>WNFI01166780.1_pt2 | contig 18309 bp, 26 predicted proteins | sample 5400471 | NCBI WGS metagenome assembly WNFI01 (sample SAMN13153348, study PRJNA577476) | soil metagenome | isolation source: 100 cm saprolite on Douglas fir-dominated hillslope | place: USA:California | collected 2013-09-17 | reverse complement strand
TGCAGCCGCTTTGCAACTGGCTGCATATCAGCACAATGTCATCGTAGTGGACGTATTGATATAAAACAAACCTTGTGTATACTGTTTAGAATGACACAGCGCATGGTTTAGTTACATAGAGAAATGCCATGACCACCATCACCTTGGTGAATTGGAACGCCTTTTGTTGTCTTCCTGTAAAAGTCGCCTCGATCGACTGGGGAGCGTTGTCGATCTGACAAATTCCCGGTAAGGAACATAACGCTGAACAAGGATGCGCTTCTCTGCTCGCAGAAACTTAAATCGAAGCACAACATCAGAGTAGGTCCGCTACTGACCCACACAAATGAGCCGAGCCGTTTTCTAGCCCGTGGAAATGAGGCAGAACGCAAAATCGCTTGCAGAGGTCGCATGTCACTGGGCACTGTCTCACGTCGCAGGAATGAATTTCGTGGGTTTCGTCGCTGGCAATTGTCGATAAGTCAAATCTTTAGTAGTTGGGAAATTATACGTGCCTCGGAACACTGCAAGCCTCCTGGCAAGAATATATCATACCCCCTGGCAATCTCATTTCTTGGAGAGCACATCGCTGGCGGTATCTAGGGTCAGCAAAGATGATATGACCATGGATGTTGAATTACCCCATACCTCGCCGCACATGTGCACAGGTGCCGAACAAATGTGCTCGTCTTCGACGTGGCCTGGTGCCTGAGAATGTTGAAAGGCATGTGATTTGAAGGAGCATCGGGGTAACTTACCTTCGTGCAATTTTCTAAGCAACCTCGCCTTCCGGAAAGCTTGCAAGGCCCTCCGCATAAATGGGTATTGACGACACAGCTGTAAGCTGATGAGAATTTTTCATTATTAAGTAGCTTCGCTTACATATGCTCTCCGGGATGTCCAGCACTGTGTGTTCTCAGCTCATGGTTATGGATCGATGGCTAATTACGTACGGTACACCGCAAGTCTTGGGATCATCTCCACAGAATCCACAATTATATACACACGCGTGAGTAGTTTCACAGCTGTGGTCGCCTTCGTGTAAGCGATTGAGGACACAGAGGAGATAACATGATGCGCATCGAGCGCTGCAAAGTCGCGCATTTGTTTTCATCTCAATAACCATGTTGTCAAATCTCCTGCGTAGGTCATCGATGATAGCATGTCCAGCTTGGAACCTCTGCAAATTAGAATCCAACCAAAGCCTGACATGCCTCACACGAAGGTCTATCAATCCATTGATGTGTGCCGCGAGTTCTGACGTCCATTCAGAATCATGCATGGATTGCCGTGGCGTGCTCGTGCTCCAGGATTCACGCAATGCGGTAAGATGCGTCTCGACATCGGCTGGTAAAACTCTTTCGCGACCAGAAAGGGCAAAGAGGGTATCGGTGTCATCACTCTCGATGATGAGATCTGTGTCCAGGTTCTACGGAGAGCACTTGATCAGAAAACCTCTGTAATTCCAACTGAAAGTCACAGAACCTTTAAGGGCTCGAGGTCGGGTTGGACCTCAGAATACCCTGTAGCTAGCGCAATTGGGAGGATAGCGGAGAGCGTACTCGAACGATGTTCTGCCGTAGATTCTAAAGGGAAGGGTGAGAATTAAGGGATATAAGGAGAGGAAATAACAGACGAGAGAGCGCGCCCCAATCATTGGCCTGTGAAAACGTCAGTCCCTGGAACAAGGGGCAGACAAGGAACTTACTTTCAGCTTCGCCATCAGCGTTTTGATGGTATGAAGAAACTCTCCCGCTACCGGGTGCGAGATGGACTGTTGATCCAGGCGCTTCTTGAGCGCGGACAACAACGTATAAAATTCCGTCGATTCGATCACAGGCCACGGTATGATATTCAGCTTCCCACGGTGAAGGCGTGTGATGAAATTAGCTGTTTGCTCCCGTTGCACGATTCCTTGGAACTTAAGACGAAACCTGGGTACCAGCATAGTCAGTTGTCTGCCCCACAAGTATCTATAGACCCTCACTCGCGAACTATCTCTTTCTTATCCGACTCTACGACATCCTGAGAATGAAGTCGTTTGTATCTGACACAGATACATTGCCACTACAACCTTACCTTGATTATAATAACGAGAGTTGATCGGAAGAGAGATGGATTGGCAGCCGGATCCAAAATTGATGCACTTGACTGAAATGATCGAAAGAGTCCGCTGATGTCCCGACTGAACGCGAAGTTATTGCGAAACAGGACCTATTCGCTCTTAGAAGAGAACCATGGAAGATCACCATCGGCTTACAAGATTCGATATCGCGGTATTGAATAAGACCAGAAGCGTGTCCTCTTGCAGAGATCGTTCGATGCTGTCAACGCCTACAGTTTTCTCGGTGTCTCAAGTTGTGACACGCCTGAAAGTAGTCAAACCAACCTTCAAAGTCGAGTGCTACGATGAGGGCATCATCTGTAGGTGTTACAGACATCCATACACCCTCTGTTTACTTCAGCACAAGTACACATGACCCGGAGTAAACATAATACCTGTCGTCCTCATTGCACTCCCAGCAAACGAAGTATCCAGAAGATGATTCAACGCGAAGCTTTTTCCCACCGATTGTTGACCCATAGACGACACAACCTTCACTGGCTATGCATAATAATGTCAGCGTTCTCGGGTACTCAAGACATTGACCCTTAGATTATACCATCGTTGCCAAATATGACTGGAAGATCGACTCATACCAGCCAAATGATAGTTTGTCTACGATCTCGGTGACCTTTGCGCCGAGCAAGGACCTCTCCAAATCCGAGGAGAACACTCCATCTGCCAGCGGAACGAACCTGTTCTCACGGCAGACAGCTATATGAATTGGGATAAGGCAGAGCAGGTCAACCAGCCACTCTCCAACAAGGTAGCGCGAAACATCCCAGTCAGAATTCTTGATTACCTCATCTTGGAACGTCGAAAATTCCTCGGCAGACACTTTGATGAGACGGAGCTCATCGCCTGTGGGCTTCCTCGCCGTCCTTTCGAATGTTCGGATGAGATCCGAGAAGTAAGACTCGAAAGGTTGCGAATGATTTTCGGCGATGAAAGTAATGCTCTTCTGCCGCCGCTCGCTCAACGACGTCAACGTGCGGCGCTCCACAGTTGCAACAACCGGGAAGCGGGACCAGACTTCAGCATGACAGTCCAGCAAGCTATTATGCAGCGTGTGTCGTATTCCATTATTTGGCGCATTTCCGTTATCATTCTCCCTGAACGTCAATTTTGTGCGATTGTTCGTGATCTTAATGGCGACGGACTGCAAAGATCCGGAATTAGTGTCAAGACCCATGAGAAATATGCGTCTCCGATCGACCATAGATGTCAGGACGGCGCCGTGAAGAGGAAAATCAGGGACATCTAATTGAATTCCTACGGTTGATCCGAATGATTCCCAATGATACGCAGTGAGGTATGGCTTCGAGTCTTGGGTGTGATGAACAAGGAGACAGGAACCATCTGGGGACGAGAATATAGAACTGGGGATGGATGGAAGTTGTAAAGAAGCGGGCCTTCGGAACGGTTGATAAGCAATGGCCTGCCAGATGTTTCGAGGGGAAGGGAAACTGATACCTGAACAGCAGAGTGACGAAGGAAAAGACGCGGGCCTGTGCGCCAGAGTCCACTAACACGACTTCATCATTCCCACATACGAAAGCTACACGTAGGATTGAAGTTTCTGATGAACTATACCAGGGGGCGAGATCGATGGCAGCTCCCTGGACCTGAAGCGTATTATAGCTCTGGGTCTGCAGCGTCCTGTAGCTTTCGTCAAAGATGAACGAATAGAGTTGTAGCTGATCGCGAGTGATATATCAGGTTAGCACGTTTCAGCCGAGAGCATTGTCAGGAAATACCTTCGTAGGAGCGCAGACAACCAATGCTCGCTTAGTCTCGTCAAATGCAAACAACGCGCCTTCTCCTAGCTTTTCACGGCTAAGGCACTTGATTGGTCTCTCTCGTTGTATAACAGTATCCATTTCTAGGAGGCGGTCAAGATAAATGATAATCCTATCCCGATCAAGCAGAATAAGGAGGAGCTTTTCGTTCTCAAGGATTTGATGGAAGCTGGGAAAGCGCCCTAAGGTTGAGCACAAGGCACATAATATCATACGCGTACCCAATATCCATGCCAATTGGAATGCAAAATGAGGAGGAAAGCCGGTCGTTCGTGATAGGCCTCGGTATATATTCGGGGTCTAATTGCATGTTGTGATTGTCGTCCTTTGTTAGGTCCATAAGGTGGAGTTGAACTTTCAGCTTGGGTGCTTCAGCCGCTTTTCTGCTGCCACTGACCAGGTACTCTGTACCTCAGACGTTAGATCGTCGAAATGATAAAACCGGACCGCATCATATGCACCTTGGCCACGGCACCAGGCATGAATTTTGTTCCGGGTCACATCAACGCGTTCGACGTATACGACACTGCGGGCAAGGTGTTTTTATTCAATTTTATTCAATTTTGTTTTTGGGATTCGCGGGAATACTCACGAATCCTTCCGTCCGACGGACAGTGCGTTGATGTCTCGGATAAACTCTTTCAGCGCAGCTTTCAGCAGGTCCTTTTCCTGGCCTTCTATTTGCTGCCGCATGGACTTTCCGCATTGGTTTTCTTGCATACCCAATACGACATGAGTCATTGCCTCCACTGTTTTGTCGATTGAATAGTCAAGTTCTTCATACACTAGATTGTCGACCTGCTCAATTACGCTTCGCAATTTTTCATCTTCATCTCCTATCTCTTTGATGTCGAGAAGAAACTGGGAATCTGGAATACTGGCTGCCAAAATATACATATCTCTCTCCAGAGCGTCTTCGAAGCCGATGGATCCGTGAAGGGGAGATCCGGTTCCCCGTGTACCTACATCGAGCGAATTCTTTTCTCCCAGCGCAGTGAGTATTTTTTGTGCGTGCCAGAAGTTTCCTTCAAAAAGAATTATTTGAATAAGATCGCTACGCATGTCTGGTTGAAGTGGCCGATGTTTCTCAAGGAGTGTTCGAACGGAGATCAGGCGGAGCTTCGAAGTCGCGAAATACGGGTTGCGCTGTAGTACTTTGTCAAATCCGGCCTTCTGCATATGGGTTTGATATGTGCTCTGAAAATTATGGTACAGCGACTCAAGATCTGAGATCCGCATACAATCTGAAGAAAAACAGTGAACCACTAAAAATAGCCTCACGCAGAGTTGTTACCTGAAGTCTCCTGGTTGGTACTCAAGTTATCACTGGCTCGGGTATGGGTAGAGAGGCGGTCACGTTCCAATGACCTACAATAACCAAGCGCATTAGCAAAGGCCGCTTTCGAGAAGTCACCGAGTCGTACGGGAAGAGCTCTATCACGTCCTTCACAACAGCCTCATGGAGAGCACGCCGCAATGAATTCTCCCCTCTGGCGATTTCTTGACGAACGGTATTTTCTTTCTTCGCCAAATCTTGTCTACATCTAGCACGGATATCTCGGTTTGCGGTACGCCATTTATCGCAGGACTCCGGAAAAAGGCCCTTAATGGCAGTGGTGACTAAGGCTTTCACAGCACCCTTTTCGAGTTCTTCCGACAGAACAAAGTCATTGTTCATTCTGTGAAGATTATGAGCATAAAGACCTAGGAATTTCGGCACGCGCTTACAGTAACTCCTTGAGGCACATCCGATTGAAAGTGCGTTCATTGTAATCCTCAAAATAAGTTTGAGGTGGGACATAAGACACTGTCAAAAATCCTTGCGTAGTCTCCCCATGCACGAGACGAGGAGTAAAGACTGCGGGGTCGCCCTGATACTCAAGAGGAGACTCGGAGTGTGCAAGATGACGTGAGTCCATCTATGATAAATCAGACGCAGTTTCGCATGAAACGGACAGGGAGGGTACCTGAAAACCAGGGTGCGAAAATGCGTTCTCTTCTTCTTCATTCGTTTCGGCGACCTCGAATGTGAATACCCTGTCAAATTCGCTGGTGGCCATATCGATGGATTCAGCATCGCCTTCCTCATCATTCCATACGATAGTTGCTGAGTGTTCAAGGGACAATAAGGCAATGATTTGATCGCATATTTTGGTAAGGGCCCTGATCCGTAGCATAAGATATGAAACAAAAAGGATGAGCACATACTACTCACCGCATAAATGTGACCCTGTTGCGGCAAACGGAGGAAGCCGCTGAATCGTCCCATGTGGTATCTTCAGGCCAATATATCACATAGTAACGTCCATCTGCAACATCTGTCCGAGTCGTGTTGGCCCTCACGATGTAGAGACCGGTCGAGAGGGTCGATCCGGAATCGATGTTATCAGTTGACGTGAGTAGTGAGCCAGCCCTGACAGCACAACTTATTAATTAAGAGCAATAACAAACGTGCAAGGGCACTTACGTGTTGTCATCGACGGCTTTTATGGATTGTAGAAGTTTTACAATCTCAGGTTTGGATCCGTACACGCCGAGGGGTTTGATCTTAAACTGATCCAACTTCTTGAAATCGACCTTGGTGATAGATGCATATGCCCCGGGAGATATCGCATTGACGAAACGTTGGAGGGAGTCTTGGGCGATGACGACTTTATCGACTATAGATTGTGTAGCTCAGGCCGACAGTTCCGAGCCGGAAGACGTCACGTACCGTGGCCGTTGCTTCCAGATTCACCGACTACGTCAAGGAGACGATACATACCATTGACTTTCCCGGCCAGGTCCACCGGTGTGGTCCAAGTCGAAGGGGGTTGGTGATACTGAGACTGTATGTTGGACTGGTCAGTCTTTGCATAACTCTTAGGGAATCGATTGTATCGCTCTGAAATGACAAGCAAGCATTCAACCGCTGCAGTTGATTATTCCTACCAGACGCACCGACATATGAGGCTGTATTACGTCCATAGAGCAAAACTGAGTCAGCTAGTCGTTATAATTTGAGGATAAATATTTCATACAATTGCCAAGCCTGTTTGCGTTCATAGTCTGGGTAAGGGCATCCTCATCTTCTCCTTTTATGGGAATGTTAAAAATTGAACGGATGTAGGTATCTTGCTGGTGGGATCTCGGACATCATATAACTTACCCTCGCTGGCAGAAAATAGGTCGTCCATATCGTAATCCCCTGGCATGAAGCCAGGCATAGAAATTGGTGCGTCAGTGTCCATGGTGGGTGGGGGTTGAGGGTACTTGCTCGGTGTTGGGAAGAGATTTATATGATATGGAAAAGAAGGGCTACCAGCGTTCACACGCTGGAGCGCACGTCATGCCTCGCGTCTTCTTGATCACCTTTCTCGAAATCGAGGCTTCGCTGGATTATCATATCACCTGGCCCACATGAGGTGCGATTGATCACGGGCGCGAGGTGTCGAAAGTGAAGATGTTCACGTTCAAAGTTTGCGGCTTCCACGTCGAAGCGCGTCTGGGAATTCCAACACCGACACACTGGCGACACAAACGCGGCCCGGGGCGCCGGGCACGGACCGAAGGGACTCAGAATTTGCTGCAGCTACAGTTTTTTCTTCGAAACGATCAAGTTGATGCCCACATTTTCTTTCATGATAATGATAACACAACAAGTAATAGATGATGCAACACAATAGGAAAGACTTGCGTCTAGGTAGGGAGCACAAACACTATTTTTCAACCTCCATCTCATCTCCGCTTCCGTCGGATCCATCACTATACTCATCGCTATCACTATCCTCGCCCTCGGCAACCTCGAGTGGCTCCAAGTTGATATCGTGGTCCGCGCCGACATACGAGTCACAAATGACGTATAGCTTGAGTAAATGCGTACCCTTGGGGAGTGTGAACTCAAGTTTGACGCGCAGGCTCTTCGAAACGGTGACGCGTTTGATCGATAAGAGCTGTCGCGTGCTCTGCTCGCCAACTACAACCCACCAGTTGGCCATCTTCTTTCCAGGGAAGTGTGGAGCAACAACCGAGATGTCACCCTCGTCCTCTTCTTCATCGGCATCACGGCTGAGCGAGACTTGTAATACGATTGGTGTGCTGGAAGTATACTCTCCCTTGACAAACTCGTGGGTGACATCGAGCGTGGGATAAGAATTTACAAATTCCGCAGCATCTTGCCTTTGTGGAACATCAGTACGTTGGTGCATGGTGAGCTATTCGACACGTACATTTGCCTGCTGTCCAGCTGAAGAAGTTCGTTGCGCTGAGCGTCTTCCATCTCCATGATGTCATACACAGAGCCGATTTTCGCATCGTTGCAACGCTTGATGACCTATCAAAGATCTTTGAGTGCTACGAACCTACTGTATCACACCAATATACTTACGTCGGGCTCAAAATGTGGAATCTGCCGTAATGGTGAGTCCTTGTCCCATACCGCTTGTATACACATCTGAGAGAGGTCCATGGCGCCGAGTGCGCTCAGCCAAGCATTGGAAGACATGACGTCGACGCAGGCCGAGAGAAGGTTCATCACTCTCTCTAGTACCAACGCCTGATCGGCCACGAGGTCTGGAGGCAGCTGGAGGCGAGAAAAGTGAGCCTGCAGGAGGAGGAAGGTCTTGAAGTGAGGGGCTTCAAAGTTGACTTGGTCAAGTTTGACAGGCACACGATCGTATATGCGGCGCAGTAGACTCTCTTCATGTCGACGGATGGGAATTGTCTCAAATTCTGCTGAAGACGAAACGACCTCAAGAAGGCCTTTAAGTTTTGTCCGCTCTTTCAGCGAGAGTGTGTAGACCTCAACAGTCACGTCTGAAAATTGAAGATCAGTCGGGAAGGGAAGCGCTAAGGCGGCGAGACTGACATGAAATGTTGTAGTATGCCGCTATCATACCGAGGTTGAGAGGCGATACATCCATTTCGTCCTCTGAGAAAACAAGGTCAGAAGAAGCGACGGCGCTACGATGTTGAAGCCTACCGATTGTGATGCATTTTGAATTCACCAGGTCGGTGAGCGTATTCTCGACAAGTTCAGATAGGTGGTCCGAAAGGTGCTGATGGCTGACGTTGTGTAGGTTGTAGTAATTGGGATTTTGTGTCATCCGGCGATAGAAGTATGTCCACGTTAATATATCCTACGAATACGCTCAGCGAGCGAAACAAGGCAAAAATTGGAAAATTTTACCATCGCGTCTTGCTTGTTTTCGATTGTCTTAACTGCGATTTCAGCCAAGAAATAGTCGTGTAGAAGATGCGTTGGTAGGTGTGACTCGATCGGGAGACCCTCCCCAAGAAACTTCTTATAGAACTCCTTACGCGTTTGCTGGGACATCAACACGCAACGGCTTCGCTCATCTTCCAGAGGACGACAAGCCCGTCCCATCATCTGCAAGACATCCATGACGGGGTAGTCAACGTAGCGGTGTTCCTTGCCCTCGTATGACTGAACACCCATTATTATGACGAGGTAGCTGGATACGGGGAGACTCCAGGCAGTGTCCTGTTCATTGTCAGCACTGAAAATGAGAGACAAAGAAGACGACGAACCTTCGATGCAATAAGAACCTGGATTGCCCCAGACTGGAAGAGACGCTCAACGATGCGCCTATCCTGTTTGCTAAGCGCCTCATGATAAAAACCGATACCATGTTTCAGAGTTTCCGCTAAACCTCGGTCGCTAATATGATCGAGATGTGGTTGGATATCAGATAGCTCCGCATTAAGGAACCGATCTTCATCATCGTCAGCGCCACAGTGGACGAGAAGGTCTTCAGCAGTCAAGCGGCATTGCTGGCGTCCGGGGACGAAAATGATGACCGGCTTCGTTGATGAGTACTCTGCTATGGCAAGATATGCAGGCTTCGACATGGCAATCATGAGGGAAGGGAAGTGAGGGATGCTAAAGCTCTGTATATGGATGTCCATGTCCAGAGGGCGAGCGCTAGAGAATATCAGGATCAGGGTCAGGAACACAAACCAGAGACCTCTGAGCGGAAAGATGACCTTGGTGGGAAGTTGAAGACTGTATGTGACGAAGCACCAATCCACTCTCCCAAGTCGCGCGCGTTGGCTAGTGACACACCACAAGCGATGATCCGCGTTTTCACCTCTGTCTGGGCAGAAACATATCGTGTTCGCGAGATGATGACCTCGTAAGTAGGCCCAACCTCGCCGCCAACTTGCTGCACTTCGTCGGCAATGAGCAGGCCGATATTTTGCACATTTTTCCGTTGCCGCCATCGCCTTGAGAGGATATCCCACTGTAAAATTGTCAAAAGCATTGACGACATGGCCGCACGCTTGACGTACCTGGGAAGGAGTACAAACAATGACGTCACCCTTTTCTAACAAACGGAGATCCGCACTCGTTTCTCCGGTGAGTGCTACAATTTCTTTGCCTCCCTGGAGTTGTCCAAATTTCTCTTTCCACTCTGCCACACGTTGCTCAACCATCTCTGGGAATGGCTCGATACAGACTGCGCGAGGTTGTTCTGCCTTGCTCCAAAGGCGTAAGAGGGCAAACTCCGCACAAATCGTCTTCCCACTGCCAGTTGGGGCGCCAATGAAGACGTTCTCATCTGATGTGTAAAGTGCTTGGAAGACTTGGGTCTGGATCTTGTTAAACGTCCTGAGGCTTGAAGAGTAGATGGCCTCGAACTCCTTATTGTGAAGTGCCGATAGAGGGAGTGGTTGAAGCTCAAGGAGAGCCGTCGGTTGAGGGAACTTTTCGGGAAGAATGAGATGTTTGAAAGATATAGGGAGACGAGTTTCGGCATGTAGCCAACGATCCGCGATGACGTTGATATAGTAGTTGGGAGGAACGGGTTCAAACATGGGAGCGGTGATGGTTACATTGTGCTCATCCTCGGCGTATCGTTGACGAAGAACGAAGGAATCACTGAACAAGATCATCTCGCCATCGACGTCCTCGACCGTGATAACGAATGTTTCTGCCGTTCCGTGGATTTTCTCGTCCCAGCGGAAGTCTGGGATGATGGACAAGTCGATTCGCAGAAGTGAGCGAGTAATGGGTTGGACTTGAGCCTGTAACCTAGAGCGGGGTGAGTACAGCCCCGGGGCGAATCGATCCACCGCTTACTGGAGCTTCGGGAAGTTGTGGACCAAACGGTGGACGAGGCGTCCCGCGTTCGGAATACCCAACAATTCACCAATTTCGGGTGGATTCTTGAGAACCATCAGCACAACTAAATTATCTAACGATAGAGACATACCAGGTCGAAGTATCGGTACCAGGGCTGAATGGTGATGTAAGAGCTATATTCCAAGAGAGATTGACCAAAACTTACGAATTGTTTGCCTTCGGCCTTCCGGACAATTTCAGGGGGCACACCTTTGAATTGTCGTAAAGGCGTCATAGAGCCCCACCTGTAAATGTGACATATTTAGCGGAAATAAGATCCTAAAGAGCAGGGATACGAACATTCGCTTCTCAACCATCTTGCACATATCAAGAGCTGCCCGCGTAGGAACAGCCCATCCACGTTTTAGACAGATCTCATATATCGCTCGGAGGATACTGACAACAGGACTTAAAATGAAAGATAAGGGGAAGCAGAACAACGTAAGGCGTACCGTCCCGCCGATTGCTGGACAAATACCATGTCCGCAACGAGAGCAAAGCCTGGAATAAGGAGTGAGAACCAATACGAGATTGCTCGTGCGTTAGGTTACCTTCGAGTTTGAGCTGTGAGATAAAAGCTTGAAGAAGGACGTTAATCTTCGCCGCCGGTTCCTCGACGTTTTCTTTGACCGGAATGGGCACGCGCTCCAGTAATTTGCCAAGCTCAAGCTTCTCCTAATATGTGTTGACTATGTCATCAGTAACAATCGTACCAACCCTTGAAAATGAACTACAAACCTCTTGGCGCACGGGAATGAGTTTAAACTCGTTCGAGAGCGCGAACACGCGGAACAGCTCGAGCTGCGACATGGTCGGTCGTAGGTGTTGGTTGTATACAGTCATCGAGTTGTATGTCACATAGTAGTGGGACGCGATCCGACCCAGTTCGGTGCTGTGAAAGCGGCCAGACGCACGCTCATACTTCACGAGGCTACACTTCTCAAGGAGCGCAGCCGCAGAATGGATGATATCGGCGCGCTTTTGTACGAGACTAGGGTCATCTTCCTGGTAGTCTGCGCTGACGTAGTACAGCGCCGGCGACTTGAGCACGCGCACATAACTAATAAGGTAATATGTCAGAATCTCTGCGAGGGGATGGGAACAAATTAGCGTACTAGTAGGTATATCCGAGCCATTGCACCGCCTCGTCCCGATTGCGGATCGTACCCAAGACAATTTCTGCATTGAGATTGTCTGCGAGCTTGGACATGAACTGTGATTCGATCGGAAGCTGTTGATTCATCAGGCTCAGATAGTACTGTAGTTCCGCATGGCTCGTGATGATCACGCCCTCGCCATAGGTATCGAATTGCGGTCGCCCAGCACGGCCGAGCATCTGTAGCACGTCCTGACTTGATAACTCGACCCATCGACCCTTTTCGGGGTTATAAATCTGCGTCCCCTTTATAATGACTGCATGTGCTGGCAAGTTCACGCCCCACGCGAGCGTCGCCGTACACACCAGTACCTGAATCTGTCCGTCGGCAAAGAGCTCCTCAACGAGTCCACGATCTTCGCGGGACATCCCCGCATGGTGAATCGCGAAACCAAATGGAAGGAGGTCTCGTACGTTACCGTCCTTGACGTTGTTCGCTTCTTCAGTCAGAATTTCCCGTACAGCCGAGTCGGGCTTGACAAACTGAGTGATCGTCTCCTTCTCGATGGCCATATCACGAATGAACTTGGCCGTTTTCGCCGTCTCCTTGCGCGAGTGGACGAAGACCAGTGTCTGGTTTTTACCAGCCTGTTCGAGCACCTTCTCGTAACAGACTTCATTCATGACCTGGTACCGCTTGATGGCCTTCTTCTCCGTGACACCAATAAATTGCTGCTGGAGTGCGCAAGGACGGTACGACGCATCGAAGTAGAAAAGACCCTTAGATTGGTCAACACGGAGGAAAGTAGCGACGTCCTGGTAGTTTGGTAACGTAGCGGAAAGGCCGACCAGACGGACGTAATCTGAGGTTTGCTCCATGCGCCGAATGGTCCGCGCAACGATACTCTCGAGAACTGGACCACGCTCGTCATGAAGAAGATGGATCTCATCAATGATGAGTAGGCGAACAAGGTTCGTATAAGATGTGTCGGAATTCTTGCGCGTGATGACATCCCACTTCTCCGGTGTAGTTACGATAATTTGTGTCTCGGCGATTTGTTGTTTTGTCATTTGTGAATCGCCGGTAAGCTCGCCGACCTTGACGCCGAACGGGCCCAGGCGAGAGTTAAAGTTCCCGACCATCTCCTGTACGAGAGCCTTCATGGGAGCGACGTAGGGTAGACTCGTCACGCCACTTGCCAAGCTCATTGAGGACGGTAAGCATAGCTACGTTCGTCTAGGAGAGGGTCAGCATCGAACCGCAGAGAATCTGTGATAAAACATGCCTTGCCAGCTCCAGTTGGAGCACAGAGTAGAATTGGCTCGTCGGTACCAAATGCTACCGGGTAGAGCTTGCTCTGCACACGATTAAGAGTTTTAAGTCCAGGGAAACCCTGCCGCGCCCATTCTGGCAAGTCGGTAATTGGTACGAGTTCACCCGTCGCGACCGGCTTCGACTTGGGCGCTGGTACATGAATTTCCTCGTATCCCTTTTTCGCGCGCTTAAATGATCCCTGAGGTAGCTTGGTCGTTTTGTTGGACATCAGGTGTCCACCCTGGCTGAAAATCATGCTCTCCAAGTCCACAGTTTTTTTGGGCTGTACGACAGAACCAGGGGCAAGAGTAGCAGTCTTGGGTACCTGCGCAGTTTTGGCCTGCTCATCGACGTCCATGGCATCCTCTGCGTGGGCCTTGGCCTGCCGATCCCCAGCTAGCTCGCGCAGAATCCAGCCTAGACCTTTCTCGCGCATAGCGACCTCCACGTCGACACGTTCGTTGGCATCGCTACGTGCAAGCTTGGTACACCATACGATAACATCACGATTTTTGAGGAACTTGGTGATAACGTCGAAGGACTGGTAGTCGAAGAGCTCCATGAGTTGGTTCTCACTGTCGCGAAGGGTTGATTCGGAACCAAGAATGGACAGTACGGCAATAGTTTTGTCCGAGGCAGTTTGGGGATCGGAGTAGACTTCGGCAATCAGGCGCTGCACCCAGAAGGCATCGATAGAATGAGGGGAAACGATATCCTTGTCTGCTTTGGCCTTTCCGCCAGCCTTAGATGAGGACGCACCACCAATGACCAAGGCATCTTCCTCTTCCTCTTCCCCCTCAGCCACAGCATCCTTGTCGCCCTCGACGCCTTCCTCCTCCTCATCGTCCTCCTCGTCTTTGATCTCATAACCCTCCTCTTCGTCACTTTCCTGCTCCTCTTCATCGAACACCACAGCGACACCAACTTCATCATCGATTTCTGCATCCTTGCGCTCCATGTCGGGGTCAGCCATCGTTTCGTCCTCAGCACCGTAGTCGGTAATTTTCTTCGAGAGATTGATGAGCTGAGAGAACGTCTCGCCAGTGACAGGACCGAGGACTTCTTCTACTTCCTTCTTCTTGTCAAAGTCCTTCATGTTCTCGTTTTTTAGCGTCTCGAGCACAGTGTCGGCGGCACTGCGCACGACGTCCTGAGCTTGGTCACCAAGCGCCACATGGACGGTGGAAAGGATGAGCTCGTAAACTTCGCGTGTTTCCGCGGTACGTGGTCGGTAAATAAGACCTTCGACGTCCTGCGTGGCCTCGAGGATATCGGCGTAGCCAAAGCCAGCGGCCTCTTGCTTCCGCTTGGCGGCGCGTTCAGAGGGGTCCTGCTTGTCGGCTGCCTTCTTTTTCTTCTTGTCAAGATCTTTTGGGGTCGCTCGTTGAACGCGTGAACCCATCTCCCGGGGGTCGATACGCCCAGCAAGAGTGGTTGGCGCGCCATCGGGCTCCTTGTCTCGGCGAGGTAAAGCGGAACGGTCGGCGGTCAAAACAAGAGAGGAGATAGCGCCATAGTTATAGCCTGATAAATCAGGCTTTCCAGGGGGGCGACCCGACATTATGAGAGTGTCGTCGTTGCCGACGTTGGAAGTAGGGAAAGGCTCTCTGCACGCGTTCCCAGCCAGTCGTCCCATCGGAGTTCTAATTTTATCGCTTACGGCAACTATTCCCATATTTGCTCTTCGGTGGCTGCTCCGAGTCATTTTTTGGGTCGTCAGTAAGCGCAACTTCCGAATTTATTCACGTAGTGGCAAGTAATACAAGGCAAACAACGGATGGATAGGTCAACAGACAACACAGTCCCAGCGCCCTTTGTGACGACTGTATACGGCAGACTCAGTACGATGAAAATAGAGAACCACGCGGCTTTCTCAACGATTCGGCGAGCCCTAAGAACGTCTCAGCCAAGCGCACCTAATTAAGGTCTACGTCAATTCTCTCGAATAGAAAGAAGATGATCCCCTCTCACCGTGTCCAGAGCCTCCGTAAAAGAGGAGGGAATGTTGGCGTTAGCAGGGAGCAGCGGATCTCGTGGTGCATTATTCTGCACATCCAGGGCAATCTCCGCCATCCTACGCAGTGAGGATGAAGCAGCATCATGCCCAAAAGAGACTGCGTGAAATGAAGCGGGCCTCCTGGCGTTCATACTGTGAGCAGTCTCCAGAATTCATCGAAAATCAAGCACACAAACCCCTGGCGCACGGCTCCGCGGCAGATGTCGTAGATAGGTTCATCTCCGATGTTGTCCTCACCGTCGGACAAGAAAATCAAGACAGGCGTTCTATAATAAGTCACATGTCAGTATATCAAGCTCTTTTTCCCCAAATGTTTTTGTACCTCTCGGTACTCCAGTGTGCGTTCATGATATTCTGTGCTCTCTCGAGGGCACGAGTGAAGTCCGTCCCGCCATCGGCTTCGAATCGCAATGCAGCCGTCAACAGCTCGTCGGGAGAACTTGCAAAGTCGTTTTCTATAGAAGTCGCCGGTTCGTGATTGAAGAAGATCAAACTATACGCATCCCTCCTGGCCCCGCCCAGCTGGGCGTTGCGGTTTATGGCAGCTTGGCGGGCTAGCCAGAAGCTGTAGAGAGCTGAGAAGACGCATCCAAGCCTGTCATTTGCCGTGGGCGTGATGCGATCAATCCCAGCCGAGTTGGCAATTGGTTGTCGGTCTTGCTGACACATTGATCCAGATCTGACGGCCAAATCGTTTGTAAAGAGGTTATGAAGAAAACCAGGGCAACTGACCTGTCAATGACGAAGATCCTATGGAACGTCGAAGATGAGGGTTGTCAAACAACCATAAAGTAATAACTACTCACACATGGAAGGCTTGCTGCATTACTACGGGATTCCTACAACTGAAATGGTGGCCATCATTTGACACGTATCCGAGACCAGCTGGTGCATTTGCAGCGTCCATTGGCGCATGAAATAGCGCCAGAGTGCAGCGAGAGGGCTGCGCGTTGGCACCGCCTACTTCCACGGTGTGTTCTGGGCCTTGAAGAAACGAGTTTCAACGACAGCCACAAAGTACAGGAGGAATACGATATTGTTACCTGGGCACATCGCATCGCTATCATGGCACGTAGGATCAAACATAGCGAATCATAGCGTGGATTTACTCACCACTTCCCAAAATTCGCTTGCTCTTCACGAGGATATGGGTCTACAAAAATATTTTGGTTGAACGCAGGCAATACGGAGTTGTCGTCCTCATCACCTTTGAAACCTGATACTTTCATGAGCAAAAATAAAGTAGTGTATTCATATGACGAGCTCACCCGTCCGGCGCCAGTGAAGACCATGTGTGATCCAATCCTTTGGCTGATCAGGATTTGGGGTCATTCTTTCATTGATGTGCTGTGCTTCGGGATTATCGCAGGGATCACCACGACAGTAATTGATATGGACATGTCGCCCCATCGATGTGCACACCAAATTGCAAAGCATAGGGGCACCGTCGTCGTTCGATGAAAACCTGCGTCCTTCCAACTCAAGACTGGTCCCATCTGGTCCGTCGATAGCCCATCTTGTGCGAGACATGGACCCATGGCGCGTCTCATGCTCCTGTTGCGGATGCCCTAAACTAGACTCAGCTACAGTCAAAGGGCTAGGAACTATGATCAAACCCAAGGGAAGCGTGCACAGATAACCACATGTCTCACACCTAGAGCCGATAAGCGCTCGAAGAACCTGGAGCTTGACTGACTTACCGGCTCTCGCAGAAGTGGAAAGGCTGTTTTTCGTTGCTATGAATGTGAGGACCTCGGTGCTCAACTTCTCCAGGCTCGATTATCTTGACGCAGCGGAGACGCTTCGCAGCTGAAGCAACATACTCTTAGGAAAGTAACGCAGAGCCACAGAAAACATAACTTACCCTGTGTGTACTAAATCCGTGATAAGGATATTAATCAATGACCTCAACAAAGAGAGGCATACCTTCGTGTATTGGAAAGTTTCATGCCTGCCGGTGAACGTAGCCTCTATGGACTGGGGGGTCGTATCTATCTGGCATATACCCGGAGCAGAACACAATGCGAGACAAGTATGCTCTTGTCTAGAATACTGAAATGAATGCCGTCCATGAAAGAGGAATTGCAGACGCACCCGCAAAGGTGGCTTTCATCGGGATCAAGGCCATGTAAGTGGTCACCACTACATAATCGCTTGCACAGTTGACAAGATATGGGACAAAGTCTATGTTCACAGGCATGTACCATGTGTTCTTCGTTTCTAAGCAGAGCTCTATCAAAGAGTTGTCTGCGGAGGAGTATCATGGCTCACATCGGAGCGCGACACGTCCCGGAACACGAGAACGATTTCCCGTTCGGAAGTCTCAAGCCGATCAAATCGCATGGCTAAGAAAGCATTTCAGTGAAGGCTCTCAATATCATTTAACCAGTCAACATACTTGACCGCACATATGGACCGGAGCGGAACAAACGTGCTCGCCTTCATGTAAAAATGCCTAACGAAGATGAAAAAGTAAGGCAGCGTACATACAGTAAGACTAGGTCAACGGCGTTACCTTGACGCACTCGTTCACACATCCTTGCTTTCCAGAGAACTCGCAAGGCTCTCCACACAGATGAGAGTCCACACGGCATCTGGCGGGTAGGAGAAGTGTGAGCAACATGACCCATCATCAAACTTAATAATCTTATTACACGTGATTTCCAGAATGACCCGCGCTAAGCATATTCGTAGGTTAGAAAAGGAGAATAAGAGAACTAGCTAGACTCACGTTTGACCACAACGTTTGGAAGTCAGAAATTCGCGTTCGCAGAAGGTACAGTCGTGGATACATTCATGACTCGTCAGGCAATTGTGGTTGCCCTCATGGAAACGGCTCTGGATGCATAAAAGGTTGCAGGAACTACATTGCGACT
>WNFI01016243.1_pt1 | contig 18310 bp, 16 predicted proteins | sample 5400471 | NCBI WGS metagenome assembly WNFI01 (sample SAMN13153348, study PRJNA577476) | soil metagenome | isolation source: 100 cm saprolite on Douglas fir-dominated hillslope | place: USA:California | collected 2013-09-17 | reverse complement strand
TTAAACGGATCTAAAAACTAATGTTTATAGTTTGAATAAATGAAACTTACTATTTTAATCAAATTAATCATTATCAGACCGCTCAGTAGCCAATAATCCTTTTACTTGTTTGTGTCATTACAGAACCATTCCAGGGGTTACACCAGCAATGAGGCAATTCGAGGCCTTGCAATAATCGTATCATTATGATACGATTATCATAATTAAATGATACGAAAATGCTTAAATTAAGCCAAAAAGATCAAAAAATCATCGGGATTTTTCTGAGAAAGGGCAAATCGCAGTCTTCGAATATATATGAGGAAATAATAAAATCCGGCGATGATATTTCGTTGGTTACTGTTAAAAGAGCCTTGTCGGAAATGACTGACAAGGGCTTTTTGATCACATTGGGAGCAGGCAGATCTACAAATTATGATTTAAGTATAAAGGGACGGGTTTTTGCCGACATTGATGCCAGGCAGTATGTTGCCATAGAGCCGGACAAGCGCTATGGTCTGCATGGCTATAATTTTGATCTACTAAAAACCTTTCCGCCGGATATTTTTACGGCTGATGAATTAAATATACTGGATGCGGCGAGTGCTGAATATAAAGAAAGGACTACGGACTTGCCTGTGGCCATCAAAAAAAAGGAGTTAGAGCGTTTAGTTATTGAGTTATCCTGGAAGTCATCTAAGATTGAAGGCAATACTTACACTCTTTTGGACACCGAGAAATTAATTTTAGAGAATAAAGAAGCGCCAGGACACAGCAAAAAAGAAGCGCAGATGATTTTAAACCACAAAGACGCTTTTAATTATATCCATGAACACTCCGCCCAATTTAAAACAGTGACAAGAAAAAATCTGGAAGAATTGCATGCCATTCTGGTTAAAGACTTAAGCGTTGGTCTTGGATTTAGGGCAAAACCTGTTGGTGTTACCGGATCTGTTTATCGTCCGTTGGACAATATTTACCAAATCACCGAAGCTGTGGATGAACTTTCAGCGGCAGTGTCTAAAAACAATAGGCCTTATGGCAAAGCTTTGGTAGCGCTTCTTGGCTTGAGTTACATCCAGCCGTTTGAAGATGGCAACAAGAGAACATCACGCCTTTTAGCCAATGCCCTGCTGCTCTCCCATTCTCTGGCTCCGCTTTCGTATCGGAGCGTTGACGAAGAAGATTACCGCTCTGCTATGCTGGTATTTTACGAGCTTAATTCTATAGTGCCAATAAAAAATATCTTTATCGGCCAATATAAATTTGCAGCCCAGAATTATGCAGTAAAATAAAGTTGCTGCTAAAATTAATTCTGGAAAACGAAAATAATTAGCAAATAGCAATGTAAGAGCAGTTTTGGTTCGGAAATCTGCTAATCTGCTACATTACAAATAGGCCAAAAAATGCTAAAATTAGGGCATATTATGAAGCTGACAGAACAAGATATTAGCACTAAATTTATTATCCCAGCGCTGACCGATGCTGGTTGGAATTTGCAAACCCAGATCCGGGAGCAGGTTTATTTCACTGATGGCCGGATTACTATCCGTGGCAAAAGCATTACACGCGGTGAAAAGAAACGTGCCGACATCGTTCTTTATTATAAAAATGAATTGCCCTTAGCTATTATTGAAACCAAAGATAAAACTCATTCTGTGGGTGATGGCATGCAGCAAGGTTTGAATTACGCAGAAATTTTAGATATTCCATTTGTTTATAGTTCAAATGGTGAAGGATTTCTCGAGCATGATCGCACAGTCAAAACTGGATCAATAGAAAAAGAATTGGGCCTTAACGCATTTCCAAATCCTGAACAACTTTATCAAAGATATAAAGAAGCTCAAGGTGTTACTAAGGAAGTCGAATCGATAATCAATCAGGATTATCATCAACAAGCTGGCGGTAAATCACCCAGATACTTCCAACGCATTGCGATTAATCGAACAGTCGAAGCCGTAGCGAAGGGACAGAAACGATTACTATTGGTCATGGCCACAGGAACCGGTAAAACCTATACCGCCTTTCAAATCATTTGGCGATTATGGAAATCCAAAACCAAAAAACGGATATTATTTCTAGTTGATCGAAATATCCTCGCTAACCAAACCAGAAATAACGATTTTATTCCATTTGGCGATAAAATGGTCAAAATCGAACACCGCAATGTCGATAAGGCCTATGAAATTTATTTAGCTCTTTATCAAGGCTTAACCGGTAGTGAAGAAGAAAGTAATATCTTTAAACAATTTTCACCTGACTTTTTTGATTTGATTATTGTCGACGAGTGTCATCGAGGCAGCGCGAAAGACAATTCCGCATGGAGAGAAATCCTGGATTATTATAAAGATGCAACTCAAATCGGTCTAACTGCTACACCGAAAGAAACCAAAGATATTACCACACAAGGATATTTTGGAAAACCAATTTATACTTACTCACTCAAGCAAGGAATCGATGATGGTTTTCTCGCGCCTTATAAAGTCGTACGAATAACATTGGATCGAGACGTCGAGGGTTACAGGCCGGAAATCGGTAAAACTGACAAATTCGGCAACGAAGTACCAGATCGGATTTATAACACCAAGGATTTTGACAGAAATTTAGTTATTGATGAACGAACTAAACTTGTAGCACGGAAAATGACTGAATATATGAAGGAAACTGATCGGATGCAGAAAGCGATTGTGTTTTGCGTCGACATTGACCATGCGGAGCGAATCAGGCAAGCCTTAGTCAATGAGAACTCGGATAAAGTGGCTGAAAATCGTCGATATGTAGTTCGTATCACAGGGGACAATGACGAAGGTAAAAAAGAATTAGATAACTTTATTGATCCAGAAAGTTCTTATCCTGTCATTGCGACTACTTCCAAGCTTATGACTACCGGAGTCGATGCCCAGACTTGTCAATTGATAGTTTTGGATACTAATATTAATTCAATCACAGAGTTCAAACAAATTATTGGTCGGGGAACTCGGATTCGCGAAGATTATCATAAATTCTTTTTTACGATCTTGGATTTCCGAAATGCGACAGAATTGTTCGCCGATCCAGACTTTGACGGTCCTCCCCTTGTGGTTTATCAGCCAAAAGAAGGCGAGCCAATCGCGCCACCGATTACAGATGAAGATGTTGCTGAAAATGAAGTCATTGGTAAGGTTGGTAAATCAAAAGTTGCCATACTTGATGATACTCCAGAAGGCCCGAAAAAATATTATGTTATTGGTGTACCGGTAAAAGTTATCAATCAGCGAGTCCAATACATGGATGCCAACGGCAAACTAATCACTGAATCCCTGAAGGATTATTCTAAGAAAAATATTCTGAGCGAATATGCATCTTTGGATGAATTTTTAACTGCCTGGACCAACGCCGAGAAAAAAGAAGCAATTATCGGCGAACTCGAATCTCGTGGTGTGATTTTTGAAGAATTAAAAAAGGATGCGGGTAAGGATCTCGATCCGTTTGATTTAGTCTGCCATATCGCTTTTGGTAAAAAACCTTTGACTCGCCAGGAGCGCGCGGATAATGTGAAGAAGCAGAATTACTTTGCCAAGTACGAAGGTAAAGCACGCGAGGTTATCGATGCTTTGATTGAAAAATATGCAGATGCTGGAATTACCGCTATCGACAGTATTGATGATTTACAAGTCTCGCCCTTTACGAAATTTGGTACACCATTTGAGATAGTCAATGTGATTTTTGGTGGACGCGAAAAATACCTGACAGCCGTAAAAGAGATCGAAATTTCACTTTATAAAGTTTAACTATGTCTATACAAAACGCAATCAAATCAATACAAGACATCATGCGTAAAGATGCAGGTGTGGATGGCGACGCTCAACGCCTTTCTCAACTCGTCTGGATGCTGTTTTTGAAGATTCTTGATGATAAAGAAAAGCAAGACGAATTAATTGATCTCAAATATAAATCACCAATTCCAGAAAAATTACGTTGGCGCAATTGGGCGGCAAATCCGGAAGGCATTACTGGTGATGAGCTTTTGGATTTTATAAATAATAAACTATTCAAACAGCTCAAAGAATTGTCTATTCAAAGCAATGATCGCGTAGCGATTGTCCGTGAGGTCTTCGAGGATAGTTATAATTACATGAAGTCTGGAACGCTCATCCGGCAAGTCGCGAATAAATTAAATGAAATCGATTTTAACAGCCAAGACGATCGGCATCATTTCAATGAGATATATGAACATTTACTCAAAGAACTTCAAAACGCTGGTAATGCCGGCGAGTACTATACGCCGCGGCCATTGACCAAATTTATCGTTCAAATGGTAGACCCGAAGCTGGGCGAGAAGATTCTCGACCCCGCTTGTGGCACAGGTGGATTTTTGATTAGCGCTATCCAACATATCCGCAGTGCCGAAGTTAAAACGAAAAAAGAAGAACAGAAACTAGAATCATCTATCCAAGGAGTGGAACTTAAGCCATTACCGCATCTTTTGGCAATTACTAATTTAATTTTACATAGTGTGGATGTGCCCACGCAAATCCGCAGAGGAGATATGTTATCTAAACCACTTCGCGATTATGGACCAGGCGATAGGGTAGATGTGATCGTGGCCAATCCTCCATTTGGTGGCTCTGTGAAAGACGGGACAGAAGATAATTTTCCACAAGCTTTCCGTACGAAAGAAACCGCTGATTTGTTTTTGGTTTTATTTATGCACTTGCTCAAGCCCAACGGCCGATGTGGCATCGTGCTTCCAGATGGTTCACTTTTTGGTGAAGGTGTAAAGTCACGTATCAAAGAAAAACTACTTGAAGAATGTAATTTACATACAATTATCCGTTTACCACAAGGCGTGTTTAATCCATATGCAGGGGTAAATACTAATTTAGTTTTCTTCGACAAAGGCAAACCAACCAAGGAAATTTGGTATTATGAATTACCTCTGCCCGCTGGCTTAAAACAATACACGAAAAATCGAGGTATTACAGATGCCGAATTTGAACCAGTGAATAAATGGTGGATGAAGCGCGTGGCGAATGAGTTTGCGTGGAAAGTCGGAATTGATGAAATCCAAAAACGGAATTTTAATTTGGATTTCAAGAATCCTAATCTGAAAGAGGGTCTGTCCACAAAATCTCCCGAAGAGTTGTTATGGGAGATTGAGAAGAAAGAAGGTGAGTTTTCAAAGATTCTAAAGGATATTCAAAAAATATTATAAATATCATGAAGCATATTTGCCAAAGAATTTGTGTGTTTATAAAAAAATTCGTATTTTGGGCTTTTATAATTGTAATTATCGGTGTCCCGCTTTATTTTTTATTCAAACAAAAAGAAAATGACCTAATTGCGTGGATGACTTATTATTTAGCCATAATTACTGGAGGAGTAATATGGTGGCAAGGAAAGCAACTTAAAAGGCAGTTAGAACTTCAAACGCTTACAGAATTGTATAAGGAGTGGAATAACGAAGAAATGTCGGATGCGAGAAAGAAGTATTTTACCGACGAAGCCGATCTTGATGCTACCGAAAATGTAATAGAGTTTCTTGAGAAAATAGCCTCATATTATAATAAGAAGGTACTTACTAGGGATTTAATATGGGATACCATTGGATGGTATATTCAACGTTATCATTTTTATAGTAAAAATAAAATAATTATGATTAGAGAAAAGTGGAATAATGATAATACATTGTATCGTGACCTCGAAAATCTAGGCCAGGACTTAATTAATATGGAAGCGCAAATTCGGCATACTAGTGTTGCTGAAATCGAAAATGAGCTGACGTCACAAAAGGAAAAATTTAAGATTTCTGAATCAAAATGAACAAGGAACTACCACATAGCGAAGTTTATACGCGCTTGCAATCTTCACCAATACACGGCGTAGGAGTTTTTGCCATTAGAGATATTGCAGAAGGGATAAATATTTTTAGCAATGATGAAAGCGGAATGACTTGGATTGATGGATCGGAAATTAAAAATATCGACCCAGAACTCAAACGACTCTACGATGACTTTTGTGTGATAAAAGATGGCAAATATGGATGTCCTCAAAATTTTAATATGCTAACCGTCGGCTGGTATCTTAATGAGTCGGAGGATAATCCGAATGTTAGGTGCACAAACGATTATGACTTTGTTGCAATGAGATATATTAAAAAAGGAGAGGAGTTATTGATTGATTATTCAACATACAGCGAGTATCCAAAAAATAGTTTATATGGTCTGGCCACAAAACAATTAGATAAAAAACATGAGCGACGATTTAACAAATAAAACCGATGACGAATTAGAAGCCATAATACGCCGGGCCGAGAATACGAACGTTCCTACTAGTTTATTTCAACGTGCAAAAATAGAACTTGACCTCCGAGACAGAAAAAAGAGTAAAGAACAGAACACGGGTTTAGGTGATAGTATAGATACAAATCCTGGCATGAATAACCATAAATGGTCGGAAAAAACGTGGGTTCAATTGATTATGTTAGCAGGTGCAATCGCGGGTATAATTGGATTAATTTATATACATAGATGACTTGGCCAACAAAAAAATTAGGCGAGGTTGTTGAGTTAAAATATGGAAAGGGTATTTCCGAGGAATCCCGAAAACCGGATGGGAGATATCCGATTTTTGGTGCCAATGGAGAAATAGACCGCACAGATAAATATTTAGTTGAAGGTCAAGCTATAATTGTCGGCCGTAAAGGATCAGCCGGAGAACTAACCAGAATTTCTGGCAAGTTTTGGCCTTCAGATGTTACTTACTATATATTCGGAAATAAAAATATCGATATTGATTTTTTGTTTTACCTACTTCAAAGTTTAAATCTAAAACAATTTGCTGCTGGAGTTAAGCCTGGGATAAATCGCAATCAAGTTCATGATCTTGATATTCCTGCGCCAACTTTATCTGATCAGAAAAAAGTGGTTAAAAAAATTGAAGGACTCTTCGTGAGAATTGATGAGGCACAGAAGCTTCGCGTGGAATCAAAAAAAGAAACTTCCAATTTGGTTCAATCGGTTTTGAACGAAGTTTTTATCAATAATACATGGCCTAAGAAACGATTAGACGATGAAAACATTTTAGATATGACGAGTGGAGGGACGCCTTCACGCGGAGACCACTCTTTTTACGGCGGCAATATCGTTTGGTTGAAATCAGGAGAACTCAATGATAACGAAAATATAGTTGATTCGGAGGAACACATTACTGATCAGGCTATAAAAGAATCAAGCGCCAAAATTTTTCCTGAAAATACTGTCCTGTTTGCAATGTATGGTGCCACAGCAGGAAAACTCGGTATTCTTGGTGCAGCCGCCGCAACCAACCAAGCAGTCGCTGGATTGATTCCGAATGAGAAAGTACTCAATAATAAATATCTTTTTTATTGTTTAAAGCATATACGAGAAACTATCGTAGCTAATGCTTGGGGAGGAGCGCAACCTAATCTTAGCCAGACAATAATTAAGCGTTTTGAAATTCCGGTTCCGCCTCTTTCAGAACAAAAAAAAATTGTGGCGCGGTTGGATTTATTGTCTGCCAAAATCCGCGAACTCCAGAAACTTCAATCCGAAACTGAAAAAGATTTGAAAGATCTCAAGCAAGCAATTTTACAAAAAGCATTTGCAGGAGAACTAATATGAATATAACTAAGAGAAAGCAGAATAATTTATACCCCACAGCCTCAACGCAACCGTTTAAATTGAGTCGTAATAAGGTAGCGATGGCAAATTTTAGATAATCGACTAAAACAATATGAGCGATCCAATTGAAGAAAATTCTCAAGATACCGAAGCTCCTGGTGAAGATGTTAAAGAGCTGATGTAAACGCATGACTTAGATCAAGATTCTGCGGAAACGGTTTTAGAGATTATGGATGAACTTGGGGTTGATGAGGATGATGCGGTAGAGTTGGAAGACGCAGGGGTATAACAAATTTTATATAATCCAGAAAAACTTGCTGGTTTGATAACTGTTTAAAAAATAATTTATGAAATACTTTGAGATAAGATCAAAAGATGCGGTACATATTATTCGGCATATGGTGGCTCTTTCTTCCGAAGTGCTAAATAAGATCCATGCTCTTGGTATTTCCAATTCGGAAATCGCAGAGCTTATGAAAACTCCAGGTAGTAAATTTAATGAAAAAATTAATGATCCCTGGAAGCTTACTGACGCAATTGAATCTTTAATAAATCATGATGCCTTAGTTTGGGAAAAAGAAAATGGAAAGCTTAGAGCAAAACAAGAATCCTTGGCTTCTAATGAGACAAAGAAAGCCTTAGGTTTGTCAGAAAAAGATCCGCTTGGATATTCTTATGTTGTAAAAATCACACAAGAATTAAAGGACAAAGTGAAACAACAAATTCGTGGCTCTAGTGATATTGGTGACAAAGTCCTCATAAATGTAATTGAGGGCGTTGAACCAAAACCCATTGATACTTTAGTTGTTCATCTAGTAAAAGAAAATAACTCAATATTTATTGAGTCTCTCTACCCTGGATTTGATACACCAGCGCTACCTAATGAATCAGAGCAAACAGTCGAAGAATACTCAAAGAATAAAGAATTTTGGGATAACTATGCTTTTATAAGAGGGGTGTATTAAAATATTGAATTTTATTATAGCTTAATCAATATTAACTAAATAGAAAGATGACTTTTATTACTTTCCATAATTACTCAAACTAGTTTGAGTAAAAGCGTAGGATGGAGGGATTGGTTGACCGTCTCTCCATAAGGCAAAGTGCAGATGCTTGCCTGTAGCCCAACCGCTACTCCCCTGATAACCAATGGTTTGTCCAACTGTTACTTGATTACCAATTTTTACAAGCGGTTCAGATTCCAAGTGACAATATTGGCTGCTTAGTGAATCAGCATGCTGGATGATGACTTCATAACCGCAACCGAATTGTATATCGGCTTTTTCCAATACTGCATACCAACAAATTCCAAATCCATTATCGCAGAATTTCCAACGCAGATTAGTATTATGGAGAGTATTGGTATTTACTGCAAGAACTGTACCATCCGCAAAAGATTTAACTTCGGTTTGCCGCTGTGCGTTATCTGCAATATCCCAAGCAACATGTCTATACCCCACCATGGCAGAAGCGTCCAATATTACTCCTTGGGTTAAAACTCCTAATGTTGGGAAATAATATGGATGCTTAAACTCATACCAGGTTTCTCCATAAATCATTTTATAGGTAAAACTTTGGAATTCAGAAAATTCACTTAGATTCGGGATTCGAGTATGATCAGAGACTTTGCCATAGCCTTGAATGATCGCAATGGCTGTGGCAAAAATCAAGTAGATAATAAGCGCAAAAACACAGAAAAAAACAATAATCCATTTAGCAATTCTCATTATTTGATCTCTGTTGCTATACAAAGCGTAAGCTGATTCAAGTATCGCCATAAAAATTATCGAGGTGGTTTAGTGGTACAAACTCTATCCTCTTCCTCACTACTTTTTATGGATAACGGTATTTTTGAATTATTAACAATCAACAACCCTTTCCCTATTTCCAATCTTTCCAGATAAGCTCGTTCCGGCTTATTGATATGCACCTTTTCGTTTAGCTTATCAAATGAATCGCTGACTTTATGTTTCATCACCAGGGTCAGGGAGGATTGATCAAATAGATCGCTGGTTCGTGGAAAAGAGCTGTTGTAGTAATGATTAATGGACTGGACGATGGTTGTCACTCCCGAGTTATATTTTCTTCCTCTCAGCGCCAGCGAAGCTAATTTTTCCACGATCAGACCGGATTGAAATAATTGACTTGCTTCATCAACAATCAAATTTTTGAATTTAATTTTGTTTTTTGGATGATTGATATAATTCCAGTAACTTTCCAGGATTACCGCCACCACAAAATCTCGCTTATCCACATATTTAAGAGCAAATACAATCAGATCATCCGTGGCAAAATTTATATTCTGTTGTTTGTTAAATAGATAGTATTGAGGATGAGTTGGTTCGCTATATGACCGCAAGACCGTTAGCAAACTCTCAATCGTCTCGTTTTTGTTTAATAACTCGATCTCTTTAATAAAGTCGATAAGTACCGGTTGAGTGTTATTTTGCAAACACCTGTCATAAACATTACTTATTGCTTTTTCTAATCGGGTGATATCGGTAACGCTGATTTTTTCATTGGCATAGAGAGTTTTAATCAGATCCCTGACAAACTCAATCTTCTGCGCCTTATATTCCACTCCCGAGATATAAAAAGGATTGATGTAGTAAATGGACTTATCGCTTAATTCTATGTATTTGCCTTTAAGATAATTGGTCACCATCTCAAATTCATTTTCCACATCCAAAACAAAAGATTGGTACCCAATCATTTTGGAACGTATCAAATCAAGTTTGATAAAGTACGATTTGCCGGCTCCGGTTGATGCAATAATCGATCGGTTATAGCTTTCCAGTTCTTTTCGATCGATGCTCACTAAAGATCGATTGATTTCATCCACTCCATAAAGTATCCCTGTGTTGGATGAAATTTGAGGAGTGATGAAAGGAAAGGTAAAAGACGCCACGTCAGTGTTAATGTCCCGATGATTGCGGGTTTTGGTATCATTGAAGCCTGCAACAAATGTACCTTTTAATCCTTCCAGTTGCTCATAGTGGTATATCCGGGACTGCATCATTTTTCGATGCAAGACTCTTTCCATATTCATATGCACCATGTTTAAAGCCTGGATAGAATCCGAGCGAAACGTCATTTCGATTTTCAAATCAATGGGTTTAATTTCCGATCTTAAATATTGCTTTTCGATTCTTTCCGTGCTTTCCAGGACCAAATTATCCCCTATGTTCTTTGGTTTGTGCTGCGACTTTTCATCAAAGATCTTGGATTCGATTCGATGTCGCTTTTCAATGATTTTAGTGACTGTTTCTTTCGGATCTTTGCTTGTAAAAGTAAACATTAAATCATTGGCATAGGGAAACATAATGATTTCCTTAAACCAGTCAACATAAGCATAAGAACCTAACTCGCTGATAAATTCCGATCGAAGGAAGTTTTTGCTATTGATACTAAGAAGGTCAATATTCTCTTCTTCAATAAAACTCGGGCTGATTTTATTAATCACGGAAAAAGGCAAGCCTTGTTTTATGGCTTTTGATCTAAAGTCATCCAGGTGATCGTAAAAATCCCGGTTATTGAGAAATTTTTCTTCATCCAGATAACTCATCATGACTTTGATGATCTCGTTGGTATCCAAAGTCTTGCTCTTTAAATTTATAGCTTGCAGCTGAGATTTAAACGTGGTCAGGATTGCGACCATGCCGCTCCGCGCTTCCTGGAAAATTTCCTCCTCTGTGATTTTCTTCTTTTTCTTCTGGTCTTTTTCTTCTCTGCTGATAATGTCTTTGGATAAGGTATATTTTAGTTCGCTGAATTCCAAAATCAGATAGAATTTCTTGGTGATAATTTCATAATCCTTATTAACCATGCGGATAAAATCCGCGTACTTTTGGAATAAATCATAAGTACCAATATTGCGAATGCTGTATGTATGTTCAAGCTGCTCGATATAATCAGCGGCATTGGTCTTTCTGGTCTGAACTAAAACTCTTAATGGGTACTTCATATCAATTTCGCGCAGGACCTGCTCAAAACCGGTCACGGCTCGCTTCTTTTCCTCTTCATCCATTAAGCCAAAGTTCGCGGGAAACACTTCCAGACACATGCGATAGGAACCGTTCCTCATGACGATGACCCCATCCTTCACATCAGAAAACTGCCAGAAGTTAGCCAGCGTTTGATATTTTGGTTTATTCTTAAACAATAATTTATTTATGTATGACATGGTATAAATTGACCCCGATTAATGTTAAAAGCAAGAGACTAAAAATCAGGAAAACAAAAATAATGATAAAGATTTTATTATTATTTTCTTTTTGATAAACCAGCTGTTTTGCCTGGATGGTGGCTATGCCGCTGGTCGAATAGTGATTGTATATGAGGACCCTGGGTTTTGTTTTGTAATAGGAAAAAATAAAGAGGAGGTATCGATAAAAGTTTCGGCCTTTGATTTCTACTATCCCTAACAAAATTAAACTAGTCATTACCAACATCCCCAGCATAGTAAAGTAGTCACCGGAAAATAAACTGAAAACTCCGAATCCGACAAATAAGGTCGCTGCAAAAATCAGCACGATTTGTTTGATGGTTAAACCCCAGAACAAAGTCACCCTGTAACTTTCTATGGATTCGGGGATATCAATTTTGGATGGTTTTTCTTCTGACATAAGTTATTGTTTTAATCGGCGGAACGCGGAATACAGCCCGGCTCCTGATTTAACTCCTGACCTGACCACGGACCGGAAACCTGCCACTTCCGAAGCATTGGCTATTTGCTGGATCAGATTGTTGCTGTCTGCCACTACTGCCATGCCGATCAGCATTAAGAGCAGATTGCTCAAAGACAAGCCGCCGGAACTTAAAAACACGAAAATCATCAAAAGGATAAGCAGATCGAACATTAAGCTGAAACTGGTGACAATAAACTTATTCCAAAAAATTGTCCCCATATTTCTGGTCATTTCAAAAAATAACATCGGCGTAAAAATCGGAGCCAATAAAATCATGATCAGCAAAATAAAATACCGCTTGGCATTTTTAAAGACTATAAAGCCAAAGAGGATGATATATATCAAAACAAAGATGGCTAATCCAACTAAGCTCAGGCTAAAGCCGGTAAAGCTCTCCCATAATCCACTGGCAATCAAGGCTTTCAGAGCAATAATCAAACCACTGGCCAATTGACTGCTGAATAAAAAACTGGCAAAGGATTGAGCAGTCAGTATCACTGCTTCCGCCATGTAGCGGGCAAGAAACACAGCACCAAAGCCCAGGAGCATCTTTCCTGTATCTCCCACAAAATCACTGGAATAATCTTCATCCAGAGAAAAAAGGATAGCCTTAAAATAATGGGTGACAACAAGTAAATAGACCCAGGCCAAACCGATTATCTCGCTGACCTTCAAAAGATTGTTAAAATTAGTGATTCTTGCCAGTTTATCGGGTGGTAAATTACTGCTTTTATCAAATAATTCCGCGGGCAAGTTGAATAAGAAGTTAAAGTTTAATTTTTCTGCCATCTTTCCCACCACCTCTCCTAGTCCTCGAACGAGCTTTTCAATAAGCGCGCCAATAATACTGTTGATGGTTTTCTTAACACAATCTATGGTATCCACAACGATCAGAATGCACCGGGCTTCCGGGGCGCTGTTTTGCGTATCCCGGATTTCACGGTTTAAAAGGTCAGTGTTATTTATATCTTCATTTGTTGGCAATTTGGAAATAACATTCTCCTTCACATTCGAATAAATCCGACTGACATAGGCTTGATGAAAAGCAAAGACAAATGCGCCGGAAACAAAGAGCATCACAAAACCAACGATCGTAGTCTGGATGATGAAATTTGAACGAGCGATATCATCGTGTCTGCCGGAATTTCGGATTATGCCAGCAATAGCCAACACAAAGATTCCTGCCACAAAACATATAATGATAACTGTCGGAACATAGTTGCTTAAAACCGCCCTAATCAAGTTGTCCATAATTTATTTGCGCAGCATCGTTAATTTTACGGCAACCTTCAAATCCTGATTTGAAATATATTTTGGGCTGTTTGTCTAAAATTTTGATTTTACTCAAAGTCAAACTGCTGTCTACTCCATTGTTTTCCAGAATAGCGCTATCAGCCAGAGATATTCTGTTGCTCTGTGGATCGTGGAAAATCAAGAATGAAAATAATCCCGAGGCTTGGGTTTGAACATTGCGCAATTTCAGCAACTCCATATTTTCGATTCTAGGATCACTGACATCCACAATTTGATTTTTAACCTGTATCTTCCAGTCAGGCTTGGTTTTCATGAATTCCGCCAATTTTGGCATTGATGCGTAACGCCAATCATAAAGTTCGATGTTGGTAACTTTTTCGGTTTTCTCGCTACTGTCGCAAATCAGGCTGCCAAGTTTAACTAATGTTGCCTGGTCATTGAGAAATCCTTTCTCCTTGGCATATTGATAGCGCATCTGGCCTTGATTTTCCAGGTAGTTAAAACTTTGCGGCACGACCATAGCCAAATCCGCCGGCGTTAATCCGTTATTGATAAATATCATGTCCGAAAATTTTCTTTTGGCAAATTCCTGGTCTTGATGATTTAACCAATTTCCCAGTTCATTGGCAAAAGATTCAACAGTTTGCTTTTGTAGCTTTGCTTTATATCTTTGACTTTGCCAGTAATTTTCGTCAGCAATGACCGTTTCATTCGTTCCAGGTGGCTGTGGAGCATAAGAAGAGATTCGCCAGATCTGCAAATACATAGCCACGGCAAAAATAAAGCTGAAATACAGAATGGCTCGGACATTGAAATTTGGTATGAATTTTTTAACCAAATTATCAAATCTATATAGCAAATTGCTCCTGATCGGTTTTTGGTGTGGATCTTCCAGCATAGCTTTAGGCATTGCTCTTAATACCAACTACACCCAGGACGTATAAGATTAGGCCGATGATAAAGATAGCGGCAAAGGTGATTCCAACACCTGTAACGGTAGATTTAAGCCCATCCTTGGCCTCTTTTGATTTAATGGGATCAGAGGCCGAAGATTGCAGCTTAATGCCATACCAGGCCACCATAACAACCGCATAGAGCACCGCAATCCCAAAAATTACTCCAATCCCGATATTTGCAAAATCCCGAATCGGTTTCATCTTATCGGAATTCCAAACGGATAGATCAGGTTTTGGTAACTCCTGGGCTAAAGCCAACTGCACTTGCCAGAATAAACTGGACATAATAATTGTTATCGATACGATAAATTTTTTCATAAGTAATAAAATTAATAATTAGTTTACCAACCATATGTTTTGTCAGGAACTATCCAGATTCTCCGGTAAAGAGTAAGCTTGGGCCAGCTCAAATGTACTGTGCCTGCTCATATGCTCATGAAAAACTTGCTCACGATCGGCAGAATAATAAATACTGTTGACTATATCTCGTTTTTGTTTGATAACCTCAAGCGGAGTGCCGTATCTTTCCATGGTTTCTTTGATGAAATATTGTTCTGTATCCTTAACAATATCTGTCGGATGCGAAACCTTCTGAATTTGTATGGACATGACACCCTGCGGGATACCTTCAACTAAAGTTTTGATGTAAGCCATGCCGGTGGGTAAATTGATAATATCCTCGACCCGGACTTTCTCTCCTAAGATTTTGGCTGCAATCTCTGCGTCGCTCACTGCAGTTCTCATGAATATCCTGGTGGCAATGTTTGATTCAATTGATTTTTGAATTCGTTCATCCAGCTGACCCATAAATTGATTGGAAACAATTAAAGCGGTGTTAAGGGCCCGGGCTTCTGAGAATAACGTTTCAAAAATATTACTGGCTACTCTTTGAAATTCGTCTATCACAAAGACCGTGGGTTTGCGCTCTTCGTTCAATAACATCGCTTGGCCAGATATTGCTTCGGCAATATGGGCTGATAAATAGACGGAGTAATATTTCTTCATCTGCTCGCTGGAAGAACCAAGGTTGGCAATGAATATCTTGCCGGTTTTGATCATTTCTTCAAAAGTGATCTTGGTATCCAGCCGATCAGCAATATTCATAAATTCCGGATAATCCAGGAATTTACCGAGCTTGTTATTAGTGGTTGCCAGGTATTTGGCCAAATCGTTATTAGTCCGCTTTAATATTGAATCAATCCAGAATTTCTGAAGCCGGGTCGGAAGGTACCGCAAAAGGTTCTTGATCTGGTTCGGTTCATGCAAAAGAAGATCAAGGCCTGACAGTGATTGCTGAGGCAAGATGCAGGTTGTCGCAAAGAATTGTCTTAGAATATTTTCCAATTCCGGCCCCCAGGACCAGGCCGAATCAATTTGTACTAACCTTTTCATGATCGAGGTTAGAAATTCTATTTTCTCGTCATTGGTCTTCTCTCCGGAAAACTGGGGAAAGAATGGAAAGCTCAAAGGTCTATCCTTTTGCTTTGGGGGGTTAAAGTAAATCACATCTTCTTTTCTATGTTCCGGGATCATGGTCAGCAAGTCCATGGCAAAATCATTTTTTGGATCAATGATGATGCAGGCAGTCTTTTCATGGTCTTCTTTTTGTAAAAGATTGCCCAGGATATTTTTCAGGATCTCGGATTTACCCGAGCCAGGGCCGCCAAGGATATGAACATGTTTTTTCATGTCATTCCATGTCGAAATCCCGATCCTGGTCTCTTCTTGCATTCTAAAATTAGAGTACCCCAGATCAATGAAGAAATTTTCATTGTATTCTCGCATTTGATGGCTGGGTGGTATTTTTTTAAATGTCGCCATTTTTATTGATGACACTGTTTGATTGGTGGTGTTCGGCAAATGCCAGAAAGAATACAATTCAATATCAGATAGAATCTGCCCATAGTTTTTATAACTTCTCCCGAAAGAAAAACTCCTGATCCGCAAAATGGGCTTGGTTTCCAGGAGGTCTTTGAGTAAACCCGAAGTTTCCAGCTCCTCAACTTGTCTGGTAAACAATTTCCGATGTTTGAGTATATTCATGTTTTTCTGATTGATTTCTGTTAACACAGCTTGAATATCCTCAAGCCTGGCTTCCGCGTCCTCCGGCGTGCTGGATATTACCCAGTAAGAAACGACGGTTTGAAACAATAAAGCTCGCATTTTTTCAGCCATGGCCATTGCCACAGTTACAGCGAGCTCTGAGACTATCGTTGTTTTATGCGGGAAAAATTTTCTCCGTTCTTCAGCTAATGCTGCGTACCGATCCTGTTCTTCAATCAAGTAATTGATGACTTGATTGAAGTAATGAGAAGCCGGAGATATAGTCACGTTGTAAACCATGAATCGTCCTTTTTCCAGGCCTGCCATCGCCGAGATGATGGAATCAACGGGATCAGCTGACAGGTCTTTGAAAGTCTTTACCTGCTGGTAAAATTTTCCTTCGATTGTAGTCTGGCCGTAAGCAAAATAGCTTTTTTGGAATTTTGCCACTTCCGACAAGATCTTCGTCGTATTCAGCATGGTTATTTCAGCATTAGAGTAGGCATTGAAGATAGCTTTTTCAATGCTGTCGAAGCATGCTTTAGGAATGACCAATCGGAAGGAAATATACGGGTATTGTGCCCAGATCTGAAACGTAAAAAATGCTCGCAGGTTCCTATGCACTTTCCACCATCGGTACCACTTTTGAAAGAAAAAAAAGTGCCTGGAAAAAGCATGAGGCTCTTCAATCGGGTCTAGGTAGACGGAATGAAGAGCCTTTAGAATTTTTTGCTGGACGTGGAACGCTGTAGTTTGTGAATCTTTCGGGATTGTCACTTCAAAATACAGCGTATCTTGGAATGAATGGTCTATATTATATTTTTTTAATTTGACCGTTTCAAACGCATGGAAGAGACTAAGCCGGTTACGGAACAGTGCATAGAGCGCAGCCCCACTTAAAACCAGCACTCCGATAATCCACTCCCATTTGGGAATGGATTTAAATATATTTAGCCGCCAGCCAAAGATATTGATAGTCATAAAAAAACAAGAATAATACAAGTAGTTTTTTTGTGTGGGTTTTCAAAAACCTACTTTAATTCTTGTTTTTGTTTATGGTTTTAGGTTGTTTTGCAGAATGTTAATAAATTATGGTTTAATTGCTCTGCCAGTGCTTGTCACAGAGCTCTTCTCATTTGCTGGCATAATAAACCATATGCTACCGCTTTGGCAAGAGGGGCTAATAAGGTTGCTCAAAATACTACTTACTTAAGAATAAAAAAACCACCGGGGTTAGGTGGAACAGCCTATGGTGTTCGGTTGATGTTAGTAACTACCGTTGCAACCGCTTTCTCTTAAAAGTTCGACAAACATAAGTATAACAATCAAAAGTGAAGAACCTAATATTAATTTGAACCATGTTTTATTATTCTTCCGAATAATAAAGGCCAAGATAAAACCAAGAGCTGCTATTGGTCCAAAGAAGACCAAATCAGGAATTATCGCACCAATCCCGGGAGGACATGGCTTGATCGAATATTGGGTCAATAAAATTATCGGCCACAAATCCAATAATAAAATCGGGGTAAACTTAAAACCTTTCTTCAAATCTTCGAGCATAAAACTATTAATTAATAGATCAAATATAGTATATCAAACAAAAAGACCCTTTGTTAGGGTCTTGTAAGTGCAGCCCATGAAAAAGTTTCAAAAATTAACATCAAACACTTACTGGTGGGTGTGGCGCGGATCGAACGCGCGACCCTCTGCTTAAAAGGCAGGTGCTCTACCACTGAGCTACACACCCTCGTTTTGTTCATAAATATAA
>WNFI01442287.1_pt1 | contig 18311 bp, 15 predicted proteins | sample 5400471 | NCBI WGS metagenome assembly WNFI01 (sample SAMN13153348, study PRJNA577476) | soil metagenome | isolation source: 100 cm saprolite on Douglas fir-dominated hillslope | place: USA:California | collected 2013-09-17 | reverse complement strand
CGTCGAAGGCTGCACGGCTTATGTGACGCATTATCCCTGTATCAACTGTGCAAAAATCATGGCGGCGTCAGGCATCGCAGAGATCAAGTACCATCGGGATTATAGTAATGATCCGCTCGTGACTGAACTGCTGGCGGATGCCGGTGTCCGTATCACGAGGCTGTAACGTCCCCCATGAAAGAACGCGTTAAAAGCAAAAGCTTTTTGTCGGGATCTTTGTTGTTGGCGCATCCGGTCCTGCGCGATCCGAATTTCCGGCATAGCGTCATCTTGCTTTCCGCGCACACGGATGACGGTGCGATGGGCATCGTGCTCAACCGTCCAACGGGGCAGCACCTTGGCGAGGTAAACGAAGCATTCGCCGGAGGAAAGCTGGCCACGGTGCCGGTTTATAAGGGCGGGCCAGTCAGCACCGAGCAACTGATTCTGGCGGCGTGGATGGCTTCGTCGGACGAGGCGTCATTTAAATTATACTTCGGCATCGATCCGGCGAAGGCGTTGGAGTTGGGCGCAGCCGGGATGGAGTTGCGCGCTTTTTTGGGCTACGCCGGGTGGACGGGTGGGCAATTGGAAGGTGAGCTTCGGCAAAATACGTGGGTTGTACGACCGGTGGGCGGAGAGGAATTACTGACCAATATGTCGGGGCGCAGCATGTGGAGAGAGCTTCTAACCGACATCAGTCCGGAGCTGCGTGTGTTGGCGGACGAGCCGGAAAATCCTGAAGTTAATTGAGTTGCGAACTTGGGCGTGCCTTCGAAATAAATGCCGACACTGGCATTTATTTCGAAGACACACCTGGTTGTCTTTGGATTTGACAGGGCTTGGAGGATAGTCTGCTTTGGTGCCTTTTATGAAAGTCGTATCCTCCATCAAATCTGCCAAGAAGCGTCACCCTGACTGCCAGGTTGTTCGTCGCCGCGGCAAAACCTACGTCATTTGCAAATCCAACCCCCGCTATAAAGCGCGCCAGGGTTAATTAACCTCTTTTTTCCGCTGTGAAAGCTGTAATCCATCCCTCTCTTAACAACGTCTGTTTCCTGGACGTTTCCACCGGCAAGCGTTTTCTGTCCAAGTCCACGATGAAGTCCGCCCGCAAGGAGACCATCGATGGTGAAGAGTACTTCGTGGTCCTCCGCGACGTGACGATGGACTCGCATCCCGCCTACACCGGCGAGAAGCGCCTGGTCGACACGGCAGGTCGCGTCGAGAAGTTCACCACGAAGTTCAAGCGCGGCGCCAAGCCAGCCAAATAAGCGAACTGATACGCGGCATTTTCCAAAGCCCTCCTTTTCCGGAGGGCTTTTTTGTGTCCGGAGTGGATGAACAGGAGCGGAAAGATTGGCTATTGTCAGGCCGTGGCTTCGCGTGCTTCGTGGTGGCGTGACTGACTCCAAGCTTATTATTTTCGATTGTGACAGCACCTTGAGCGCAATCGAAGGCATCGACGAAATGGCGCGGCTGCGCGGACCCGAGATGTTCAAGCGCGTGGAAGAAATGACGCGCGAGACAATGGACGGCCAGATACCGGTGCAAGAGGTGTTCGCGCGTCGCCTGGCGATGATCCGGCCGACCCGCGCAGAAGCCGATCTCGTGGGACGCCGCTATGTTGAGACCGTCGAACCCGAAGCGAAGACGACGATTCAAGCGCTGAAGAGCGCGGGCTGGACGCCGTTGATTCTGAGCGGGGGTTTCAAGCAAGCGATCGTACCGTTGGCGGACTATTTGGGAATCGTGCGTATCGAGGCGGTGGAGCTTTTTTTCCAGCAGGATGGAAGTTATCGTGGGTTCGATGAAACGTTTCCGACGACGCGATCCGGGGGCAAACCGTCGCGCATTGAGGAGTTGAAAAAGGAGCTTAAGCCCGGGCGCGTGGTGATGGTCGGCGATGGTGGGACGGACTTGGAAACGAAACCGGTCGTGGATCTTTTTGTGGGATTCGGCCGGTATGTGGAGCGGCCGAAAGTGAAAGCGGGAGCGAATCATTTTGCGTATTCACTGGGAGAATTGCCGGCTTTGTTGCTGAAGTGAGGCGAGGAGCCGTGCACAGCGGATGATTCGTGATTGCGCGTCGAAGCCCGGCGCTTTCTGCTGGCGCATGCTGAATCTAAAGCTGGCCCGTGGCCATGCGGGCTGGCTCGCGCTTGTGTGGGTCCCGGAAGCGTTCGCGGCGGAGAAGGTCGATATGGCTTCGTTTCCAAAACCGCTTACGGACTACGTGGCAACCGATCAGGCGGGAGTTTGGGCGACGTTGCAGAGCCGTATTTCGGTCGATCCGTTTAATCTCGTTGCGACGACGATCTTTCTACTGGCGATCGTGCATACGTTTTTCACGGCGAAATTCCGCCATTGGGCGCACGAGGTGGAAGAAGAACACAAAAAGAAATTGGAAGCCCGTTGCGGAGATCAAGGCGGTGGTGAGGAGGACGAAGCGGCCGAAGTCAGTTTCCAGGGGCAACTACTGCATTTCCTCGGAGAGATTGAAGCGGTGTTCGGGATTTGGGCAGTTGTGTTAGCGATCGCCATTACTTTTTTCAAAGGGTGGGGGACGACGGTGAGTTATCTTGGGCATACGGTGAATTTCACCGAGGCCGCATTCGTGACCGTGATCATGGCGCTGGCCTCGACGCGACCGGTGCTGCGATTTGCCGAGCAGTGCCTGAGCGGCATCGCGAAAATCGGCCAAAGTACGGCGGCGGCGTGGTGGCTTACGATCCTGATCGTCGCGCCCTTGCTGGGTTCGTTCGTCACCGAGCCGGCGGCCATGACGATTGCGGCGCTGCTTTTAGGGCAGCAATTTTATGTGCATCGGCCGTCCTCGCGATTTCGCTACGCGACGCTGGGTTTGCTGTTCGTAAATATTTCGGTGGGAGGTACGCTTACGCATTTCGCCGCACCACCTGTGCTGATGGTCGCCGCGCCGTGGGGTTGGAACATCGCTTACATGTTCAATCATTTTGGATGGAAGGCGGCGGTGGGGATCGTCGCGGCCACGTTATCTTACTACACGATGTTTCGCGGCGAGTTCGTACAGATTGACGCGGCAAGAAGCAAGCGAGCGACCGAGCTGGAGACGAAGCAGCCGATTCCGATTTGGATCACCCTGACGCACCTGGGCTTCATGGGTTTCACCGTATTCGTGGCTCATTACCAGGCGCTGTTTATTGGAGGATTTCTTTTCTTTCTGGCATTTCATCAGGCGACGGCGCATCACCAGGGAAAAATCGAACTGAAATCACCGCTGCTGGTCGGCTTTTTCCTTGCGGGATTGGTCGTCCATGGAGGCGTGCAGGGATGGTGGATCGAGCCGGGGTTGAGGAGCCTCGCGCGCGTGCAACTGTTCATTGGAGCGACGATCTTGACGGCCTTTAATGACAACGCGGCGATCACCTATCTGGCCACGCTGGTCCCGAGCTTTACGGAGCCGCTCAAGCAGGCGGTGGTTGCGGGCGCGGTCGTCGGCGGCGGACTGACCGTGATAGCGAATGCTCCGAACCCGGCGGGTCAGAGCATGCTGCAGCGTTATTTCCCAGAGGGAATTTCGCCGCTCGGTCTACTAGGCGGAGCCATTCCGCCGACCCTGATCATGGCCACGGTGTTTCTGATCCTGTAGCTCGCGGTGCAGAGCGTGCGGAGTGAATGTTGCGCTGAAAATAAAAAGGCCTGTTCGAATCGAACAGGCCTTTGGTAAGGTAATTAGCTTTTATTTACCGCAATACTGAGGGGCGGGTGGCCATCGGCCCAGTACTGGGGATTCTTGGAAAGGTTCAGCGCATCATTGAGGACACGCAGCGTTTCGCGCAGATGAATATCCACTTTGGCCGGACTGCCGGCATCCTCGGTGCTCAGTTCCTCGGGCTCGTCGCCTTCTTCGCCGTCGGCCTTGGGCTTCTTTTCCTTTACCTCTTTCTTCGCCGGTTTGGGATGCGTGCCAGGGAGCGTAACCTCGGTGAAGGCAAAATCATTTTTAGCGAGCGAATCTTTTTCCTTATTCATCTCCTTGCGGAAAGCCACATCGGTTTCCTTCTGTTTGCGTCGGTCGTCTAAATTGAGCGAGAGCGTTTTTTGATCCTGTTTGGTCTTGAACCAATCGATGCTCTTCTTGAGGTAGGCAAATTCCTCCAAGGTAGCCTGGCGTTCCTGGCTGGATTCCTTGAGCGGCTTGATGATTTTCTGATCAAGCGGCGCTCCGTCAAAGCGGGTCGACTTGATTTCATCCCAGACTAGCGCGTGCGGAAGATCCTTTTCACCCACGGGAAGGAAATCGTCGATTGAAGGAAGGGCGATATCCGGAATGACACCCTTCAATTGCGTCGAAGACCCATTGGGCAGATAGAATTTTTGGACGGTCAGCTTGGTGGCGCCGGTCTTGACGGGTGATGCGAGGAAGCGCGGGCCGAGGACGTTTTTCATTTCGATCACCGTTTGCACCGAGCCTTTGCCGTGGGTGGAACTATCGCCGATGATGAGTGCGCGACCGTAGTTCTGCAGTGCGCCGGCGACGATCTCCGAGGCGGAGGCGCTGAATTTGGACGTGAGCACGGCGAGCGGACCCGCGTAGAGAAGATTTGGATCTCGCAGGTCGAGAACCATGGCTTGAACGCCGCTCTTCTTGAGCATCGTGACCAGTTGGGCAACGTCTTGCGTTGCGGAGATTTTTTCTCCGTCACCCTCCTCGCCACTTGGGCCATAAAACGATGGAAGCGTAACAACACCGATCGGCACTGTTTCTGTTGCGTTGGTGGGAACTTGATAAATTGCGGCGTGTGCACGGCTCGACTCGAGCTTCACGACATCGCGGACCAGCGTGATGTCCTTGCGAGTCGAAGTATCCGTCGCGTCTGAAGGAATAACCGTGAGCTTTACCTTGGTATCCTTTTGACCGCGGATGCGATCGACGATCTTGCGCAGTTTCATCCCAACGATGTCGACCACTTCCGTGCCGTCGTTTCCGACCGCCACGATTTTGTCGTTAACGTGGAGCTGCCCGCTCAAATCGGCGGGGCCGCCGGGAATGATTTCTTTTACGACGCAGTTGTCGTCCTCGGTGCCGAGAAGGGCGCCGATGCCGACAAGGGAGAGACGCATCTGAATGCTGAAATCCTCGAAGTTCTCCGGTGAAAAATAAGTGGAGTGCGGGTCATACAATCGGGTGACGGTGGAAAGAAATATTTCCGAGATATCGCCCGTTTCGATCTCGGCCAAATTTTTAAGCATGCGATCGTAACGTTCGTGGACTTTGGTCTTCGCTTGATCGAGCGTCTTCTTGTTCAACATCTCCTGGATCACCTCGTATTTGAGACGGCGGCGCCAGAGCTCGTCGGATTCCTGACCCGAGGCAGCCCACTCGGCCTTCGATCGATCGATGAAGTAACTATCGTGACCTGAAACATCGACGTCCTTGGCGAGTTCGGCGAAAATCCAATTGATCCGTTCCTGCGCGCGCTTCTCGTAAAGCGAGTAAATTTGGAAGGCACTATCGAGCGTGCCGAGCGTGATCAGGTTTTGGAAGAGGGCGGGGTAGCGCTTTTGAAAGTCTGCCTTGTCCTCGGCGGTGAAGAAGAGCCGCTGGCCGTCGAGTTCAGCCATATAGTCAGGAATCAGCTGCTTGAAGTCCTTATCGGTGACGGCGTCGCGATTATAGTGATACTCGTCAAGCAGGTGCATGAGCGCCTGAACTTCCTTACGCGTATAAGAGGGCGTTTCGTAATTCCGATCGGACGGCGCCGCAGGCAGGAAAGGAACGTTGAGGACGAGGAGGGCGAGAAGGAGCGAAACGAAGCGCAGCTTTTTCATGAGTGATTTAAAATGGATGAGACTAAAAAGAGAGACGGCCCTAAACCCGAAATGTTTCGTGGCCAGGGCAAGTAGATGTGGAAAATGCGTTCACCGGATCGTGTTAGTGCCGGCTGAGCAGGTCCTTGGCTTCATCGAGCAGACGCTTTTCCTCAGGCGTAAGAGCGCCAAAACCGGAGCTGTTGATTTTATCCAGGATACGATCGACCTCGGCGCGCAGATTGTCGCGATTGGATAAATTGACGCGATAACTGGCATCGGTCGTCGCAGATGATTTCGGTGCACGCTTGATCCATTTCGGCAGCTCAATCACGGCCTTGGCAGGGCCATCCCACTCCGTGCGTTGATGGACGAAGCGATAATAAAGGAGGCCGGCAAGCATGCCTCCCAAGTGGGCGGAGTGATACATGCCGAGAGGAGAGGCGTGTCCCAGTACTTCGTAGAACGAGAAACCGTAGAGATCCAAAGCAGCGATGAACCATGCGATGTGCTTTGGTTTCAAAGTGACGGGCAGAAACAGAAATAAAAGAAAAGTCATCCGTTGGTCCGGATAAAGCAGCGCATAGAACACCAAGAGGCCGCACAGGACGGGCGATGCACCCAGCAAGGCATCCCCACCCCCTTGGAAGTGAGCGGCGGCCCAGGCAAGACCACCTAACAAAACCGCGCCCGCGTAAAGTCCGACAAAATGGCGCGATCCCATCAGATTGAGGAGCTCCCGGCCGAGGAAATACAGACCCAGCAAATCGATAATCAAAACCAAGAATCCATTCGGTGTGGTCTCGTGGAAAAAACTGTAGCTAAAAAACGTCCAAACCGCTCCCACATGGAGGCTTGCAGACGAAAGAGCCATGTAGCCCTTCAGGATCTCCGTGTGTAAAAGGAGAGAAAAAATACTCTGAAGAATGAAGCTTCCTATCGAAGCCGAGATGATCCAGGTGAGGACGGACGTTCCGCGGTCACCATAAACATCGCGCATGTAGGAGCGATCAGATAGCATTTATAAGGAAAACGTAGCAATCACGTAACGGAATACAAGCCCCAGCGTCGGTTTCTCAGGCACTTCTGAGTGGGAAGGTCGGTGGCTTTGGGAGAGGCCATGCCGTCTGACATTTATATCGGCATTTAGTATCGCCGCTTGACAGACTTTTTCTTTGGTCTTTTGTTGCGCTTTCCATGGCGAACAAATCAGAGAAATGGGAACAGAACGTAGCTGGTAAGTTTTATGTCGACCAGCAGTGTATCGATTGTGATCTTTGCCGTGAAACTGCGCCGAATTTTTTTACACGCCACGATGAAGGCGGCCACTCTTTCGTGAAGCTCCAACCAACGACCGAAGACGAAATCGCGCAGTGCATGGAAGCTTTGGAAGGCTGCCCGGTCGAGGCGATCGGCAACGACGGCGACGAATAGTTTTTTTGCGCCATCAACCGTGAAAGCCCCGGCATCAACCGGGGCTTTTTTATTTAAGCGCGCTTAAATTGATATGTTAAGCTCAATATCATTTTCAGTTAACAAATCCTTGTTTTTCTTTTTTGGCCTGCTAGCCATGGCTGATGCGTTTAACGCTCTCCATGATTTTAGGAAGTTCAGCGGCGTTGCTCGCCTCTGCTCAAGACTCGTCTCCCATTGCATTGCCTAGCTACTTGGCCGAGTCGCCGCGGGTGGCCAATCCCTCGTCTGGAGCCGCGTTCTCCATGCCGGTTTCAGCTCTGCGCTTCGAGCCGCTTGTCGATTTGCAGTCGAGAAATCAGGCCGAGGCACAGGCTGACGTAACAATTCGTGGCGGCACGTTTGAGAACACCGGCTTTCGTATCGGTGGGGTTGCGCTCACGGATCCACAGACCGGACACTATTTCGCAGAGATTCCCGTTGCTCCGGCGATGATCGGTTCGCCCCGGATTTTGACGGGTGCGGACCAGGCATTAGGCGGATTCAATGCTAATGTCGGTACGGTGGACTACGCCTGGCGGCCAATCGAAACAGGCGGTCAAGTGAGCGTCGGAGGTGGACCGAATCACCTGGATCGCGAGAGTCTTTACCAAGGATGGGTGAGTCCGGGGAAATTTGGACAGAGCACGATCGCTTTCGATGCGGAGCTGGATCATGCGCGATCCGATGGGACGATTGCCTACGGGGACAGCCAGTTTTATCGTTACGCCGGGCGTTTGCAGGCGCGAGACGCCAATAGTCAGACCGATCTTTTTTTTGGCTATCAATCCAAGTTCTTCGGTTGGCGGAATCTGTACACGCCCTTCAACGTCAATGAGACGGAAAATTTGCAAACCAGTCTGGCGATTTTCAATCATCGCCAAAACTACGGGGCCGGTAGCTACATCGAGGCAGGCGCGTTTTATCGGCGGAACAAAGACGACTACGAGTTCAACCGCTTCGTGCCAGGGCAGTTCAATCCGTATCAACACACTGGTTGGGTGCGAGGGACAGGCTTCGATGGCCGACATGACTTCGAAATCTTTCAGTTAAACTATTCCGGCGAATTGACGGGCGATCGGCTCAAGACCACCTCGCTTTTGTTCGGACCTTATTTGTCGCGCAGTTTGTTCAAGCTTACGCTGGTTCCGGAAAAGACCTGGGCGCTGGAGCAAGGTGCAAAGTTCCAACTGAGGGCCGGAGCAAGCTACGACGACAGCAATCGTGCCGGTTCCGCAGTTTCGCCTGTCGTCGAGGCCGCGCTTTCCCGCTCCGGCCGGGAGGGTAGCCAGCAGCGTGTCTACGCGAGCTACACGCAAACGTCTCAACTTCCCACCTACACCGCGCTGGGTTCGAACCCAACGTCAGGTTTGTTTCGCGGCAATCCTAACCTGGGACGAGCCGAGACTCACAATTATGAATTCGGTGGGAGCGTAGCGGATGGACCTTGGAAAGGACAGGCGGCGATCTTTTATCGTCGGGACAACCAGCTCGTTGATTTTACGTTCAGCCACCTGGTTACGGCCGCACGCACGGCAAATCCGGTTAACTTGGATACCTATGGAGTGGAAGGATTCGTGAGCCGCACGTCGAAATATTGCGACGTCGTTTTGGGCTATACCTATTTGGATAAAAATCCGAACTATGGTTCGGCGATGGTCGATGCGAGCTACTACGCACTCAACTACGCGCGGCATCGCGCGACGCTGTCTCTCGTTGCGCGTCCCGGCGCGGGTTTTGAGGTACGCGCGGACAACACGTATAGATTACAGGCGGCAAATCTGCTCCGCACAACAGGCGGCAATCGTTCACTCAGCACCACGCTCGGCGTCTATTACACTCCGCCGCCGTTCAGGGCGTTAACTGTATTCGCCCAAGCAGACAATTTGTGGAATGATGGTTTCCAAGAGATTCCCGCGACACCAGCGGCTCGCCGTCAGTGGGTCTTCGGCGCCGTGTATCATTGGTAAACGAGGCCGCCTCGACGTCCGTAGTTCGGGATGAGGTTCGACGCCACGCCTACACTCCCTGCTTTTTCGTTTTGACAAAACCGGGCTCGGTGCGGTCTTTGCGGGCGTGAGTACAAACCCTTTTCTTGAGCCGACGTTTTTCATTCCCTGGTCCGCACTAACATCCGAGCGTGTGGCGCCTGCAATCGAGACCGCCTTGGAACACGCACAGAGCGCGCTCGATCAGGTTGCAACGATTCCGCCTGCTGATGCCTCATTTGAGAGCGCGTTCATGGGTCTAGAGAATGCCACCGAAGAGCTCAATCTTGCATGGGGCAAAGTGAACCATCTGACGTCGGTGGCCGACTCGCCGGCTCTGCGTGAGACGTACAATGCGTTGTTGCCGAAGGTTTCGGAATTTTATGCGCGCATCGCTCTCAATGATGGACTCTGGCGCACGTTGAAAGCAGCAGCGGATAAGCCGGAGGTCAAAGCGCTGACTGGGATTCGGCGGCGGTTTGTTGACGAGACGCTAGCGGATTTTCGCCAAGCGGGTGCCGATTTGCCCGCGGATAAAAAGGCACGATTGGAAAAAGTGCAGAGCGAACTCGCTCAGCTTACGCAAAAGTATTCCGAGAACGTGTTGGACTCCACCAACGCCTGGCAGCTGGTGATTGAGGACGAATCACGGCTTAAGGGCTTGCCCGCCCATGCCAAGGAGAGTGCACGACGCAATGCACTGACTAAAGGCATGGGTACGGAGGAGCAGCCAAAGTGGCGTTTTACCCTGCACATGCCATCGCTCGAGCCTTTGATGACATATGCCGAGGACGAGTCGCTCCGCAAAGAGATGTGGGAAGCGAGCACAGCGATTGGAGCGCATGGTTCGTACGACAACAGCCCGCTCATCACGCAAATCCTAAGGTTGCGCAAAGAAAAGGCCGTTATCATGGGGAGGCCCCATTTTGCCAATTTGGTTTTGGAGCGTCGGATGGCAAAACAGGGTACGACCGCGCTGCATTTCATTGAAGATTTGCATCGTCGCGTGCATACGGCGTTCGAGCGCGAGTGCACGGAACTGGAGACATTCAAGGCCGAGCAGACAGGCAAGCCGGCTGGACGCCTCGCGCCGTGGGAAGTGGGCTTTTGGTCGGAGAAATTGCGCCAGGCCCGCTATGCATTCGATGAGGAACAACTGCGCCCATACTTCCGGTTGGATCAGGTGGTCAACGGACTCTTCGACTTGGTCGGCCGCATCTTCTGTCTCAAAGTCGTGCCGCACGAGGGGAGTGTCGATGTCTGGCATCCCGAGGTAAAAGTGTACGATTTGTTCGACCGAACGGATCGGCACCTTGGATCGTTTTATACCGATTGGCATCCGCGCGAATCGAAGCGAGGCGGCGCGTGGATGAACCACCTCATCACCGGTGGTCCACGTCCGGATGGAGTGCGTGCGCCGCATCTCGGTTTGATGTGCGGCAACATGACGCCACCGGTGGGAGATCGTCCCGCGCTTCTCACCCACCGCGAAGTGGAAACGGTCTTCCACGAGTTCGGCCATTTGTTGCATCACCTGCTGGGTGAAGTGGAAATCAAATCGCTCAATGGCGTAAACGTGGCGTGGGATTTTGTGGAGTTGCCCTCGCAGATTATGGAGAACTGGACATGGGAGAGGGACGGCCTCGATCTTTTCGCGCGTCACTATCAAACCGGTGAGACCATCCCGGATGACCTTTTCAAAAAGATGATAGCCGCGCGCAATTTCCGCTCTGCGTGTATGACGATGCGACAACTCGCGTTTGCACGCATGGATCTTATGCTGCATCTCCAGACAGAAAAATTTTTGGAGAGCGATCTGGAATCGACGCTTCGTGCAGAATTGGCCGCCTACACGATTCCGACAGAACCGCCCGCACCGACAATCAGTCGCCGTTTCACGCACATTTTTTCTGACCCCGTGGGGTACGCGGCAGGTTATTATTCCTACAAGTGGGCGGAAGTTTTGGATGCCGATGCGTTCAGCCGTTTCCAGCGCGAGGGCATTTTTAATGAAAAGGTAGGGCGTGAGTTCGTAGACAAAATTCTTAGCCGAGGAAATTCCGACGATCCCATGAAGCTCTACGTTGATTTCATGGGACGCCAACCGGATTTGCAGGCCTTGCTCAAGCGGGCGGGGTTGGCGGCTTAGCCTAAGAGTTGACGCTCCGAGACATCCGCCCAACGTTGTAAGATCTAGAGATTTCGCTGCTGGCAATAGGTATAGGTTTGAGCCTGAAAAATAGCGTAAATATATTTCAAAAATTTACATATAGGCCATGATTCTAAAGGCGTTTAAAGCGGTTGGCTGCATTGGCGACGTTGGTCTCTCCACCTGTTAACCGCACCCAGAAAGTGGCCAAAACAACTCGTGTTTCGCGTCGCATTGAGTCGGATCGGCGCACTTCGGCGGCCTAGAAAGCGGGCCCAGATTATAATCCATGATGGTTTAGAGTATAAGTTATTGGAAATAAGAGACATAAATTTGTATTTTAAATAAGGTGGTCTCTTGCATAGGAGGGATGGAAGTTGCTACATTCAAGGCAGTCTAAAACCCATAGTTATGATTACTTTTCTAGCCTTTGCCTTCATTCCTTCGTGGATGATCATGCTCATGCTCCTGCTGACCATGGTCTTCGCGATTTACGCGCAATACCGCGTCCATGGAGCTTATAACAAGAACTCTCAAATTCTTTCTCGAGGTCGGATCACCGGCCGCGAAGCTGCGGAAGCGGTGATGCAGAAAGCCGGGATCACCGATGTAGAAATTGTCGAGATACCAGGTCAGCTTACGGATCACTACGATCCCATAAACAAGCGTCTCGCGCTTTCGGAATCGAATTACAACAGCACAAGCCTAGCGGCTGTCGGCGTCGCGGCGCACGAGGCTGGCCATGCCATTCAACACAAAGTGGGCTATCAAATGCTTCATGCGCGCATGGCTTTGATCCCGGTGACGCAAATCGCATCGAATATTATTCCCATCATCATGATTGCCGGTTTCTTTTTCGGCCGTCTTGGCGGCGTGATGTTGGACATTGGTATCTTGTGCTACTTCGTGCTCACTATTTTCCAACTGATCACGTTGCCGGTTGAATTCGATGCCAGTCGCCGCGCGAAGATCGAATTGGCGGGCCTCGGCATTGTCGATTCCGATGAAGCTCCCGGCGTTGCGGAGACGCTTGATGCAGCCGCACTGACGTACGTTGCTGCGTTTTTAGGTGCGCTGTTGAATTTGCTTTATTTGATCTCGATGCGCCGAGACGACTGAGTCGCGCGGGTATCAGTCTACATTTTGAAGACGCCAGGCTATCCCCGGCGTCTTTTTTTATGCCCGCATGCTCTGGGTGGTGGATAAATTTCTGAATAGTTTTTAATCAAATATTCATCCTATATTCAGGTGATTCGTAGAGACTCTGGTGTTAAAGCAGGCCCTTTCTTTTAACGAAGAAGACTGCTCGGGTTCACCCCATTAGTTTATCCCCTTATGAAATTCACTGTAATTGTTTCTCCTGGCGTACGCTCATGCCTGTACGCTGTGGCCTTGGCTTCCCTTGCTGGGTCCGTGTCATTCGCGCAAACGTCAAACGCCGATAGCCTTCCTGTTGCGCCGCCGACTGCTGCTGACACGGCATTATGGAAAGAGCAGGGGAGAACACTTCCAAAACCGGAAATCCTTCAACCGATGGTCGACCCAGCGCTGCCTTCGTATCAGCCGCGCACGGACATCGAACTAACTGGACACTTTAAAGGTGCAGCGTCGGATGTTCTTCCGGGCTTGGCCAAAATGTGGATCGCGGCCTTTGAAAAATATTACCCGAAGGTTAAAGTCGAAGTGCCGCCTCCGTATTCTGGCCGCACGGGAGCGCAAGAACTGGTGAAAGGCGACGTAGATTTTGCTTTGGTTTCGCGCGAACTGATCCCGACCGATATTACGGATTTTAAAGCCAAGCTTGGCTATGATCCGCTCAGCGTGCCGATCTCCGGTGGAACTTATCGCCACTTTGGTTTCCTCGATGCCGTGGCGTTCATGGTCAATAAGGACAACCCGATCGAAAAGCTTACGTTCGCGCAGCTTGATGGGATTCTCTCGACCACTCACTACCGCGGCGGGGCGGCGATTACGACATGGGGACAACTGGGACTGACCGGCGAATGGGCAGACAAACCAATCCATATCTGGGGCGTGAAGCCGTGGAACGGTTTTGAGGAATTTATCCGTCAACGCGTGCTGAGCACACCCGGCAATCGCGGAGATTGGCGGACCGATATCAATTTCGTAGAGACAGTATTTCCCATCTCCGGCCACGTTGCAGAAGACAAATATGCCATTGGGTATTCGGGTCTCGCCTACGTGGGCAAGGGTGTGAAGCTTGTCGCGCTCTCCAACTCCGATAGCGGCTCGTTTTATCCGCCGTCTTATGAGGAGGTAGCACGTGCACGTTATCTTTTGAGCCGTGTACTTTATTTTAATGTAAACAAGCCGCCCGGAAAGCACCTCAATCCTGCGTTGGAGGAATTCGTTAAATTCATTCTCAGCAAAGAAGGGCAGCAGATCATCATCAACCAGGCGATATTCATTCCGCTCCGGTCCGAGCAAGTGGCTCACAGCCGGACCTTGCTGGAATGAGGAGTGGCGAATGAAGAGATCGGAAAAACAGAAAGTTTTTCCGATCTCCACGGAAAGAACTGCAGCGAAGCTAAGAAATGAGTCACCTGACTTTGCGACTCTGCGTATTTGCGCGAGTTCTTCGGCGTCCTTATTCTGATTTGGGATAGCAGTGATAAACCGGATGCGTGCAATTTACGGGGAAGGACGCATCGTTGATCTATGACCTCCGATTTCTCGCGCAATGTGGAAAGGTTCACAGGGTTTGCCGACGTCTACGATAAGTATCGGCCGACACCGCCGGCCGTCTTGGCCGATATTATAAATCACTTCGCCGGACTTACACGGACTCATCTCGTCGTCGACTTAGGTGCCGGCACGGGACTTTCGACACGCTATTGGGCGGACAAAGCGGACGAAATCATAGGTATCGAACCCACCGCCGATATGCGGAATCAGGCGGTCGCGCATACCGCGGCGAAAAACGTTTCCTATAGTGAGGGTTTTTCGCATCGCACGGGTCTGCCCGATCGCTGCGCTGAAATCGTGAGCTGTTCCCAGGCGCTTCATTGGATGGAGATTCGAGAAAGAACGCAGAGTGAGTGACGGTTTGCAGCAGTGGGGAAAAAGCGAGCATCTGGCCCGCATGCAGGCGAGCGGATTTTTTCGTCACGTGAAAGAGGTTGTCGTGCATCATATCGACTCGGGTAACGCCGAGCGACTCGTAGGTGTCTTGTTGAGCCAGGGCTCGACCATGGGACTTTTGAAACAGGGTATGACCGAACACGATCTCGATATCGACTATCTTAGAGCCGTTGCGTCTCGCACGCTTGGTACGTCTCCCAAAACTTGGTACTGGAGCTCTCGGATTCGACTGGGCGTGGTATAACCAATCTTGGAAGGCGGCTGGTCCTATTCGGAGCCCCTCTGTTCAAAAATTAAAATGAACTTAGCTTAAAAAAGATTTAGTTAGTTTCACCTCGCTCGGCGCGGTTTTTAGGATACAAATAAGTAACAAATCGATCCCTTTGTAATAACCCCCTTGTGCCTTGTGCGCAAAGAAGCTTGAGGCCGTGAAAATACTGATTGTCGAAGACCAAAGACGGCTCGGGCAGTTCTTGAAAAAGAGTCTCGCCGAGCGATCCTACACTCCAACCTGGGTCCAAACCTGCGCCGAGGCGCGCGATGCGCTCTGTGAGACGAGCTACGACGCAATCGTGCTTGATCTCAGCCTCCAGGATGGTGACGGCCTCGATCTCCTTCGAGACTGGCGAAGATCAGGATTCAATGAACCCGTTTTGATTCTCAGCGCGCGAGACGCCGTCCAGGATCGCATTCGCGGTTTGGATTTGGGCGCGGACGACTATCTGCCGAAACCTTTCAGTTTGGAAGAATTGTTGGCGCGAGTGCGCTCACTTTTACGGCGCCAGGTCACAAGCAAGGAAACGGTTCTTGAGCACCGTGGGATTAAGATGGATCTGCTTGGACGCAGCGTGGCGCTCAATAGTCAGTCGATCGATTTGACCAGTCGCGAATTTGCGCTGTTGGAAATTTTTATGCAGAACGTCGGGCGTATCCTCACGCGCACACTCATCTGCGAAAAAATTTGGGAATCACACTACGACGTCGATACGAATCTCCTCGATGTCTACATGAGCAAACTGCGGGCGAAGATTGATCTCAGCCCGGAAAAACCTTTGTTCAAAACGATCCGCGGAGTAGGCTATCAGCTCCTATGAAATCGATCGGTGCACGCCTCACGGTGTGGTACGCGCTTGCGATGATCGTGACGTTTGGGTCGCTGTTGCTCGTCGGCCGATTCCTGCTGGAAAAGGACCTGGTGGATGGCATAGATCTTTTGATTCAAACTGAATTCAAACGGATAGAGGCCGTGCTGGGGCCGGACTATGAGAGTCTGACGCCTGAAGATATTAACAGTCGGATACGGCAGACGACCGAAATCTCGTCGGTGCTATTTTACATCCAGGTACACCGGCGCGGTCCTTTGGTGGTATTTAAGTCCTCTAATTTGCGTGGGCAGGAGCTGCCCGATGTGAAGGGACAGCATATTTTCAATGCCGAAGTTCCCGGGATCGGCGAACTCCGAGTCCAAGAGTTTATCATGGGCTCGCTGGAGGTGCAGGTAGCGACATCCCTTGCTCAAATGAGGAACGTCATCGAAGGCTACACGGAGACAGGGTTGGTTTTGATGGCAGTTGCGATCGTTACGAGCTGCGCGATTGGTTTCGGACTCAGTCGCGTAGCACTCCGTCCGATCCGGATTATTCAAGAAACTGCGAATCATATTCGCTCGGATAACTTAAGTGAGCGCATTCCCGTTTCGGACGTGCAAGATGAAGTTTCGAATTTGGCGCGACTGTTGAATCAAATGTTTGATCGATTGGAGTCCTCCTTTAATCAGATTCGCCGCTTCACTGCAGAAGCATCGCATGAGCTAAAGACGCCCCTTTCTCTCGTTCGTCTGCAGGCGGAGAAATTAATCATCGAAGGGAATCTCACTCCGTCGCAGGAGGAATCGGTCCAATCGCAACTGGAAGAAATTGCGCGGCTCAATAAGATCATCGAGGAATTGCTTTTCCTTTCGCGCGCCGAGGCGCGTGCGATCACATTGGAAGCCCGGGCTCAAAATCCGAAGAGGTTTGTGGAGAGTTTTGAACAGGACGCTCGTGTATTGGCGGAGCACCGTGGACAGCGTTTTGCTCAAACCCATCGCGGGGAGGGGTTTGTTTCGTTTGATCCGAAATGGATCAGGCAGGTGCTGCTCAATCTCCTCACCAATGCGCTTAATGTTTCACCACAAGGTGGCCGAACCACACTGGTCTCAGAGATCGAGCCGGAATGCTGGCGCGTCAGCATTGAGGACGAAGGTCCTGGAGTGCCGTCGGATCAGTTGGAGCGGATATTCGAACGCTTCGTTCGGCTTAGCCAGGAGGAGGATAAGGAAGATAAGGGCAGCGGTCTGGGCCTTGCGATTTGCCGAAGTGTGATCGGGCTTCACAAAGGCCGCATTTTTGCCGAAAGCGCCGGCCCGGGGCGTGGACTGCGGGTAATTTTTGAGATCCCATTAGCCGACCCGAGTGACGTTTCCGTGGACTTGCCCGCTGAGATAAAAGATAAGTCAGCCCAGTTTTCGGAAATATCCGCATAAGCGCGTTTGGTTCGCACGCCTCGATTTGGCCCCGCGTCGCCGCGTGCGACGATGTTTCGGAAAAATGGAACCACAGAGGCATGGAGACACGGAGGTCGGCGGTCGGAGGACAAGAAGGCTGAGTCCGAATATAGGAGGGAGAATATTCGAATATAGGAGTGAGCCGACAGAAACGACCTTCCGACTTCTAGAATATAACTCCTGAATTTTAGCTTGCCCGCTACATCTCTCAGCATCTCTGTGATTCAAATCCTTTTTTGCTGAATCAAGGATAAACTATCCGAGAGATTCGTGGTTCCGCCAAGCGGAGCGAAAGAGGGTGCGGCTAGCCAATCTGGGTTAGTTTCAGTGCATAAAAAAGGCCGCCCGGCTGTGGGCGGCCCTTCGAAGTTCTGCGTATTTGTTCGGCGCCTCGGCTTACAAGGCCATTTTGAGAGCGCCGAGGGCCAGCGTTACCGTGATCAATCCGCCAATGCGGGTGGCGATCTGAGCGAAGGGCATCAGCTGCATGCGATTGGACGCGGTGAGGATGGCGACGTCGCCCGTGCCGCCTTGTCCGCACCGGCAAGAGTTGATGATCGCCATATCGATGGGATAGAGCTTGATCCAGCGCGCCACAAAAAATCCAGTGCCAACCATCGTGGAAACGGTGGCGACGATCGTGATGAGATTCGCGGGAGCAAAGGCGGCGACGAGTTTGTCCCAGGGCGTCATTGCGACGCCGATGGCAAACAGCAGAGGATAAGTGACGGCGGTCGCGAAGAAGCGATATACGATGAACGAGCCATCCTGAAGCTTCGGGGAAATCGCATGAGCGAGTTTGGCGAAGACGGCTGCCACCAGCATGATGATGGGAGCCGGCCAACCCCACATCTTGTACACCATTGTACCTACCAGATAGAGCGAGATAGCCAAACTGCCGGCGGCTGCGATATTCGCGACGTCCAGAGGACCCGTACCCTGTTTTTTAACGGGATCGACTTCGTCATGCACGCCTGGTTGGAGACGGCCTTCACCAGTAAGCTGGGGATATTTTTTGCCGATAAAGTTGAGCAAACCGGAAAGCAGAATCGCCGTGAGGCTGCCGAACATCACCGGAGGCAGCACTTGGGCGAATTCATCGCCTTGCTTGAGGTGCAGGATGTCCGCGTAACCGGTGGAGAGCGGGATTGCCCCTTCGCCGACGCCGCCTGCCATCACAGGAATAACGATGTAGAAAAGGGTGTGTCGCGTCCCGAGACCGAGGGCAGTGCCGACTGCGGTTCCGACAATCGCAGCCAGGATCGATCCGATCGTCATGGGCACAAAGATCTTAAAAAATCCC
>WNFI01084352.1_pt1 | contig 18311 bp, 20 predicted proteins | sample 5400471 | NCBI WGS metagenome assembly WNFI01 (sample SAMN13153348, study PRJNA577476) | soil metagenome | isolation source: 100 cm saprolite on Douglas fir-dominated hillslope | place: USA:California | collected 2013-09-17 | reverse complement strand
CGCGATATCGCGGAGAATCCTGTCACACGCGAGGGCAAGCAGACGACCCCGGTATCTTACGATTCGAATTGCTTGGAAGAGGTATGCGGTTCCTGCGCGATGCTAATCAACGGCAAGGCGCGCATGGCGTGCTCCGCGCTGGTCGATCAACTGGAGCAGCCGATACGCATCGAACCCTTGTCGAAGTTCCCGGTGGTGCGCGATTTGACCGTTGACCGTCAATTTATGTTCGAGAGCCTGAAGCGAGTGAAGGCGTGGATTCCGATTGACGGCACATACAATCTCGGCGAAGGCCCGCGCATCGCACCCGAGGTGCAAGAGAAAGCGTATCCGCTGTCGCGCTGCATCACGTGCGGAAATTGCCTGGAAGTCTGCCCGCAGGTCAACGAGCACAATGATTTCATGGGCGCGGCCATTTTCAGCCAGGTGCGATTGTTCAACATGCACCCCACGGGCGCAATGCACGCCAAAGAGCGTATTCAGGCGGTGATGGGGCACGGCGGAATCGAAGACTGCGCCAACGCGCAAAATTGCGTCAGGGCCTGCCCGAAAGAGATTCCTCTGACCGAATCGCTGGCCGAAATTAATCGTCAGGCTTGGAAACAAGCTCTCCTGGGCTGGCTCGCCGGCTAACTGATCGGCAACATCGGCGGAGAACGTCCGAGACTGCATCCGATAAACGCTACCATTATCACCTGATAGGCGATATCGACAAGGATGGTTTAACGGTCTTGCTGACTTCCTTGGTCATCGGCGCGATTGCCTTGGCTTTCTTTCTATTTGGTATCGGCAATCCCGCGAGGAATTATTACGATGAGGGCGGCTATGTTTCGGCAGCCAGAGCTTTTCTGAAGGATGCCCCTAATCCAAATCCCGAAGCTCCGCCGCTGGGAAAACTTCTCGTTGCGGTTGGGATCAAGTTGGTTGGAGATAACCCGCTGGGCTGGCGGATTGCCAGTGCTGTTTGTGGCTCGCTGAGTCTTGTAGCTGTTTTTCTTTGGACCTATTTCCTCTCGAAGGATTACCGCATCGCTTGCATCTCTGCAGTGCTGACCTTGTTCAACAATTTTCTTTTTGTAATGTCCCGCGTGGCGATGATGGATGTGTTTCTGGTCTTCTTCCTGCTTTGGGGCTTGGTTGCGTACACCGCGGCGCTCGAATTGGACATCGGAACGGCTAAACGTCGAATTCTCTTGTATTGCTCCGGTATTTCGATGGGTCTCGCCGGGGCATGCAAGTGGAATGCAGTGGATACTTTGGCGATCTTAATTTTGGCCAGCTTTGCGCTGTTCTGGATGTCCAAACGACCGATTGGGGGATTGAGTCCCTCGATTGCTCGTTACGCACGAAACCTCCGGCAGATCGGAATTTGGAGCTTGATCCTGGCCCTTCTTGTTTCCCCCCTGATCTCCTATAGCCTCACGTTCTGGCCCTTATGCCGCAGTCTTCATCTGCCTTTCGGGGTGCACCAATTGTTGGCCATGAATTTATTCATTTGGCGATTTCATATCGCGGTTATCGGAAACCGCTTTATTGTCTCGAGTTGGTATTCCTGGCCATTAAACCTTTCTCCCCAACGCGCGCTGTCTTATCTGCTCGGTAATCCGGTCATCATGTGGGGGGGCCTGGTGGCACTGGTGTACTGTTTCCAGCGCTTCTGGAAGCTTTTCGTTGCGGCCGAAGGCCTGGTTGTTCTCCTCTACGCGGCGAACCTGCTGCAGTGGGCGGTTACACCAGCCAAATGTACTTTTTATTATTACTACTATCCGGCTGCGATGTTCCTGGGTGTGGCTATCGCCCTTACACTGCAAAGCCTTCCGCGCAGAATCTTTGGTGTCCGCGTCAGCCTTCTTGTGTTGAGTGCCGCGGCTATCGTCTTTTTGTGGTGCTACCCCAGAATGACTCATTTGGAGGCCCCCTGGGACTGCGCTCTTGGATGCTGGTCCTAAGACCGCGAAAACATGGATGTAGCCATCCGGGTCCACTTTTGAAAGTTCATGCCGTTTTTTTTTCGATTCCGTTTACAATCTGTTTTCGTTCTCTGGGGGAGAAATGCTCCGTATGGCGCTACTATTCGGTGCGTGTGTTTCTGTCGCTAGCTGTGTCGCTCTTGCCGTGTTCGCCGACTCCGTCTCTGAAAAGGCGCGCCAGCTGCACTTCTCGTCGATTGTGGTGGATACGCACGACGATACGACGCAGCGGTTTCTCGACGGAGACTTTGACCTGGGGGCACGTAGCTCGAGCGGCAGCATCGATATCCCGCGCATGAAAGAGGGCGGGCTCGGCGCGATTTTCTTCTCCATCTGGATTCCCAGCAAAATCACGGGGCCTGAGGCCGTGCGATCTGGGGGTGCTGCGTTCCTATGCGGCGCTCGGCGTGCGGTACATGACGCTGACGCACAGCGGCAACGATGAGTGGGCGGATTCGTCCACCGACACAGCCGTGCACAACGGGCTAACCGATTTCGGTAAAGACGTCGTTCGCGAAATGAACAAGCTCGGTATGATGGTGGACATTTCCCACGTCAGCGATAAAACTTTCTACGATGCCCTGGCCGTAAGCAAGGCCCCGCTGATCGCTTCGCACTCTTCGTGCCGCGCGATCTGCAACGCTCCGCGCAACATGACCGACCAAATGATTAAGGATCTGGCGGCGAAAGGCGGAGTCATTCAGATCAACTATCACATCGGGTTCCTGAGTGAAGAATTCATGAATGCCGACAAGGACCCGGAGATTACAAAGGCGATTGCCGCCGAGGTCGAGAAGCGCTGCGGCGGCAAAGAAGGCTGCCAGTTGATTGAAGGTGACCGCATCACCCGGGAATACGTGCAACAAGGCAAGCTGCCGCGCGTGGACTACACAAAGATCATCGAGCACATCGATCATGCGGTGAAGCTGGTCGGTGCGGAGCACGTCGGCCTCGGCTCCGATTTTGATGGCGCTAACATGCCTTTCGGGATGGAAGACGCGTCGAAGCTGCCGCTGATCACGGAGGCGCTGCTTCGCAAGGGCTATTCAGACGACGATGTGCGGAAGATTCTGGGTGAGAATACGCTGCGCGTGATGACGGAAGTGGAACGGGTGAGCAGGGAACTGAATTCTGCCAAGTAGGTTCTGAGACAGCACAGGGGAAAGGGAGTTGTAATGAACTCGAGTCACAAGGCACAGAAGATGGCCGTCGCGGTTCTAATCTTTACGACATTCATCGTGGCGATTTCGGCAGCGCCGGCGCCCGCGCGGGCGCAAGCTCCGGCCCAAAACGCCGCGCCTAAGAGTGCGGCAGCCGGGCAGGGCGCCACAACGAAGAAGGCCGCTTCCACCGTACGCGCCTATGACCGCGCGCTGCTGCGGCCGACGCTGCTAAAGGACAAAGCTCCGGCGCAGTATAAGGTAAAGTTCGTGACCACGCGCGGCGAATTCACGATCGATGTCACGCGAGCCTGGGCGCCGCTCGGGGCTGACCGCTTCTACAATCTGATCAAGCATCATTTCTATGACAACGCCAGCGTCTTCCGCGTGGTGCCGTCCTTCGTCGCGCAATTTGGGATTAGCGCGTATCCAGCTGTAACTACGGCCTGGAAGGGGACTGATATTCAGGATGACCCGGTGACACAAAGCAACAAGAAGGGGTACATCACGTTTGCCACCGCCGGGCCGAACACGCGCACCACGCAAGTGTTCATCGATCTCCAGGACAACACGCGCCTCGACCGTATGGGATTCGCGCCGTTCGGCGTGGTAGAAGGCGATGGAATGAAGGTGGTCGAAATGTTCTATGACCAGTACGGCGACAACGCCGGTCCCGACCAGCCGAAGATCGAAAAGGAGGGAAAACCCTACCTTGATAAGGGCTGGCCCAAGCTCGATACCATCAAATCGGCGACGCTGCTCACCAGCGCGCCGGCTCCCGCGTCTAAACCCGCGACGCCCGCCACGAAGCCGCAGTAGGCGGGCATCGACTTTTTGGTTTGGATGGATTTGTTCTTTTCATTGGTGGCAATTTGACTTTTACAAGCCGCCAAACGTATTCTCTAGACTCGATGAATATTTGTTGCCAGACGATCTGTTGTTCTTGCGCGTGCAACGCTGCATGTCGCAAGGCGACCATCTCTGGCCAGGGGAGTTTCCGGACTTAGACATAGAGTAAGGAACAGGTCCGAAGCCCACGTTGCCAGAGTTCAGGCCAGCGTGGGTTTTTTGTTTTCAGGCGCGACTTGTTGGTGCCGGCTTTAGCCCGGCAAGTTCAGAGCAGACATGAGCGAAATCAAGGAAACCAAAGCGCAACGCGTGGAGCGGTTGAAACGCGAGAAGAATGCCTGGGAGCATTTCGATGAGATCCGCGCGTTCGCACGGCAGGGTCACGCTTCCATTCCGCCGGAATGGCTCGGCACGTATTTTCGCTCGTGGGGCGTCTACACGCAGGGCGACGGCGTCGGCGTGGTCGGCGGCAAGAATGGCGAAGGCAAGGCGACGCCGTTCTTTATGGTGCGCATCCGAATTCCCAACGGCCTCCTGAGCAGTCAGCAGGCGCGCGCCATCGCCGACCTCGCCGAGCGCCACGCGCGCGGTGTTGCGGACATCACGGTGCGGCAGAACGTGCAATTGCATTGGGTGACGATTGAATCGCTGCCGGAAGTGCTCGAGTCGCTTTGGCGCGTGGGATTGTCGACCACGGGGGCATGCGGCGACGTCGCGCGGAATATTACGGGATGCCCGCTGGCGGGATTTGACGCGCAGGAGTATTGCGATGCTTCACCGTTGGCGCTGGAGTTGAACGGACAGCTTGGCGGCAATTCCGAGTTCTACAATCTGCCTCGTAAGTTCAAGGTTTCGATCACTGGTTGCCGTTCGTGGTGCACGTATCCTGAGATCAATGATGTGGGACTTACCGCTGTCAAGCGAAAACGCTTGCACGGCGATGAGATCGGATTCTCGCTGCGTGTGGCTGGCGGTCTCTCCACTGATCCGCATCTCGGCATTCGCTTGAACGCATTCGTGCGGTGGGAGCAAGCTGTCCCCGTTGTACGCGGCGTGGCGACCCTGTTTCGTGAATCGGAAGTGCTCCGCCAAAACCGTGAGCGCGCCCGCCTGAAGTTCCTTTTCTTGCAGCACGGCTGGACGGCGGACTCCTTCCTGGACGCTTTGCAAGATCGGCTCGGTTTTGCGCTCGATCCCGCCGAACCGGAAGAGCTTCCCTCGGACATGCACCGCGATCACGTTGGCGTTCACGCACAGAAGCAACCCGGCCTTTCCTATGTTGGCGCGAATGTGTTGCGCGGGCGCATAACACCGGAGCAGTTGCGCACCGCAGCGAATCTCTCCGACCGCTACGCCGATGGGCATCTCCGCAACACCATCATGCAGAACCTGCTGATCGTCAATGTTCCGAACGAGCATGCCGCGCGAGTGGCCGGCGACTTGACCGCGGCTGGCTTGCCGGTGCGCGCTTCCGCTTTTGCACGCGGCACCATAGCTTGCACCGGCTCCGAATTTTGCAAGTTGGCGCTGACAGAAACAAAGGGCTTCGCGCGCTGGCTTACGGAAGAGCTCGATCAGCGCCTGCCGGGGTTTCAGGAGCAGCTCAAGCTGCACATCACTGGATGCCCGAATAGTTGCGGGCAGCATTGGATCGCGGACATCGGCATCGAAGGCAAGAAGTTGAAGGTCGATGGACGGATGGTGGACGCGTATTACTTCTGCGTTGGGGGCAGCGTGGGGGAGTTTGCGTCGATTGCGCGGCCGGTAGGTTATCGGTGCGCGGCGTCCGAAGTGCCGGACGCCATCGAGCGGCTGCTGCGCGAATTCAACGGGCAGCGCGCGCCCGGCGAAAATCTGCGCCGCTTTTTCGCGCGCCACTCGAACGAGCAAATTCGCGGATGGCTGGCCGGAGAATTTGTCGCTCCAGTCGAACGCGACACCGCGGCCGGCCGCGTGCCGCTGGGAGTCGAAGGCTAGCATGAGCCTGTTGCCCATTTTCGTGAAGCTTCGCGATCGCCTGGTTGTGGTTGTCGGTGGCGGTGCCGTCGCGGAAGGGAAGATTGAGGGCCTTTTTGCAGCCGAGGCGCGCGTTCGCGTTGTCGCGCCGCAGGTGACGCCAGCCATCGGGCAATGGATCGCGCAGGGAAAAGTGGAATGGCGGGCGAAGAAGTTTGCCCCTTCGGACCTTGAAGGCGCGTATCTGGTGATTGCCGCTACTTCTGAGCCCGGAGTCAATGAAGCTGTTTTCAGCGAGGCTGACGCGCAGGGAATTCTGTGCAACGCCGTGGACGACATCGAGCACTGCCATTTTTACTATGGCTCGGTCGTGCAGCGCGGCAATCTGCAAATCGCTATTTCCACGAACGGCAGGAGTCCCGCGCTGGCGCAGCGCCTTCGTCTGCAGCTAGAAAAGCAATTTGGTCCCGAGTACGAGCTATGGCTCGAGTGGCTGGGCGCCACCCGCGAACTGCTGCGCGCCGGCGATGGCGGCGCGGATTCCAGAAAAGTTCTGCTGCACCATCTTGCGAGCCAATCGATGTTCGACCGTTTTTTTTCCGGAGGCGCGACGACAGCGTGCGAGGCGGGGACCGGCATGGGCAAGGTGTACTTGGTCGGCGCTGGTCCGGGAGATCCGGAACTCCTTACCGTGAAAGCGGCGCGTCTTCTCGCACGCGCTGGCATCGTGTTTCACGATTCGCTCGTCAGCCGTGAAATTCTGGACCTCATCGCACGCGATGCCGAGGTAATCGATGTAGGCAAGCGCTGCGGACAAAAGCTGCTTACGCAAGACGAAATCAATTCATTGCTGGTTTCCGCTGCCGCAAATCATGATTTCGTCATCCGCCTAAAGGGAGGCGACCCGCTTATCTTCGGCCGCGCCGGAGAAGAAATCGAGGCGCTGCGCAGCGCCGGCGTGGATTTTGAAGTCGTGTCGGGAATCACCGCGGCGCTTGGTGCGGCGGCCGCCGCCGGAATTTCGCTCACAGATCGCCGCGCTGCCTCGCAAGTCGCGATCACCACATTTTCGCGCGGCACGGAAGGCGGAACAATGGATTGGGGCGCAGTCACCAGTAGCACGACCCTCGCGCTGTATATGCCCGGGCCGGACTATGCGGAAGTGGCGCAGCGCTTGCGCGAAGGCGGCCTGCCGGACGACCTGCCGTGCGTGATCGTGTCGAATGCCACGGGTGCCGAGCAGCAAATTCGATGGACCAGCGTTGCGCGGTTGGCCCAGGAGGAAAAACTTCCTGCGCCGGCATTGATGATTGTCGGCCGCGTCGCTTCACGGAAGGTTCGAGAGATCAGCAAGGCGTTTTGGCACGGTGACCCGGACGGTCGTGATACGCCGCGCACTGCCGTAAGTTGAAGGGCCAATCAAGGAGAGAACCATGAGCACCAACGCAGAACCTCTGAATTCCCGGAAGACTTGGTTGTTATCGCTAGACAGTTGGGCGGTTGTGGCGGCGCTTCTCGCGGCCTTGCTGATCCGCGCCGGCGTATTCACGCGCGTGCCCTGGTAGGCATCCGGATCTCAGGGCAACCTTAACCAAGATTTCGCTACGAGAGGAAAACAATGGCGGACGCAATCGCACTACCTCAAGCAAGATCGGCGCAGCCTGCTCTGCAATTTCTTCGCGTAATTCCCGGCGTGCTGCTGCTCGCCGCGGTCGGTTATGCCGGAAAGCTACTCGAGGGCAACTTGGGGACCTACGCGAAAGCGCATCATTGGACATTCCCCAATATTGAGTAACTTGGTGGCGTCAGCCTCGCGCTCGTAGCCATTGAAATTGCTGTGGCGATTGCCTTCATGACACTCCTCGGCAGTGCCTTCGGTCTGCGTCCTAAGCTTACTTCGCTGCTTGCGGTCGGCTCCGCGGTTTGCGGCGTAAGCGCCATCATCGCCACGCAAGGCGCCATCGAAGCGGATGATGAAGACTCTTCGTTCGCCATTGCAGCGATTCTCGCGCTCGGTGCGCTGTCGCTCTTCACCTTTCCGCTGATTGGCCACACGCTGCATCTCAGTGATCACGCCTACGGCCTCTGGGCGGGACTCGCGGTCGACAACACCGCGGAAGCAACTGCTGCGGGCGCGCTCTACTCCGATGCCGCCGGCAAGCTGGCCGTCCTCGCGAAGACCACGCGCAACGCCATGATCGGCTTCGTCGTGCTCGCCTATGCGATCTATTGGGCCAGCCGCGGCCAAGCCAAGACGGTGGGAAACAAAACGGCCTTCCTCTGGCAAAAATTCCCGAAGTTCGTTCTTGGCTTCCTGCTGATTTCCATTCTCGCGACGTACCATTTCTTCACCAAGGAGCAGACCACGGCGCTGGCGAATCTCTCGCGCTGGGCCTTTCTGCTGACCTTCGCCGGAGTAGGCCTGCGCACCAATTTCCGTGAAATGCGCAAGCAAGGCCTGCGCCCGTTCGCGGTGGGTGCCATCGGCGAAGTGGTCATCGCCGTCTTCACATTAGCGTTGGTAGCCGGAGCCGGAAAACTCTTCGGCTTCTAANCACGTTCACGAGTTCCTTCACCGACGCGGCCGATTTCTGCAACGCTGTATTCTCCTCGGCGGTGAGCTTAATTTGAATGATTTCCTCAACACCCTTGGCGCCAAGCTTTATCGGGACGCCTACAAACAATCCCTTGATTCCGTACTCGCCATCCAGATATACGGCGCAAGGCAAAATCTTCTTCTTGTCCTTCAGGATCGCTTGGACCATTTCGACCGCTGCCGCCGAAGGCGCGTAGTAAGCAGATCCCGTCTTCAGCAGATTCACTATCTCCGCTCCGCCCTTGCGCGTGCGCTCCACAATCGCGTCAATACGTGCCTTCGGCAGCAAGTCCGGCAGCGGAATGCCGGCGACGGTGGAATAGCGCGGCAGCGGCACCATATCGTCGCCGTGCCCGCCAAGGACAAACGAATGCACGTTTTCCACGCTAACTTTGCATTCCATCGCCACAAACGTGCTCATGCGCGCGGAGTCCAGCACGCCGGCCATGCCCAGCACCCTATTCTTCGGAAATCCGCTGACCTTCCAAGCCGCTTGCGCCATGGCATCCAGCGGATTCGTCACCACCATGATGATGCAGTTCGGCGAGTGACGAACGATCTGCTCGACCACCGCTTTCACGACGTCGTAGTTGGCCTTCAGCAGATCGTCGCGGCTCATTCCCGGCTTGCGCGGAAATCCCGCGGTGATCACGACAACATCGCTATTTGCCGTTGCGCTGTAGTCTCCATTCGCCGTGGAAATTCCCGTCGCACGCGAGTCGGTTCTGGTGATCGGCCCGGACTCCATCATGTCCAAGCCCTTTCCAGCTGGCGGGCCATCCAGAATGTCCGTCAACACGACGTCGGCGAGTTCCATGTCTACAATTCGCTGCGCCGTGGTCGATCCCACAAACCCGCCACCCACCACCGTGACCTTCTTGCGCATCCGGTCAATCTCCTTATGAAATCATCTGATATCAATCGCAAGCTACCGCGCGACGGCGTGAGCCGCCATATTTTCAATGATCGCTGACGCGAACGCCGACGTACCCACTTTGGTCGCTCCAGGCATCAGGCGTTCCAGGTCGTAGGTCACGCGCTTCTGCCGAATCGTTCGCGCGATGCCGTCCTCGATGAGCTGCGCCGCTTCTCCCCAACCCAAAAACTCGAACATCATCGCGCCCGAGAGCATCACCGAGCTGGGATTAATCACATCCTTGTCCGCATACTTCGGCGCCGTCCCGTGCGTGGCTTCAAACACGCCGTATCCGTCGCCAATATTCGAGCCCGGCGCCATGCCCAGCCCGCCGACCTGCGCCGCGCAAGCGTCCGACAGATAATCGCCATTCAAGTTCGAAGTCGCCAGCACGCTGTACTCATCCGCGCGCAGCAAGACCTGCTGAAACACGGAGTCCGCGATGCGGTCATTGATCATCAGTTTCTTCTTCCACTGGCCCTTGCCATGCGTCGCGTAGATTGCATCTAGGGTTCGCTTCACTTCCTCATAGATACTCTTCTTGAAAGAGTCGGTGGCCCGCTCCAGCCCCGGCTCGACCATGGCGCCGTTCTGCTCTACGGTCAGTGCCGGGTTCTTGTCCAGATTGTCGACGATCCAGCTCTCGCGCTCGGTCACCGTCTGCCCGCGAAATTCCTCCCGCGCCAGGTCGTATCCCCAATCGCGAAAGCCGCCTTCCGTAAATTTTTGGATGTTTCCCTTGTGCACTAGCGTCACGCTCTTGCGGCCATGAACCAACGCGTACTTGATCGCTCTCCGCACCAGCCGCTTCGTCCCAGTCGGCGAGATTGGCTTGATGCCTACGCCGGAATCCCAGCGAATCTGCTTCTTTCCGTCCTTCAGCATTTCGTTGTTCAAGAACTCCAACAACTTTTTGGCTTCTGGTGAGCCGGACTTCCACTCGATTCCGATATAAACGTCTTCCGTATTCTCCCGAAAGATGACAATGTCCATTTTCTCGGGATGTTTCACCGGGGAAGGAACTCCCTCGTAATAGCGCACCGGCCGCTCGCACGAATACAAATCCAGAATCTGCCGCAGCGCCACGTTCAGCGACCGAATACCGCCGCCCACCGGAGTAGTAAGCGGCCCTTTAATTGCGACGCGAAAATCGCGGATGGCATCCACCGTGTCGTTCGGCATCCACTCCTTGAACGCATTGAAAGCTTTTTCTCCGGCGAAAACTTCAAACCACGCCACGCGCCGTTTGCCGGCATACGCGTGCTCCACTGCGGAGTCAAATACGCGGCGCGATGCCTTCCAGATGTCGCGGCCCGTTCCGTCGCCTTCAATGAAAGGAATGATCGGCGCGTCCGGCACGCGCAGTTCGCCGCCGCTGTATTCGATGCCTTTGCCACCGCCAGGAATGGTTTGTCCGTTGTACGAATTCTTCATGGGTTACGACCTCTTGCAAACGGTGTTGTTGTATTGCGGTTGCCAATCGGCAGAACCGACGAGAGTCCAGGGCGAATTAAAGAAGATACCACAACCGCACAAATCCCACGCGCCGCCGGAAAGCATGGAGGTATACTCGCGCGTGGCAGGCGTATCAGCGGAAGGAGAGATCATATGATGATGGATTGGAACGAGTATCACAAGCAGATCGGCGCCACCCTCGGTGAACTGATGAAACTCAGCCCGGATACGGTCCGCGGCTACCAAACGCTCAGCGCGGCGAATTCCAAAACAGGCAAGCTCGATGAGAAAACGCGGCAGTTGATCTCGCTCGCCTGCGCGGTGACCACGCGGTGCGACGGCTGCATCGTGGTGCACACCGAAGCGGCACTGAAAGCCGGCGCAGCAAAGGAAGAGATCGCGGAGGCTCTGGGCGTCGCGGTGTCGATGAACGCCGGTGCCGCGCTCATTTATTCGACGCGCGTGCTCGACGCTGTCAACGCGAAAAGCACGCAATCCCGCACGGCGTGAGCTCTCTTGTAGCGGGGCAGCACAATGCGCCACTACAGGGTGTTCCCTAGAACAAGTTCCACAAGAACTGGTTGTAGACTTCGTGGTGGAACTGCACCTCGGGCGCTTTGACGACGGTACCCAGTTGCCGGGGGCAGCGGTCCGCGGATGCGCGCTTCAAATCCGCGTAGCGCCCCTTCACGTCGGCGCCGAACAGCTTCGTTGTCCAATCGGCCTTCTCGAAGTTGTCGATGGCGGTGTAAATGTTGTCCGGCAAATAGCGTTGCGCCTGGCGTAGATTTGTGATCTTTGCCGTTTCTGCGATACGCGTTGACGCTTGAGCTGAATATGAGGCAAATATCATTCCCGTGGGTCAGGATGCGGTCCACGAACTCCCAGCCCAACTTGCTGAGCTTCTCTTCTCCCTTCGGGTCCCAGAAAAGATTCTTGCCGTTCTTACTGACCGAAACGTTGGTGTGCATGCCGCTGCCGTTCACGCCCACCACCGGCTTGGGAAGAAAGCACGCCGTCAAGCCCATGTTGGTGGCCACCTGCCGGCAAATCAGCTTGTAGAGCTGAATCTGATCGGCGGCCGCGACAACTTCACCATAGCTGTAGTTGATCTCGAATTGCGATGGCGCGACCTCCGGATGATCCTTTTCATTCTGGAAGCCCATCGCACGCTGTACTTCCGCGGTCGTATCGATGAAAGTACGCAGCGGATCGCCTGGCAATGAATGGTAGTAGCCGCCGGTGTTGACATACTCAAACTTGAGCGTCTCATAATAGCGGCGTTCCGCGTCGGAACCTCTGAACAGAAAACCTTCGATTTCGTTGGCGGCGTTTAGCGTGTAACCTTTCTTTTCGTGTAGATCGTCGGCGTAGCCTTTCAGCAGGCCGCGAATATCCGCCGAATACGGCGTGCCGTCCTTATCGATCACCTGCCCGAAAACAAGGATCTTTCCGGAGCCAAACACATCCGCCGGAGCCCAGTAAAAAGCGCCCCAGTCCATGGCCAGGCAAGCGGCCTTCCAGGTCGCTGAACAACACGGTCACGGCCTTGATGCGCTTTTCGTCGGTCAAATACTTGAGGCGCTCTTCCTGCACTTTTTGCGGCGTAACACGATCCAGGCGCTGCTTCTTGGCCTTTAGGTTCAGCTCTTCCAGTTCATCGTACGGGAGCGCCAAAAAATTACGCAGTTCGGTCGACATGGGTCTCCTCAAATTGAGTTGTTGATGAATTCGGCGATGTGATCTGGGGCGGCAAATTCACGGTTATGTAGCCATTAAGGTATCGCGCCGTGTTTCCAAGCGTCAAATCGAAAAGCCCGCTTCTTTCAACGGAAAAATGAATCGCGCAAATCATTTTTTCCGATATGGTACCAAAAACCGTTAGTCGTAATACTCCTGCCCCAGGTGCGTGATCAAATCCTCGCCCATCATCCAGCGCAACGTGTTCTTCAGCTTCATCAACTGTATGAACAGATCGTGCTCGGGATACAAGTCCGGCGCGGTCATCGGCGACTTGAAGTAGAAGCTCAGCCACTCCTGGATGCCGCGCATCCCGGCGCGCTGCGCCAAATCCAGGAACAAAACCAGATCCAGGACAATGGGAGCGGCAAGAATCGAATCGCGGCACAAAAAATCCACTTTGATCTGCATGGGATAACCAAGCCATCCGAAGATGTCGATGTTGTCCCAGCCTTCCTTGTTGTCTCCGCGCGGCGGATAGTAGTTGATGCGCACCTTGTGAAAGACCTTGCCATACAGCATGGGGTAAAGCTGCGGCTGCAAAATGTATTCGAGCGCGCCCAGCTTCGATTCTTCCTTTGTCTTGAAGGATCCGGGATCATCGAGTACTTCGCCGTCGCGATTGCCCAAAATATTCGTCGAGTACCATCCATCCAGCCCAAGCATGCGCGCCTTGAACGCCGGTGCGAGCACGGTCTTCATCATGGTCTGCCCGGTTTTGAAGTCCTTGCCGCAAATTGCGACGTTGTGCTCCAGCGCAAGCTGCTGGATGGCGGGAATATCCACGGTCAGGTTCGGCGCGCCATTCGCGAACGGCACGCCGCTGGTCACCGATGCCCACGCATACAGCATCGATGGCGCAATCGCCGGGTGATTGGCCTTCATGGCTTCCACAAATTTCTCCGGGGTAGAGTGCACCTCCTCCGGCTTGATAAACACTTCTGTCGAACCACACCAGCAAGTCACCAAACGCGACACGCGCTTGGTCTTTCGAAAATTCTCGATATCGTCCTTTATCTGTGTCGCTAGGTCGTACTTGTTCTTGCCTTTCTTAACGTGCGTGCCGTCCAGCCTCTTTACGTACTCGCGGTCGAACGCCGCCCTCATTGGCGAAATGCCGGAAAGAAATGGCTTCACCTTCTCCAGATCCTTTTCGCTCAACACCCCGGCTTTGCTAGCCGCCTGATAGGCGTTGTCTTTGAATATGTCCCAGCCGCCGAACACCAGGTCTTTCAGATCGCTCAGCGGAACAAATTTTTTGATCAGCGGCGAGCGCGCATCCGTGCGCTTTCCGAGGCGGATCGTGCTGAGCTGCGTCAGCGAACCCACCGGCTGAGCCTTGCCTTTGCGCACCAACTCCACGCCGGCCATGAACGTTGTGCTGACCGCGCCCATCCCCGGCAACAGCACCCCCAATTTGCCCTTAGGCAGCGCAATCTTTCCTGGTTTTTCCATTCCGCTCCTTCTTCAGCTTGCATCTCGTTTGGACTCGCTCGGTCGGCTGGACTTGCTGCCGACGGAAAGTAGTTTCGACGCCAGGCATAGCGAGGGACAACGCTCGCCCCTTGGCTGCACCGCGAGTTTGCACCGAACAAGCCAGTAATGATGCGTGAACACTGCCCGTTTTGCAAATTATTGACCCAGAAACCATCGCGTTGTGCGCCCTTGGCCCTAGGGCTGTGGAGGCCCCTCACGTCTCAGGGTCCGTACCCTGAACCCTGTATTACATGTTAGTGATTGACACAAAACTTATTCCGGGTTAGATAGTATGTTATATCATAGCAGGTAGGGTGAGCATGGCACGCACTGCCTCAGGGGTGGCGTCGAACCTCGCTAGGCACTTTGTTCCTGACAGGACCATCGGTCAGCCGCATGGCTTACTGAGCGCTCTCTTCCAGAGCTCTGCCGTTGGTGTGGCCATTTGTGATCGCCAGCTCCGCTTCCGCGCCGTCAACAATGCGTTAGCTTCCATGAACGGTATTCCCGCGGCTGCGCATATTGGTCAGACTATACATGCTGTCCTTGGAAGCGCTGCCGCGAAAGTTCAACCTGCCTTCGAGCACGTGTTCACCACCGGACAGTTGCTATCGAACTTTGAATTGACCGCGGAACTACCGTCAAGGGGAGCAAAAGGCTATTGGAACGGTAGCTACTTCCCGATCAAGGATCATAGCGGCCAGGTCCAGCACGTCGGCGCGATTGTCCTGGAGCTGACAAAACGCAACGGACTCGAGGCTTCGCTTCTCCGTCTAGCGGACAAATTGACCAGCATGCACTCTGCGCTGCGCAGCCATCTAAGTGCGCTCGCGACGCCGGGTTCCGGCAACGGTTGCAGAGCTCTGGGCGATGTTTTCGCAAGCACCCTGGGATTGTTGGAAAGCTGCGTGTCGGAAACGCGTGCCATTTCGCGACTGCTGCATGATGCTCTGCCCGCGACGGCGCTTCGGCCGACTCGCCCTTCTCATGCTGAGCGGCTCGAGCTAGTGGAAGGGCAAGACTTTGCTGCAATCCAGCCAATCGAGGACGAACTGAATTACGTCAGCCCACTCTCTTCACGCGAGCGAGAGGTTGTCGTGCTCCTCGCAATCGGGAAGACGAACAAGGAGACAGCGGAGACACTCGGAATCAGTACTAGAACGGCAGAAAGTCACCGCGCCAAAATCATGCTAAAGCTCGGCCTGCATTCTCTTAGCGACCTCGTCCGCTACGCGGTACGCAGCCACCTTATTGACGCTTGACGTTTCGCCAGTATTTCCTCGCCCTTCGTCATCGCCAACTCTCCGTAATACTACTGACGTAATTGCCGGTATTTACAATTCTCCAGCGGCCCCGCCAATATCCGTCGCACAAAGGAGCCCTTCCCATGGAACATTTCCTTATTTGCGGCAACCCCTTTTGCCGTTTCGTCCTCGATTTGCAGGAACTGCGAAAGCCTCTCCGCCGGGCGCAGTTATTGCTCAAGGAATGCCCGGAGTGCGGCGCGCAGTGGTCGGCCACTTGCCCGTTCTGCGCGGAACCCTTGAGCGTAATGTGGCACGGCCACCACGCGCTCTGCGCGCACTGCCATCGTCAGTTTCACACACCCGCCGCTGCGTAGCGCAGCAACCCGCGGCGGCTGTGCCATCCCGCGTATGTCGCCGCTAGAGGTGTGCGTTCAAGCGACACCTTCACAACCACAGAAGCCCTACCCACGCTTCCAATTCTTCGCTACACTCACCCACCATGTCTCACCTATCACGCCGCAACTTGCTTAAAACTGTAATTTCTGGAGCCACTATGGCTGCGCTTCCATCCCTATCTTCGTCTTCATCGGCCCAACAAAACACTCCTGTTCACCGCAAGGGACAAATCCGCCAATCCGCATCGCGCTGGTGCTATAAGTCCATTCCCCTGGAAAAGCTTTGCGCGTACGGCGCCGAGATCGGACTAAAGGGTATCGACCTGCTGAATGTCGATGAGTGGGAAGTGCCCCGGCGCTACGGGCTGATTTGCAGCATGGGTTACGCAGGTGGCGGGGAAATTGCCAGCGCCCTCAATCGCGTGGAGAATCACGAGAAAATTGAAGCAGCTTTTCGCAAGAACATTCCGCTCGCCGCAAAGTTTGGCGTGCCCAACGTGATCACTTTTTCCGGGAATCGGGCTGGTATGTCCGATGAGGAAGGCGCGAAAAATACCGTCGCGGGACTCAACCGGCTGAAAAAAATCGGCGAAGACAACGGCGTGACCATCTGCATCGAGTTGCTCAACAGCAAGGTCGACCACAGGGATTACATGTGCGACCACACGATTTGGGGCTTGCAAGTGGTGCAAGCGGTGAACTCGCCGCGCGTTAAGTTGCTCTACGACATCTATCACATGCAGATCATGGAAGGGGATTTGGTCGCGACCATCCAAAAGAACATTGACTGGCTCGGACACTTCCATACCGGCGGAGTTCCGCATCGCCACGAACTCGATGGCACGCAAGAAGTACAATGGGATGGCGTGATGCGTGGCATCGCGGCGACGAACTATCACGGCTACGTCGCTCACGAGTTTGTGCCTACGCGCGACCCGCTAACTTCGCTTCGCCAAGCCGTCGACCTCTGCGACGTCTAGTCGGACGCTGGCGCGAGCAAGCCTACATTTCGTAATCGAGCTCTGCAGCTAATTTTAACAGCGGCATTAGCCAATCAACGAGCTTCTGGTGTACCGGGTGCGGCGAGTACGCATCCAACGCGGCTTTGTCCCGGAATTTCATGACGCCACCGTGCGTGAATCCCTGCGAACGCGGGGAAATGTTAGCGCCATAGCTGGTCTCGAGCAGCCCCGGGATCTGCCCCTGCAAGGCGTGAATCTCTCGCGCCGCCCGCTCCTTCATTTCTGTCGTAACGCTTGGCTGCCATTGAAACAAAAACGTGTGAATGTACATGTTCCGCGGCGTTCTCCCTCTGGAATCTACTTACAAATCGACTCGAGTATCGCACGGAAGTAAGCCCCTCCAGTGCGTCTTGCATGGGCACAGCCGCATAGGGCTATTTGATTTTCGACAGGGCTTCGATCTGCTGTTTCGCCCACATGTCTTCAGGATGGAGTTCCAACACTTTGCGGTAGTCGGCGATGGCTTTGTCGATTTGTCCGTTGGCTTGATGGGTCATGGCCAGCATATGGTAGGACCACACGGAATCCGGGTGATTTTCAGCGAAATTCAAGTCCATGATGGCCAGCGCATCGCCATTCTTTTTCTTGGCCAGGAGGGATTCAGTGAGCTGGTTTAGGGATGTCTCGCCGAAATCGTACTGTCCGCTGCCGTAATATTTGCGACGTAGCTCATGGTACAGCGCGATGGTTTTCTCCACGCCATCCTTCTCCAGGCTCCCTGCGAGAACGGCGTTGAGCGGCTGGGGCTGCGTCAGGCCGTGATGGCATGTAACACATTGCACCTGAATTGCCGGCGTGTCGGGCGGCGCCTTGATCACTTTGCTGATGTAATCGTGGTTGACGGCGGCAACCATCTGCAGCATGACTCGCGCGGTTTTCTTGGCGTCCTTGTCGTCGGCCGGGAAGTCCAAGCCTTTTTCCGGCGCTTTTTTTTCTACGTGGCAGTGATCGCAGCGCACGCCGAGCGCGAAGGCAAAGCCGCGCATGGTGGATTCCAGCTCACGCTTGGAAATGTCCTTGGGCAGCACTTTCAAGTTCGTGAATTTATCGGGGAACTGCGCCGCCGCCGGAGTGCAGGCCAAAAGAACGATCGCGAGTAAACTCCACCTCCGCAAACTGCTATTTGCCATGTCGTCCAACCCCCGGGCGGATGACGAATTCTAAATCAAATCCGCCTGGACACATCGTGAATTTGGCCTCCACGCAAATGTCGCTTAGCGCTTGCTGGCCACTCCATAGGGCCTTGGCCGTTCACTTCAGGGTTGAAGTTGGATTGCGTCCTTGGGTGCTCATATTGCGAGCCACGAACGGCTGGCCAGCAAAGTGGTTCCGCGGCGGCTCCAGCGACCGCACAATAAGGCTACGCCATTTACGAAGTAGAGGTGTTGGCCTTGGGTCAGGAAACGAAAACGGTGAAGCGGAGATTTGCCCGCGTGTCGCTGCCGAAAGGCATGCTGGTCGCGTGGCAGCACAGCGGCGGGCGTGCGGTGTCGCGCATAGCGACGCTGGGTCTGGGCGGATTGTTTATT
>WNFI01016103.1_pt1 | contig 18312 bp, 17 predicted proteins | sample 5400471 | NCBI WGS metagenome assembly WNFI01 (sample SAMN13153348, study PRJNA577476) | soil metagenome | isolation source: 100 cm saprolite on Douglas fir-dominated hillslope | place: USA:California | collected 2013-09-17 | reverse complement strand
CTCTTCCCGCGATTGGCCGCCTGGTTTTGGGGTCCGCTTCACGCACATAGCCAACGAAGACATGGCCGCCATCCGCGACGTCCTCAAGCGCTCGGAGCCGGTTCTCGGCTTCGTGCCGCCGCGCGCCTTGGAAAAGCGGAAGGATACCGGCGCCTGAGGCGGTCCTTGGCGTTCGGGCCGACACTGGTTTCGCTCTTTCTCCGTCATCCCAACGTTCCCGGTCACTCCTGGCCGTGTGGCCTGTTCCGGAGCCTGTGGGCTTGCTTGCCTCTCTGATCCTCTCTTTCTCGACCCAGGTTGGCTCTGCCGCGGCGCCTGCCCCGCTCGATGACCCCGTCAACGCGGCTCTCGCCCTGGGAGACGCCGCCTACGCTCGGCGTGCTGATGGCGCGACCGGAGCCAGGGCAGAGACGCGCCAGATCGAGGAGGCCATCGGAGCCTACCGCCGAGCGGCTCACCTGGACCCGAACTCCGCAGAAGCGGTGTTCAAGCTTCTGCGGGCCATGTTCTTCCGTGCTTCGTTCTGCGGCGCGGGGCCCGAGGAGCGGCGCGCGATCTACGAAGAGGGACGACAGATCGGCGAAGGGGCGATCCAGCGTCTCGAACGGCGGATCGGTGGCCTTACGGGCGGGGCGCGCATGGATGCCCTTCGAAAGAACCCCGCCGCCGCCCCGCTTTACTTCTGGACCGCGGTGTCCTGGGGTGAGTGGGCCCTGGCCCGGGGGAAGCTGACGGCGGCGCGCCACGGAGCGGGGAGCCGCATCCGCGACTTGGCCCAGACCGTCGTCGATCTCGATCCCGGCCTGGAGGAAGGGGGCGGCTACCGGGTCCTCGGTCGGCTGCACGACCAAAGCCCGCGGATCCCATTCTTGACCGGCTGGGTGTCGCGGCCGGAGGCCCTCTCGAACCTCCGCAAAGCGCTCGCGCTCGGGCCGCGGAGCTCCGTCAACCAGCTGTTCCTGGCGGAGGCGATCCTCAACCACGATGCCGCCAACCGCGAGGAAGCACGCCGGCTCCTCACTTGGTGCGCGAGGTCCGCGCCGCGGGACGAATATCGCGTCGAAGACGCGTACTATGAAGACCTTGCCCGACGGCGCCTGGAGGAGCTGCGTTGAGGGGAAGCATCCGGGTGCCCCGCCGGGGAGCGGTCTCTGGTTGCCCCGGTGGCACCGCGTCTTGAAGCCGAGGTTTCCGTCGAAGCGTTTCCGTTCACGAGGTGCTGGCCGACGAAACGATCGGGGTTTGCCGCCTGGACTTCGCGAATCCAAGGCCGCCGATAAGCCACCTGTCCGACCAGGCGATTCTCATAACCGCCCCTTTTATCAATCTGTTAGAGGCCAAGGAAATTGGGGTCTCGGAGTCGGCGTCCTGAACGTGCCATTCACCTCCCGCCGCGTCCGCCAAACGTCGGCGGGGGTCTCCCGCGCTCCACGCGCGCTTCTGTATTCGCCCGGTCACCACGCGTGGATCGTGGGAGTGCAGGCCGCGAACCTGCAGATGGCGATGACGCGTTTAGTCAGGCCCAAGACCCCGTCAGCGGCGCCCGGCCTCGGCCGACTTGGCCACCCGGCCGTCTTTCATGACGAAGAGGACATTCTCGAGGGCGCTCGCGTCGGCAAGGGGGTCGCGGCTGACGGCCACGATGTCCGCCCGCTTTCCGCTCTCGAGGGTTCCCACGTCCTTCTCGATCCCGAGAACACGGGCCGCGTTGCTGGAGGCCGCCCGGATGGCGCCCATAGGGGACAGGCCGAGGCGCACCATCCGCGCGAACTCGCGGTTGGCCTGCGGGTGGGGGTAGATGGTGTCGGAGCCGAAGGCAACCGTCAGCCCGGCCGCGAAGGCGGCGCGCAGGCAGCGATCGCGCTCGGCCTGGAGCGCCTTCGCCTTCGCGATGCGGTCGGCGGGGATGCCGCGCTTCTCCCCCTCTTCGATGATGTAGTCAAGCACATAGACCGTGGGCACCAGAGGCACGCCACGCTCCTTCATGAGCGCTATTCCCTCGTCATCGACCAGCGCGCCGTGCTCGATGCAGTCCACCCCTGCGCGCAACGCGGCCTTGATGCTCCCGGCGCCGATCGCGTGGACGGTTACTTTCCGGCCGTGCCGGTGGGCCTCATCCATCGCGGCCCGGAGCTCGTCGTCCGTGAAGGCCTGGCCCCGGGGGTCGTCCCCCGCCGACATGACGCCACCGCTGGCGGCCAGCTTGATCCAATCGGCCCCGTGCTTGATCTCCTCGCGGATCGCCTTTCGCATGGCCTCGGCGCCATCCACGACTACGTTGGGGACCTGGAGGGCGAGGTCTGGCGCCAGGTCGTTGAAGTCACCATGACCGCCGGTGGGGGAGATCATGTGGGGGGCGATGAAGAGGCGGGGCCCCTGGAAGTCGCCGCGGGCGATCGCGTCTCGGACCTCGACGGTAGAGTAATACAGGTCTATATCACCCGGGTCGCGCAGGGTGGTGAAGCCGTTCTGGAGCCGGACCAGGGCGTTGCGCAGGCCCTCGAGCGCCTTGCGCGCGCTCGATTTCCGCATCGACTCGGCCAGGACGTCCCCCGGATTGAGCAGGATGTGGGCGTGCAGATCGATGAATCCGGGCAGGCAGGTCGCATTCGAGAGGTCGACGGTGCGGGCGTCGGCCGGCGCGGCCAGGCCCTTCCCGACGGCCGCGATCCGATCGCCCGCGACCTGGATGTCGATGCCCGCCGCCGCCTGGTCCGCCCGCCCGTCGATCAGCCTCCCGCATCGAATCAGGGTTGTGGGCTCGGCGGCGGCCGCCGCGGCCATCAAGCCAAAGCCCAGGAAGATGCTCGTGAGTTGCCTCATCTCCTTAACCTCCTCGCCCTCTCTTGCGGCCCTGAGCTCCCCGTCCCTGGGGCTTGGGCGGGAACCTTCCGCGGCCGCTCGTAGCGCCGGATCCTACTATCGATCGTCGGGTGGACGGACGCCGTTTCCCTGGCTCTTGAAATGAGGGGCAAAAGGGACTAATGTCCGGTCGACCTTGTACGGACAGGCTCGGGTGCCCGGCGTACGGGGTAAAAGGGAATGGGGTGAGAAACCCCAGCGGCCCACGCCACTGTGATCGGAGAGTCGGCGCTCTCGCTCGATTGCCCCGAGGGGCACGAGTAGCCACTCCCAGGAGACTGGGGGGAAGGCGGGCGACGACGTTGGGCTCCGTGAGTCAGGAAACCTGCCCGAGCCGAGAAGTCGGAGTGCTCTTCGATGGGAAGAGTCCGGTTTCACGGCAGCTCCGCCAGAGCTCTCAGCTCTAGCGTAGAATCTCTTCACCCCTTCGCCACCTGCCGCCGAGGCCTTTCTCCGCTTGTCCGGCCACAACCAGAGGACTCGGGCTTCCGCCCGGTGGGAGGTGTGCATGCGTGCGTCCGTCCTGGGAGTCTTCCTTTTCTTTAGCTTCTCTGGCATCCACCCGACCCGTGCCGGCGCGTCAGAGGGCCTGTCCACGATCACCGCGCGGGTCGTGGATCCGCAAGTCGTGCCCGTTCGGGGAGCTCGGGTCACCCTCTACACGAGGGACGGTGGCCTTCGGATCAGCGCCGTGACCGATGCGGCCGGGCTCTGCCGCTTCGAGAGTCTGCCCCCCGGCGACTATCTGTTGGAAGCGTCGGCGCCCGGCTTCGGCCGCCCCGAGGTGCAACGCACGCACCTGGCGAGATCGACCGAGGCGGACGTCACCCTTGCCCTGAAGCTCGCCGGCCTCAAAGAGCAGGTCGTGGTGACCGCATCCGGCAGCATGCAGAGATCCGACGAGGTCTCGAAGGCGATCACCGTCGTGGACCGGGAGCAGATCGAGGCCCGTGACGAGTTCGCCATCCCGGACGCGCTGCGCACGGTTCCCGGTCTGCGCGTCCAGCAGCTGGGGGGGCCGGGCTCCTTCACGTCCATCAAGACCCGGGGGCTACGCGACCAAGACACCGCCATTCTGATCGACGGCGTGCGTTTTCGCGATGCTGCTGGTCCCCAGGCCGACGCATCTGGCTTCCTGGAGGATCTCGTGGTGACCAACGTCGAGCGGATCGAGGTCCTTCGAGGGTCCGGCTCTTCGCTCTACGGCTCCAATGCCATTGGGGGCGTGGTCAACGTCGTGACCGACCACGGCGGCGGCCGGCCGCGGGGCGGTCTCCTCCTCGAGGGCGGCTCGCTGGGGTTCTTGCGGGGGCGCGCGGACACCGCCGGGGGCTTGAACAAGGACCGCATCACCTACAGCGCTGGGTTCGCGCACCTGAACGTCTCCGAGGGCGTGGGGGGCGACGACAGGGCCCGCACCTCCAGTGTCCAAGGTCGCGTCCAACTCCGTCTCGGTCCGACGGCGACGCTCGCGACCCGGATCTATTTCGCCGACTCGTTCACGAAGCTCAACGAGAGTCCACTGAGCCTGGGCACCCTACCCGGCGACGGAATCATCGACGCAAAATCCCTCTCGCGATCGGAGTTGTCCCGCTACGAGTCGGGCACGCCGGTCTCCGAGCTGAACCTGGACGGGGCGAACTTCATTCCCTCCGCCCACGACCCCGACAACACCCGCAATGGCAACTTTCTCTCCGCGCTGGTGACATTCGAGCAGCGTCCGGCCCCGGGCTTCGCCTACAGCGTGACTTATCACGGCGTGCTCACCAACCGGACCTTTGTGAATGGTCCCCTGGGCCCCGGTTTCCAGCCCGACGGTGTCACCCGCGACGAATTCGACGGGCGCATACACACTCTGGACGCCCACGCCGACCTCGGCCTCGGCTCCCACAACCTCCTCACCGCCGGATACCAGCTGGAGAGCGAGCGTTACCTCGGCCGCTCTACCCCGACCGACCCCGCCGGCGTCTCTTCGGTTAACGTGGCCGAGATCAGCCACGCCGGCTTCATCCAGGATCAACTCCGCGCTCTGGGGGGGGCGTTGCAGGCCTCCGCGGGCCTCCGCGCTCAATGGTTCTCGCTCGACACCCCGACCCTCACTCCGGGCTCGGGGTCGCCGTTTCAAGGGCTCCATTTCCCCTCGCTCCCCGGCGCCTACACCGCCGACGGGTCGATCGCCTACTTCGTGGAGAAGACCGGCACCAAGCTGCGCGGTCACGTTGGGAACGGCTACCGGGCGCCGTCGCTCTTCGAGCGCTTTGGCAGCTCCTTCGGGAGCTTCGGCTATTCCGTCTACGGGGATCCGCGGCTCGGCCCCGAGCGGTCGCTGGGGGTTGACCTGGGGGTTGACCAGCAGTTTGCCGAGGGCCGGCTGCGCACTTCGGTGACGCTCTTCCGCACCGACCTTCGAAGGGTGATCATCTTCGACTTCTCGGGAGCCATCCGTCCCGAGACCGACCCCTTCGGGCGTTTCGGCGGATACCGCTCGGTGGACGGTGGGAAGGCCCAGGGGATCGAGGTCGAGGCCGCCACCGAGCCGCTGCGGGGGCTTCGGGTGAACGCGGCCTACACGTACAACGCCGCCGAGCCCCCGACCCGCCAGCCCCAGGACCTGCCCCAGGCCTACGTCATACCAAAGCATCAGTTCTCCCTGGTTGCCACGCAGCGGCTGGGGGGCCTCCAAGCGACTCTCGCCCTGGCCGCCTCGGACAGCTATCTGGCCCCCGTCCTCGATCCGGTGACGTTCGCGAGCCGCACGTATCGCTTCGAGGGCCTCGTGAAGGCGGATTTCGTGGCGAGCTACAACCTGCGCGTTTCGGAGCGGGGGACCCTGCGGCTGTTCGGCAAGATCGCCAACCTCTTCGACCGGACCTATTTCGAGAGCGGCTTCGCGACCCCGGGCCGGGTCGGGTTGGGGGGTGTGGCCTTTGCGTACTGAGAGAAAGGCGAGGGGACTCGTCCTGCGCGGAACGGGGGGGCTCCTGGCCGGGCTCGCGTTGCTCACCACGGGGCCCGTCTCCGGAGGGGCCGCGGCGGTCGTTGCCCCCCGACCCCGGGCGATCATCTCGCTCTCTCCCAACGTCACGGAGATACTCCACGGGATCGGGGCCTTCAGCCGGGTGGTCGCGGTCTCCGACTATTGCACCTTCCCGCCCCAGGTCGAGGGCTTGCCGCGGGTCGGGGGCTGGCTCAACGCGAACCTGGAGAAGGTCACGGCCCTCCGGCCCGACCTGATCATCATGACGGACGACCAGGTCCCGCTCGTGAAGGACCGGCTCGACCTCCTCGGCCTCCGAACGCTCGTCGTGCCAAGCCAGAACATCGAGGATGTCTTCAAGGCCATCCGCGAGATCGGCCGGGCCGTGGGCAACGACGAAGAGGCGAAGGCGCTGGAAGGCGGAACCCGGGCCGAGCTCGCTGCGGTCCGGGGGAGGGCGAGCGGGCGAGCGAGGCCGCGGGTGCTCTGTGTCGTCGACCGTCTCCCCGGCACGCTGCGGGACCTCTACGTGGCGACGCAGGGAAGCTACCTTACCGAGCTGATCGATATCGCCGGCGGCGACCCGATCGCGCCCCCGGGGCAGACCAACTACGTGAAGCTCACCACGGAAGCCCTGGTCTCCCTCGATCCGGAAGTCATCCTTGACCTTGCGCAAACGGTGGCGGCCCCCGCCATCGTGGCCGGGCCATTGAGGGAAAATGCCGCGATGGTGTGGGCGGACCTCCCGCGATTGCGGGCCGTGCGCCAGGGGCGGGTCTACTCATTCAGGGACCGGACCGTGGTCCATCCCTCGCAGTTCGTCAGCGAGACCGCCCGCCGTATGGCAACGCTCTTTCACCCGGAGGCGTTCCCGAAGTGACGAGCGCGCTCCTGCGGTCGACGTGCCTCGGTTTCGGCTACGCCGAGGCGAGGCCCGTCGTCTCCGACGTATCGCTGGCCTTGCCCCGCACGGCCTTCGCGGCCTTGATCGGTCCCAACGGCTGCGGGAAGTCGACGCTCTTGCGCCTCCTGGCCGGGCTCCTGCGGCCGTGGCAGGGGCTGGTCACCCTGGACGGGGCGGCCCTCGGCTCCATCCCCCGGCGACGTCTTGCCACGAGGATCGCCTACGTGCCGCAGGAGCTGACCACGGTGTTCCCCTTCACCGCTCTCGAGGTCGTCCTTACGGGTCGGGCGCCGTACACGGCGCGCTTCAACCTGGAGGGGACGAGGGACCGCAGCATCGCCATGGAGGCGCTGGGCGCCCTCGGAGCCCAGCACCTGGCGGCGCGGCCGATGACGGAGCTCTCCGGGGGCGAGAAGCAGCTCGTGGCCGTGGCCCGCGCTCTCGCGCAGCAGCCCGAGCTGCTCCTCCTCGACGAGCCGGCCGCCTCTTTGGACCTGAAGCACCGCGCGCAGCTGGTGGCCGCCCTTCGGCGCCTTCGGGAGGAGCGAGGCTTGACGGCCCTCGTCGTCACCCACGACCTCGAGCTCCTGGATCCAGCGTTTGACCATGTCTTCGCCATGCGGGGCGGCAGCCTGGCCGCCGAGGGGGCCCCCCGAGAGGTCCTGCGGGAGGACAGGCTCCGGGAGATCTACGAGGACACCCATGTGCGCGCGTGCCGGCTGGAGGGGCGCACCTTCGTCTGGTCGGAGTGGTGATGGACACGGGGCGCGCGGGACCGATCTCCGCGGCGTCGACGGCGGGGGAGCCGCAGGCGTTGGATCCGGGGAAGGCCCTGACGCGTGGACGACGGTGGACGGCCCTCTTGCTCTTGGCGGGGGCCGTCCTCCTGGTGACGGTGGGCGCCCTGTCCACGGGATACCGACGGATCGATCTCGAGGCCCTCCGGTCGGATCCCACCTCGCGCACGATCTTTCTCGAGATCCGCGTTCCGCGCGTGCTGCTGGGCTTGATCGTGGGTGGGTCTCTGGGCCTCGTAGGCGCGGCCCTCCAGGCTCTCTTTCGGAACCCCCTGGCCGACCCTTTCACGCTCGGGGTGTCGGGCGGGGGGGCGCTGGGGGCGAGCCTGGCCATCGCCCTGGGCCTCGGCGGACGGGTGGGGGCCCTTCCCCTGGTCTTTGTGGCGGCCTTCCTGGGCGCGGGCTGCGCGGTCCTGCTGGTCTACCGACTGGCGTCGGTGGGGGTGGTGCTCCTGCCGGGGGCGCTGCTTCTGGCGGGGGTGGTCATCAACCTCATTGCCGCGTCGGGGGTGTTGATGCTGCAGTGCCTGGCGGACTACACCCGTGCCCTCCAGATTCTCCGCTGGCTCGTCGGCAGCCTGGATGTGGTGGGGGCAGGGGTTCTCTGGCCGATGCTGCTCTTCCTGACCCCCGGGATCGTCGCCCTCCTGGTCCAGGCCCGGGATCTCCACCTGCTTGCCGTGGACGCGGAGACCGCGGCCAGCCTGGGGGTCAATGTCCGTCGGGTCGAGCGAATCACCTACGCCGCCTCCTGCCTGGTGGTGGGGACCACGGTGGCGGTGGTGGGCCCGATCGGCTTCGTCGGCCTCGTCGTTCCGCACGCGGTGCGGCGGTTGTTCGGAGAGGATGTACGCGTGGTGATGCCGTGCTCGCTCCTGCTGGGGGCGGCGTTTCTGGTGCTGGCGGACACGATGGCCAGGACCCTTCTGGGAGCGGCCGAACTCCCCGTGGGGGCGATAACGGCGCTGGCCGGGGGGCCGGCCTTCCTGTGGCTGCTGGGCCGGAGGCGGCAGGTCTCCGTGCTGTAGTGCCGGGTCCCTGGCGGCGACGAATCGAAGGAGGAAACATGAGCATCTCGACCAAGCGGGGGGACACCGGCCAGACGAGCCTCATCGGGGGAGAACGCGTGTCGAAGGGGGACCTCCGGGTTGAGGCGTACGGGGTCGTCGATGAGCTCATCAGCCAGCTCGGGTTCGCTCGGGCCATCAGCGAGCACCAAGAAGTGCGGGAGCTGACCAAGACGCTCCAGCGAGACCTGTTCAACCTCTCCGGAGCCATCACGTCGCCGCCGTCGGGCAAGGAGTCTCCCGTCGGCGCCGCGCGGGTCGAGGCGCTCACCAATCACGTCCATCGGATCGAGGGCATGGACGGAATCCTCCAGGACTGGGCGCTGCCGGGCGAGCACGCGGCGGCGGCGGCTTTTGACCTGGCGCGGACCACGTGCCGGCGGGCCGAGCGCGTCGTGGCCCGGCTCATGGACTCGGGACGGGGGGTCGACGGGAGCCTGATTCCCTACCTCAACCGGTTGGCCGACCTGCTGTGGCTGCTGGGACGGCTCCTGGAGAAGGACGCGGGGGCGAACGCCGCCCTGCGGGACCCCGGGACCGGGGGGCCGCGCTGGTCGCGCGCCTGGTAGCGGGGCGGGACCGGGAGGGTTTGACCGACGATGCGCGCGAAGGCCCTGAGGGTGCCCGGGACGGGGTCCCACGTGGGCAAGTCGCTCCCTCACCGCCGCGCTGTGCCGGATCCTGGTCAAGGAAGGCTATCCGGTGGCCCCCTTGATCAACGTCCCGCCGATTGGTGGGTAGTGTCGCGCGTCTCCCCGCTAGGAGCGGGCGACCCAGGCGCGTGCTTGAGGAGTCCATTGCATGAATGACGCGAAAGAGTCGGTCTGGGAGACCATCCGAGGCATTCGCCCCGTGAACGCGGACTGGACGGCACGTGCCCGGCAGCGCCAGCGATCGCTGACCAAGCCCCCCGGCAGCCTGGGGCGCCTGGAAGAGGTCGCGGAGCGGATGTGCGCCATCCAGGAGAGGCTCGAGCCTCAGGTCGCGCGCCGCCGCATCGTGGTCTTTGCCGCCGACCACGGGGTCACGGTGGAGGGGGTGAGCGCGTACCCGAGCGAGGTGACCGCCCAGATGGTCGTCAACTTCGTCCGGGGGGGCGCCGCCGTGAACGCGCTCGCCGGCGTCGCCAACGCCGACGTGTGGGTGGTGGACGTCGGAGTGGCCGCGCCCGTCAGCGTGGGGTCAGGCCGGGCGCGGCTGGTCCAGCGCCGCGTGCGCAACGGCACCCGCAACATGGCGCAGGGCCCGGCCATGAGCGAGCCGGAGATGCTGGCCGCCGTCGCCGCGGGGATCGAGCAGGCGGAGCAGGCGGCGGAGGACGGAGTGGCGCTGCTCGGGCTGGGGGAGATGGGGATCGGCAACACCACCGCCGCGAGCGCGCTGACGGCCGCCCTCACCGGCCTGCCGCCGTCGCGGGTGACGGGACGGGGAACGGGGGTGAGCGACGACGGCTTGGCGCGCAAGATCGCGGCGGTGGAGCGGGCGCTGGCCACAAATGCCCCCCGGTCGGATGATCCGCTCGACGTGCTGCAGAAGGTGGGAGGCCTTGAGATCGCTGGACTCTGCGGCTTGTGCCTCGGCGGAGCCCGCCGGGGCCGTGCGCTCATTTGCGACGGCTTCATCGCGACGGCGGGGGCCGCTTTGGCGGCGGGGCTGTGCGGAGCCGTGGCCGACTACCTGTTCGCGGCGCACCGGTCGCCGGAGCCGGGCCACGCCGTTCTCTTGGACCGGATCGGCCAGCGACCGCTCCTCGATCTGGAAATGCGGCTCGGGGAGGGTACGGGGGCGGCGCTCGCCATGAACGTGATCGGGGCGGCGGTAGCGGCCTTCACGGAGATGGCGACGTTCGAGTCCGCGGCCGTCACGGACGCGCCGGGCCCCAGCGAGGGACGGCCGGACCCAGGCCGCAAATGAGGGCTTTGCTGGCGGCCGTCGCGTTCCTCACCCGCGTCCCGGTGCCCGCCCGCTTGCGCTTCGATGGCGCCGATGTCGGGCGCGCAGCCATGTTTTTCCCGCTCATCGGGGCGGGCATCGGGGGTATCGCGGTCGTGGGCCTGGAGCTTTTTTCTGTGAGAGTGGCCTGGGGCCAGGGTCCGCGGTTCGGCGGCCCCTGGCTCCCGCCCGCGCTGACGGCGGTTGGCCTCGTTTCGCTCACCGCCTGGATCACCCGGGGCTTGCACCTGGATGGCCTGGCGGATATGGCGGATGGCTTCGGAGGCGGCCGTTCCCGGGAGGACGTTCTCCGCATCATGCGAGAGCCGTCGATCGGAGCCTTCGGGGCCACGACTCTCGTCCTCCTGGTTTCGGGCAAGGTGCTCTCTTTGGGCAGCCTCATCGAGAGAGGAGCCGCGGTGCGCTACCTCGTGGTCGCGCCCGCCCTGGGCCGCTGGGCCACCGTCGCCCTGGGCCGCTTCTTGCCCTACGCCCGCCAAGGGGGGGGCCTGGGAACGGCCCTCACCGATCACGTGGAGAATCGTGAGTTCTTGGGGGCCACGGTCCTGGCGGCGGCGCTTTCCCTTCTGGTTGGCCCCCTGCCCGCCGCCGCTTGCTGGGGAGGGGCGGCGCTAGTGACCGCCGCCGTGGGGCGTGGCAGCTGGCGCCGCATCGGAGGTGTCACCGGCGACGTCATGGGAGCCGCCTCGGAGCTGACGGAGGTCGCCGTCCTGGCCATCGCCGTGGCCGTGTCGGGGTGACGGGCTTGGCGCACGAGGTCGCGCAATGGACAAGGCCGGAGGGAACCACCCTCCGTGTCGTCCTCGTGCGCCACGGAGAGCCGGAGGCCTCGGCCCGCGGACGCTGCTACGGAACGCTCGATGTGGACCTCTCACCGCGCGGCAGACGGCAGATGAGACGCGTGGCGCGCCTCTTGGAGAGGGCTCCCTTGGCCGCCGTCTATTGCAGCCCGCGAACACGGGCCTGGGAGGGCGCCAGGACCGTTGCCGCACCGCACGGACTGGCCCCGCGGCCTGAGGATCGCTTCCGGGAGATCGACTTTGGGAGGCTCGAGGGTCTCACGTACGATCAGGCGGCGGAGCGCTTCCCTGAAATCTACAAGGCCTGGATGGAGAGGCCCACGGAGGTGGAATTCCCAGGGGGCGAGAGCCTGTCCACGATGCGTCTCCGAGTAGTGGCGGCGGCCAGCGAGCTCATGGGAAGGCACAGGGGCCACACCATCGCCGTCGTCTCCCACGGGGGGGTGGGCCGCATCCTTCTGGCGGAGGCACTGAGCCTGGACGCCCGTCATCTGTTCCGAATGGAGCAATCGTACGGGTCGGTGAGTGTCATCGACTACTTCGGGCATGCCCCCCTGGTTCGGCTGCTCAACGCGGTCCCCACGCGTGACCTGGGCCTCCGATGCTGACCCTGATCCTGGGCGGGGCGAGGAGCGGCAAGAGCCGGTATGCGCAGAGCCTCTGCGCCCGGGGCCCCGCGGTCTATCTCGCCACCGCGCGAGCCGATGGTGACCCCGAGATGGAGGCTCGGATCGCTCGGCACCGGGCCGAGAGGAGACCGGGCTGGACGACCATCGAGGAGGCTCAGGATGTAGTGCGAGCGGTTCGCGAGGCAACCCCCCTGGACGCCCCGGTGGTGGTCGACTGCGTCACGCTCTGGCTAGCCAACCTCCTGCTGAGCCACTCAGCCGTCCCCCAGGAGGAGCAGGAGCGGCTCATCCTGGGAGCCGTCGCCCAGCTGCCCGAAGCGGCCCGGCAGCGTGACGTGATCGCCGTGAGCAACGAGGTGGGCAACGGAATCGTTCCCGAACAGCCGTTGGGACGCGTGTTCCGCGATCTCCAGGGCCTGGCCAACCAGCTGCTGGCGCGGGAGGCGGTACACGTCGTCCTGATGGTGTCGGGGCTGCCCCTCGTCCTGAAGCAGGGGGTTCACTAGGATTGCTCCGGCCACCCAGGAGCTCCAGGTGGCGGTCAATGACAAGCGCGGCTCGGCGGCGCGTAAGGACGCCCCCTGCGCACCCCGCCGATCGGCTGGACACGAGCGGCGGGCGTATACTCGTGGGGTGGGAGCGACTCGTCCAGGGGTCACGGACCAGGACCTCCTCAGGCTTCCCAAGGACGGGCGCAAGTACGAGCTCGTCGATGGGGAGATTCGCGCGTGCCCGGCGGGCGCGCGCCACGGAGAGATCTCCCTGCTTTCGTCCGGGAGAAACGCCTAGGCAAGGTCTTCGACTCCAGCACCGGATACCGGCTCCCAAGGGGCAACGTCCGCTCTCCGGACGCGAGCTTTGTCTCCTCGAAGCGCCTTCCAGGGGTCCCCGAGGGGTTCTTGGAGCTCGCACCGGACCTCGCGGTCGTGGTCCTCTCGCCGGAGGATAGCCCTCGGGACGTGCTCGACAAGGTGGGGGAATACCTCGCCCCGGCGTGCGGCTGGTGTGGGTCATCGACCCCCGGGCGTCCCGCGCGGTGACTTACCGCTCTCTCACCGATGTCCATGAGGTCGCGCCGGAAGGCACGCTTGACGGGGCAGAGGTGCTCCCCGGCTTCCGCTGCCCGCTCGCCGAACTTCTCGGCTGAGCTGGCCTACGGCACCGAGCCACGCCGTGGGTTTTGGGGGGCCATAAGGCCATCGCCCGCTAAGAGGGCGGGAGGCTGGTCGATCCCGTGACCGGCTCTCAGTTGATGGTGACGGTAGTGGTGCCGGGGGTCCCTACGGGCGGCGTCGCGGTCACGGTCACCGTCGCCTGCGGATCGTCGCGTAGGCGACGCGTGCACATCTGGTCGGAGGACTGGCCGTTGGTGTCCGAGAAGATGGGGATGCCGCCGCTCTGGAAGAATTCCGCGTTGGGACTGCTTACCGAGAAGATGATGGGGACGTTGGAGACGAAATTGCCGTTGGCGTCGAAAACCGTCGCCGTGATCGTCGTGCAGCGGTTGTTGGCGAGCCGGGGCGGATTCGGAACCACCTTCACCAGCGCGGGCCGTGCGCTGCCGATCGTCACGGTTGTGGAGCAGCTTCCGGTACCGCTGCCCGCGCCGCCGCCGCCCGGAGAGGGCGACGCGGAGGGGGCGACTGCGGGTCCGCCCGACAGGACAGAAATCGAGGCTGTTCCCGAGCGGCTGTCGGAGACGAAGTTCACCCGGACGACCCCGTCCTTGGTCTTCCCCTGGGAGTCGATGTGGCCCAGGGTGGTGAAGAACTGCGCGACGGTGCCGTCAGGAACCGGAAATCCCGCCGGTTCGATGATCAGAACCGAGATGACAGACACGTCCCCGAAGGCGGCGATGAAGGGAGGGTTGGCGGTGCACGTGAAGCTAGCTCCCGCCGGCGCCGTGAAGAGTCCGCTGGCACAGGTAAGCTGGGTTGCTGCGAAAAGCAGAAGCAGGCTCTTGCGCGTATCCATCATGGGGCGAACGGTGTTAACGCCCAGGGGGCGGGTCGTCCAGTGGACCACACGGCCGCGTAGCGTCGCTACCGACGTTAATCCCCGGCAATGCTGCATACCGGCGCCCCCCCTACGGGCTATGGCTAGTATAACCTCCGCCGGCTATGCTGCTCACCTAGGTGCGCGGGCAAAGAGGCCACGACATGGCGGTGACCAGGCTGCGGTGGGCACCTGTCCTCGGTAGTCTGATCGTTGCGGCGGCGGCTCCGGGCTCCCCGGTCATGTCCGCCCGTGCCTCGGTCGGCCCCGAGCGTCCCCGCATTCTCGGGATCTCTCATGTAGCGCTGCGCATCAGCAACCTCGCGCGCTCGCGCCTCTTTTACGAGGAGTTTCTGGGCTTTGCCGCGGTACGGGCGGCCACCGGGGAGGAGGTCTCGGCGACGCTTCGCGTCGCCGTCGGCGGGCGCCAGTACGTGGAGTTGCGCGCCGGCCTGAGACCGGACGAGGATCGATTGGATCACGTCGCTCTCGAGACCGACGATATCGAGGCCATGCGGCGTTACCTGGCTGCCGGAGGAGTTGATGTCCCGGGCATAGTGCTTGACGCGGGCGGGAACCGCTGCCTCATGGTGAGGGACCCCGAGGGACGCTCGATTGAGCTCGTGGCGCCCGCTCCCGGGGCAGGGCCGCGAAACGGTGCCCCTCGGCCTGCGGGGGTCCCGGGGCCCGTATCCCGCCGCATCCTTCACGCGGGGGTCCTCGTGGGCGATCTGTCCGCCGCCGACCACTTCTACCGCGAGCTGCTGGGTCTGACCGAGATCTGGCGGGGTAGCCGTTCGGGCACCGAGCTGTCGTGGGTCAACCTGCGGGTTCCGGATGGGCAGGACTACATCGAGCTCATGCTCTACGGCACGCTTCCGCCCCCCAGCGCACGCGGCTCCCCGCACCACATCTGCCTCGAGGTGAGTGACATCGAGGAAGCCAAGGCACGTCTTCTCGAACGGCGCAATGCTGGGTCATATGGGGGTCCCCTCGAAATGCGCGTGGGGACGAACCGCAAGCGCCAGCTGAACCTGTTCGATCCCGACGGCACCCGCGTCGAGCTAATGGAGCCCCGGACGGTCGATGGCCAGCCAGTACCATCCTCGACGGCGCCACCTCCGCACCCGCATTGATCTGCGATGCGAGTGTGACGAACCCGACACAACGCAAGGAACCTGCATCTCTCCCACCCAGAGTCGCCGCGGCCGAACGCCCACTGCAGTAGGAGTAGACTCGTCGCGGAAGCATGCAGAGGGGCGGGAGCGCGTTCCCGCGGGTTTCGGATCGCCTGGCGTCCGCGGTGAAGTCGGTTGAGCGGGGGAGAGAATGACGCCTTTACGACAAACGAGGGTTCTTGCGGTGACGTTGATGGCGGTGGCCTGGCCCAATCCTTGGGTAGTCTCGGCTGAACCAGATCCCAAGGCGGAAGCAGTACTCGAAGCGGTCCTGCGTGAGCAAGTCAAAACGTGGCTCGACACCTCCGAGCGCGCTAGGGGAACCGTCGTCTGTCTGGCCATTGATACGGGAGAAGCACCCCAAAGCGTGGACCGGGAATACCTTGGTCGATTCGGCACCGAACCCGACGTGCGAAGAGCCGCGGAATGCGAAGCCCGGGCCATGGGAGCCGTGGAGAGACACACGCTCAAGCCAGCTGTCATTGTCACTGCTGGACCGATTGACTGGGTTGCAGAAGATGAAGCCTGGGTTAGGGTGACTTACTTTCGGACCAGAACGCAGTCGGGCCTCAGGACCTACCGCGTCGTTCGTGAGCGCGACGGGTGGATCTCTCTGGGTCCCATTATCAGGGAATCCCCAGCCTGAGGCCTCCCCGCCCCTACACTAGACTCAAAGCGTAGATGTCTCACGGATTATTGGCACGGGGGGGTCGCAGGTGAAGCATCCATTCGTTCTCCTAATGCTTCTCTTCAGCACCTCGTGCCGCACCACAACGCAGCCAGACACAGCCCAAGCGTGCACAGCCGATCCCCCCCTCAACGGCCGGCACGTATTCGAGGGGGACGCTGGGGTCGGAAAGATCGGGAGCGGGGGCTGCGATGGCGTTGGCGGAACTCCCGTGTCAGTGGCCGGGCCAGGAACGCTCTACACGCGTACAACGTGGTCCGATCCCAATGCCACCCTCAAGACAGAGATCTGGCGAGGTCTCTTTCAAGAAGTTCTTGCGACCGGTTTGAGGCGAGGTAGCGACCTTTGTGTCACCGCATCCGCACCCGTCTCGCCAGGCTTGTACGTGGTCAGAACGTGTCATACGGCGGACTCGGCCGTACCGTTGTCTTCGGTGACGGACTCGAGCACTTTTACCTCGCATCATCTAAAGATCATCTACCCTTAGCATCGCGCTGTTGGGAGCCCGAGTCCGATGGAAGAGGAACTGCGTAGGAGCGCGCGGCTGCTGGTGGAGGCGCAAGCGCTGGGCCACGTAGGCATCTGGGAGCTCGATGCCCAGAGCGGCGAACTCTACTCGAGCGCGGAAAACCGCCGGCTCTTCTTTGGCCCCGATGGCGCGAAGGGCGGCCACGGTGAAGACTACTTCGAAGCCATCCACCCTGGGGACCGCGAGCGGGTGACGCGGCAAAACGAGGAACTCGTCGCCGGTCGGGGAAGTCCTGAGATCGAGTTTCGCGTGGTTTGGTCAGATGGTACCGTTCACTGGATCCTCGGCCACAAGCAGATCGTACGCGACGCAAGCGGCAAGAGACTGCGTGAGATCGGCACGAACGCGGACATCACCGATCGCAAATGGGCCGAAGAGGCGCTGCGAGAGCGAATACGCGAGCTGGAAGCGATCGCCCAGCTAGGGCAAGCGGCACTGCGCCCAGGCACCCTGCTCGAGCTCTTCGAAGTCGCGCTCCAAACCATCACCTCCGCTTGCTCGCTCGAGTTCGCGGAGGTCGCCGAGCTCTCCGCGGACGAGATGCTGCTGCTGCGTGCCGCGGTGGGCTGGAAAGAGGGGCTGGTCGGGCATGCGCGGCTCCCCGCCGGCAGTGGATCCCAGTGCGCCTTCACTCTGGTCTCGGGCGAACCGTCGGTCGTGGAGGATCTTGGGAGCGAGTCTCGTTTCTACGTCGATCCCCTGATTCGCGACCAAGGCATGACTAGCGGCGTCACTGTGGTGATCGGGGGGGCGGGGGGTCGGCCGTATGGGACGCTCGGCATGCACTCCAGGGACCGACGCACCTTCACGCAGGAGAACATCAACTTCCTTCAGGCGGCGGCGAACGTGCTAGCCGCCGCCATCGAACGCGAGCGCGCCGAGACCGCGCTGCGCAAGCAGCGCGAGCAGCTCGCCGCTCTGTCCCGACGCCTGATCGAAGCTCAGGAGGCCGAGCGACGCTCGATCGCGCGAGAGCTTCACGATGACTTCGGCCAAGTGCTCACCGCCATCCGTCTCAATCTCAAGAACGCTAGAGTCGACCTTGGCGAGAGCATTGACCTCATCGATCAAGCCATCGGCAGGATTCACGACTTGGCGCTCGATCTGCGACCAGCGATACTCGACGACCTCGGGCTCGCTTCGGCGTTGCGCTGGTATGGGGCGCGCGAGATGAAACGCGCCGGGCTCGTATTCCGCGCCAACGTCGCCGATATCGAAGAACGCCTCGCTCCCGTCGTCGAGATCACGTGCTTCCGGCTGGTGCAAGAGGCGCTCACAAACGTGGTGCGACACGCACAAGCGCGTAGCGTGACCGTCACTCTTGATGTCAAGCCGGACGAGTTGGTGCTCGACGTCTCCGATGACGGGCGGGGCTTCGACCTTCGCGAGACGGCACACCGCGTCGGCCGCGAGAGCCTGGGTTTGCTTGGTATGCAAGAGCGAGTCTCCCTGGCGGGGGGCACGTTGAGCATTGACGCTGCCCCCGGGCGAGGCACCTTTCTCCGTGCACGCTTCCCCCGTTTGGGACGAGACCAGAGGTAACAAGAGCCGGCGCGCAGGGCCTGAAGGCGTTCGTGCGGGCATAGCCAGATTCTTGCGCTGCCCCAGATCTCCGACCGGTACCCCGCGCATATCGCCGCAGCGATCTTGGCCTCGCAGAGGTTGATGCAGTTGAGTGCAGCCACAGTGCTCACTTTACGGACAGCGGGGATCGCCGTGTCTTCAACGTAGGGAACCCGGAGCCTGACGGCAGCTGGCCAGGCGCAGGGAATATGTCGGACCGGGACGTCCCCGTGAGAACGACGTCACCGAGTCTGCAAAGACGAAGCTCGGAATCAGGACGAGCCGTCTCGTCAGGCCTGACGATAGCCAGGCCGCGACAAAGCCGCCATGTCAGCTGTTGTGTACCACCACGCGGAACAGAGTGCATGGG
>WNFI01684131.1_pt1 | contig 18316 bp, 25 predicted proteins | sample 5400471 | NCBI WGS metagenome assembly WNFI01 (sample SAMN13153348, study PRJNA577476) | soil metagenome | isolation source: 100 cm saprolite on Douglas fir-dominated hillslope | place: USA:California | collected 2013-09-17 | reverse complement strand
CCCTCACCAACACGCCACAAAATTTCGAGCAAGCGAAGTTCGGTCGGCGTTGGAAGGGCAGCCTTTTGGTTTTTTTGGGCTTTCCCCATCGCATGAGATTGTGCGACTGGAGCCGCGCAAGGTCAACCCCTTTTCGAGCCTTTGCGAGCCCAACGTGGCTTTCATCGACCGGGGAAACAGGACCACTCATGCCTAAAGCCACAGCCAACTCAGTTCGATGCCATCTCCCTCGATAGGAGGCTCGGGAATCTACTCCTCATCGTCAATGACAGCCTACATCACCAGGAATGCTGCGCTTGACAAATAAGTCTTAACGCTTTAAGACTTGACGGAGCGATGCAGCGGAGTACTTTCGAGGATGGATGCGGCTGGGCCACCACGGTCAGCAAGGAAAGCAATGAGCTACAGCGCGATATAGAGGCCAGGAATCAGGCATCGTGAATTTCTTGCCGCTTCGCCAGGATCCTGGCAAGCACTGGGTCACTCGAACCCGGTGACAACCGTTCTGTGGTCTGAGGAATAGTCCAGATGTTTCGTCAGAGGGGCGCTCTCTTGCTATACCGGTTGAATTTGCCACCGGCGTGGCATGTGCTATTGAGCACGCGCGGACACCCAGCCGCCAGTGCACAGCAGATTTGCCGGCTGTACTTGCAGCAGTTTACGGAGGAAACGGTTGGTGCGCCCAGCGAGCCATGGCTAATGTTGCGATTCGAAGTATTTCAACCATTAAATACAGGACGTGCCGCTGCCTTCCATGAAATCAACCGTCTGCGTCTTTTTGGTTTGCCTGCTTCTGGCGTTCACGATGAGTGTGCGGGCGGTGCCCCTTCAAATGGGCAAGGATACTGCGCCCACCGTCGAACGCTCCATGGGGGAGGCATCTCTTGCTCGAAGGCGTGCCTAACTTTGGCGAGGTTACGCCCACGGTCTATCGCGGCGGCCAGCCCACGCGCGAGGGTTTCGACAGACTTGCCAAGATGGGAATCAATATTGTGGTGGACACCGGCAGGTCGAAGAGAGATCAAAAACAGATCAAGCAAGTACTGTCCCTTTCCCAAAGACGATGTCTTCGCGCGCTTCCTGAAGTTAATCAAGAACAATCCGGACAAGAAGATCTTCGTCCACTGCCGCCTAGGCAATGACCGGACCGGAATGATGATCGCGGCATACCGCATGGGCGAACAAGGTTGGTCGGCAGAACAAGCGATGAAGGAGATGCATTTCTTTGGTTACACCTCCGTGCATCACCTGATGTGTCCTGGACTCGCGGGATATGAGAAGAGTTTTCCAGACCGTTTGAAGGAAAGCCCGGCATTTCGGGAACTTCGCTGAGATGCGTTCGTCAAAAGCGCTGAGGGGCCACCTTACCTCCAAAAGGATGCCAAACTTAATTTGCCAAGCAGCCGTAATTCAGTCACATTCCGTCCCGACCGAAATGACCAAGTTGAACTTTATCAGACGCTTGCGGCCCGCTTTACCCCAATGTTTTCAACCCTGTCCAAGGCGCTTTGCGCGAATTTGACGGCAGTAGTAGGACCATAGAGTTCGAGACCAACCTAGCGCAGATGCGGCGCATCTTAACTGCCCGGAGTCACGCTATGAAGTACATGTTGTTTCTTCTGGTGGCGGCAGTTGGTGTTGTCGTCGGTTGCGGCGCAGGTCACGCAAACTTGACGAGTATAGCCCCTTTCCAAAAGTCCCGACCATTGCGCCGGCAAGTAGCGCACCCGCAAAACCGCCGAGTCCAGTCCACACGGTCCCCCATAGGATAGCCCGACGATAATTGGTCAAGCCGCTTCCGGCTAAGGTCGCAATTCCTTTGGAAACGTCATTGGACCCGTTAACGTAGGCGATCAACACTCCCAGCGCTACTATGACCCAAAGGCTCGGAATCATCTGGCTCTCCTTCAGCAGGCTGGAGCGTTGTACAAGAATCACACCCAAGAAAAGCGGCTCAATACCGCGTAGATCGATGGACCCCTAGAAGGAGAGTCACTCCGGCTTAGCGGCAGTCATGATCATGTAACCTAATCCGCGTTGCTCGATGACGGCGACTACATCCTTTACCAGCTGCCTGGCTGCAGCGAAGTCCACTCCGGGCAGATCAAGCTTCTTCAATCCAACCATAATTTCTGCGCCCAGCAGTTTGGTACGAACCTGCAGCGCCAACTCGGTGAGCGCCTCATCATGTGACTCTACGTCCTGAATGACCAGCCCCGCGGTGCGCAGGCACGCGGAGTACCCGTCAATTGTCTGTGCATCCGCGACGCATGCGACCCAAGCCAGCAGTCCATCCAGTCCTTTGGGAAGCGCCGGAGCGCGCGTCAGATCGCTGATTCCAAGCTGGCCGCCGGTGCGGAGCACTCGCATAAATTCCTTCGCAACTGCGACCTTGTTTGGAAACGTGCAAAACGCGCACTCGCAAATGACCGCATCGAAGGACGCATCGAGAACAGGCAACCGTTCTGCGTCCGCGCGCTCAAAGCGGACACGCCCACTGAGTCGCTGACCCGTCGCCTGTCTGTTCGCTTCGTCCACATTTTGACCCCCATAATCGATCCCGAGCACCTCACAACCAAATCGTTCGGCGAGAAAGATCGCGGTTGTGCCCCTGCCCGAAGCCACATCGAGCACGCGACTCTCGGGTGTTAGTCGCAACAATTGGCCGAGTCTTTCGGTTAACTTCAGCCCGCCGGGATGGAACGACTCGCCCAGAAGCAACTTGGCAACATCGCTCTCGTATAAGCGGGCACAGCACTGCTTCAGTTCTTCCGCTTTTGCTGCGACTGGATTCTCGGCTCGTATCATTTTTTTGCACCTAACCCGGCGCCCTCGAATGCAAACGTTATGGGTTGAGGCTGGTAACGTTGCCCATTCGCACGAGCACGGCGCCGCTCCGGTTCCATCGCCTCAAGCTGCGCCCGTGCTTGCTCGCGATAGCCGAGCGTATTGTAGGCGCAGAATGGGATCTGCTTGCCGCCAGGCAAAAGGAATTCCTTGCAGCACTTCATCAGATTCTTTTGGTTAAAGGTCCAAGGGTCCATGAAATCCTGCAGCATGATCATGATCATGTGATCGGCCAGTTCACCCACGGTCAGGCTTTCGGGCACTCCACAAGCTTGGCAGGAGAAGACGAGTTGCTCGGCTGATTTCTGCGAGCCTGCGACCGAGGATGAGGACCAGAGCCCTTCCAGCGCGGATTTCACTTCCAGGCTGAAGTCCGGCATCACGCGGTTCGTTATGTAGTCCAGATAGTCATAAACGTTAATGATGCGCGGTAGCGGTGTCACCTTCTCGCCTTCGACGAACGCGTAAGTCACGGAATTGCAGGTCGGAAAGCAACAGGGTACGGGGACGAAGTCGCTGGTTATGAATTTGCCGGCCGTTTGCTCCTCGATGAGCCTGAGAATATCCGGAATCGTCATCCGCATCATAGGATCGTGCTGAACGTGACGCCCGGCGTGGAAGGCCGGCTGGAAATTGATTCCGCGAATGGCAGCGTGCTGGATTGCGAAATCTACGATTTTGCCGATCTCGTGCTCGTTCACGCCGCGCTCGATTGCGGGCACGATGGTGACATTCAATCCAATTTGAGCCAGCCGGTCGAGAGCGCGAAGCTTTTCATCGAGGATATTCGGTTCTCCGCGAAGAATGCGATAGGTTTCGGTATCAAAGCCATCGAACTGAAAATAGAGCGACGGCCGTACCTCGTTCAGTTGTTCCAGGAAGCGGTCATCGTGTGCGATCCGCTTGCCGTTGGTGTTGATCATGACGAAGCGAACATCGCGGGCCTTGGCCGCTCGTACGAAATCAAAGGTCATCCAACATTTCCTCGACTTCCTCCAGCGTGAGGCTGAAGCCCGGGTGCGCCTCGGAAAAGCATAAGGGACAATTCATATTGCAGTTGCTGTTGACCTCGATTATTCCGAGGCAGGTGTGCTGCTGATGATCCGGACACAATCCGCAATCGTATGGGCAGCCGTCTCGAATCTCCGTTCCGCGCGCCAGCGGAATTGTGCCGGGTTTGTTGTACTTCCCGAAGGAGCTGTAGGCCTCAGCATCGCCATAGACCAAAGCCTCGAATGGTCCGCACTCGGGACAGCGCTTCCGCATATAGACCTTATTGTTTCGCAGAATCACCTGGGCATCGATGACCTTGCGGCAGTTTGGACAAATGCTGCGAGTCAGCTCGTAAAAGACATAGTCGGCGTCTTTCTTTCCTGCCTCTCGAATGTCTGCCACATCGCCAGTGCCGGGGATTTCTTGAGTGCTCATACCTTTGCCTCGTCTCTTTAAGCGGTTATCGAACTACTTTGGATACTCCGCGAATCAACCGCCCTGATACCCCCGCCAGCAGGTTCTCAACTGTGATGTCCGCGGCCATCTGCTGAACCGCAGTTGAGTAGGTGGGATACGGGTGGATGTCACCAGCGAGTTCCTTAATTTTCAGCTTCTCGTTCATCGCGATAATCAATTCCACAATTGTTTCGCCCGCCCGCGCGGCCACGACCGTCGCTCCCACAATCGCTCCGTCTTCCTTCGTAATGATTTTCATAAAACCTGAAGTATCGTTCTCGCACACAGCGCGGTCCACGCGAGCCATGTTCCAGCGATGGATTCGGATGACATTGCCAAACTGCGAGGTAGCCTGCTGCTCCGAAAGTCCGACGTGTGCCACTTCAGGGTCAGTAAATGTCACCCACGGCACCAGGTCGGTAACTCCGGACGAACTCCCCGGCAGCAGAGCATTGCGAGCGGCTTGAAATGCCTGCCAGCCGGCATAGTGCGTGAACTGATATCCGCCGGTTACATCTCCAGCGGCATAGATGTGTTTCACGTTTGTTCGCAGCCGATCGTCCACTGGTACGCCACGCGGGGAATACTGGATGCCAGCCTTCTCCAGCTCTAGTCCGTCAACCATAGGCTTGCGACCTGCCGCGATCAGCAGCAGATCGCCGCGCGCTTCTTGGTGTTCGGTGAAAATTACGATCGAGCGGCCATCCTTGCGCGCAGACTTAGCAGGTTCGAACACAAACCGAATTCCCTCGCCCTCCAGCAAAGATCGCATCAACTGCTGAACATCTGGATCCTCCTTCGGCAAGATACGTTCGGCGACCACTGTCACTTCCGAGCCCAGACGCCGGTAGGCCTGGGCCAGCTCTATGCCGATCGGCCCGCCACCCACAACGATCATTACTTTTGGCAAGAGTTCGTTGTCGAAAATGTTCTCGTAAGTGGCGTACGGTACATCATTCAAACCAGCAATTTGAGGCGTCAGGGGTCGGGCACCGGTCGTCAAAAGAAAATTCTTTGAACGCACGATACGGTCACCAATTCTGATTGTGGTTGCATCCCGGAATTCCGCGGTTCCGAGGATTACCTCCACTCCTTCCTCCTGCAGTTGCTCCGGAGTCTCGAACTGATACACCCCTTGGATCGCATTCCGCACGTATGCCCGAACTTGCGCCATATTAACCGCTGGTGCGTTCGCAATGATCCCGTACTGAGAGGCGGTTCTAACTTCATGGGCGACCCTTGCGGCCTTGAGCAATGCTTTGCTGGGCACACAACCGGTCCAAGTGCAATCCCCTCCGATTCGATTCTTCTCCGCAAGCGCCACGCGAGCACCCAGCCGTGCCGCAAATCGCGCCCCAACCAAGCCACCGGAGCCAGCGCCGATCACAACCAGATCATAGCGATCTGCCGTCATGCGTTCTCCGCTTTCGGGAATCGTTTGCCACCATTTAGTGGTTGTACCAAAATGAGTGCTGTGACTGCCATGGCCAGCGTCCCGTACATCAGGCCATCTACTGCAAACCTGCTTCCCAGGGCTGCCGCCATCAGGGAGCCCATAATTGCGCCGAGACTCAACAGGACCGAATAGATGCCCATCGCAGCGCCACGGCCCGCCTGTGCTCCAATTGCTCCCGCAAGCAGCGCCAGAGCGGCCGGAGTGAAGCCGCTTTCAACCATGATCGAAATCGCGGTGAGGCTGCCAATGATCCAACGAGCTTTCTCGGAACCGGCGTGGTTGAGCAGGAAGAATTCTGCACAGACAATCAACATGGCCAGCAGCGTAATCCGCAGCGCGCGTTGCAGCTGCATGTGTGGCAGCACAAAACTCCAGGCTGTCACTCCCATCCCAAAGATCAGAGAATAGCCGAGCAAGGCCCATCCCACGCGCTCTGGGTGATCGACAAAGATGCCGTCCAAAAACTGGCCGCTTCGCGACTTATGCGTCAGGAGAAAAATGAGGGTCGGTCCCAGCCACAGCCCGACGATTGTGTTTACGCAAAGCCAGACAGGAGCCAGACGCTGGAGCGAGGGCTCACGCAGCGCACGAAAGAAACCTGCTATCGCCCGGCTGGATCCGTGGCTACGGCTGCCGACCGCGCCAGCATAGAGGAATCCCGCCGAAATCACGTACACCAGGGCGGTCGCCGCGAAAGCCCTGGTGCCGAGTAGGCGCCACAGCTGCCCACCAAGGACTCCTCCCAAGGCCAGCCCGCCAAGCAGGGAAACTTCAAAGTAACTCATGACTTTGGCGCGGAGTCCGGCATTGTGCTCGGTGACGTCCGTCAAATGCGCAAGCAGTGATGGTGCCACGGCGGAGGCTCCTAATCCTTCCAGGCTCCTGCTCACGAAGAAGATGCTCACACGTCCGCCTACGGCGAATAGCTGGGTTGCCACTGCGCCAAGCAGTGAGCCGCATGTCATCAACGCGCGTGGCGCCACGGCATCAGAGGCAATACCCATCGGTACCGCTCCAAGGAATTCGGCACCAAAAGACACCGCGCCGAGCGTGCCGACCAGACCGGCACCGATCGGAGATCCATGATTGGCGAGGTCAGCCAAGTACAAGCCGACCAAGACTCCACTCGTCCCGGCCGCAATGCGTTGCAGAGCGTTTCCAAAGATTACGAGACTGAGAGGGAGAGTTGTGTGCACGGGCTGAATACGGCATTTCGAGCGAGCCATAGGGAACTTTCGGTAGCGGCGTAACGCTACTTTTGCCGCTCATGGCGCTTCCGAATTCCAGAGCACCTTGTCCAAGAAGCCATGCAAGCGCTCGCTGAATCCGGCTGGAAGTTCGAAGATGCGCTCGTCCCCGGTGATGACGAGCATCTTGCGCGTGCTGTCGTAAACCGCCGAGCACCGGCGACAACCGCGGAGATGCCGCTCAATTTTCTGGCGCATCTCGGCCGTAACGTCCCCATCCACGTATTCGGAGAGGTGGGCAACTATCGTTTTGCAGCTAACCATGGGTTCGATCCTTTCCAACGCTCCCAGATGGAGACTCTTGGCTTCGCAAACACCGGAGTGAGCGACTCGCGCAGCATAAGACGCGCCCGATGGAGCCGAGTTTTCACTGCCGATTCGCTCATGCCAAGCACCTGCGCGGTCTCGGCTACATTGAGGTGTTGCATGTCTCGCAGAATGAAGACCTCACGGTAGATGTCTGGCACCTCGCCTAGTGCGTTGAGGACCGCTTCGCGCACCTCTTTCTGCTCAACCGCATCACTCGGTAGATCGCGCCAGTCGGCGAATTGTTTGGGGTAGAATGGCTTCTCCTCACTGACTTCTACAGAGCCCTGATCAATGGACTGGTAAAGATGCTGCCGCCGCTTTCGCCGGTACATCTTCGCCTCGTTCTCGATGACCCGCATGGCCCACTGCTTGAACTTGTCTTTCTCCGCGAGACTTGCGAGACGCTGGAAAATCTTGACCATTGCCTGTTGCACTGTATCCTCGGCGTCGTCCTGGTTGCGAAGAATCGAATAAGCCAGGAGAAAAGCCCCTCGCTCGTAGGGACGAATCAAGTCATGGAAAAGATCCTTTTCTCCCCCCAGGATTCTCTGGATCAGGACGGGCTCGCTCGGCCCTTCCCCCAGCGTTTTCTCTTCCATAAACACCATCAACGCGTATCGCTCCCATAACAACGATTCGCCAAAATCAGAACGGTTACAGGCTGTATCCTCCTCGCGGCCTAGTGTGACAACCGCGGCGTGACGAGGCGCTTCGGAAAACACCGGCGAACGGCTCCCCACAATGGGCTATCGACAAAACCCAGCCATCCGGCTGCAAGCCAACCCAGCGCGAGACCGAAAGCCGCATGTGCAACCGTGATCGTAACGGGGAATCCCTTGGAAAACTCCAGTCCCAGAAAGCCTACGCCTAATGACGAGACCACTGGGCTGAACATAAAACCGAAGCCGAGCAATACACCAAACAGGATTCCAGCCGAACGACGGCAAGTGCCAAACACCAGCACATAGATCAGCCCGAAGCTAGCGCCGTTCCAGAAGTGGTAAGCCCATCCGGCAAAGTCTGACTCCAGTGACGGTCCACTGGCAAACTGATTAAGCAACAGCACTCCTATGAGTCGAGGCAGATTCCCCGGCATGAAACCAAGCCAAAAACCAGGGAGGCGTATTGCCTCCAGCGCAACCGTGGCGATGGCTCCCGAAGCCAGGCCTACCACACTGGCTCTCGCCAGCAAATCATCGATACGATAGAGCGCAGCAATTGTGATCAACAAAAGTAAAGCAGCCGGCATCAGCGCCCACTTCGCGAGCACATCCATCGTTCCTCTGCCGGACTCCGCGAGCGGAAAGATCAGTGGCGAAACCGAGGCTGCCGCAAGTAATAACAGAATCGTTAACGCACGTTTCATCGGGTACTCCTGAAGGGAGGAATCCGTTTCCCTCCCTTCATTCAAGTCGAAACGCTTACTGGGCGACCATGTGGGTCAGCATGTCGAGCTTCTGATCCAGCATGCCTGCCGTCTGGTCAATGCTTGCGTTGTTCAAGGGTTTGAGCACCACTGACGGCTTGTCGTAGCTCAGGTAGGTTCTGTGGTCGGAGCCCTGATAGATGTAAACGCGCAAAGGCAGGTACAGACCCGCAGCGGGATCCTTTTCAAACACCTGCTTGCCAACATTAGGATTGCCGACGAGAAAAAGCGTCCCCTTCATATCGAGGCCTGTCATCTTGAGCATGTTGCCTTGATCCAACGTGCTCATCACCATCATCCCGCCTTTGCTCACCGCCATCTTGAAGGCCTCGACCGTCTGGTCAAAGGACTTGCTGCTGGGGATGTTCACACGGGGGTCCTGGGCAAAGGCTGTAGTAGCGGCAAGGGTTGCAAACAGTGCCGCGTGCAATATGATCCGGCGTAAAAAGTTCATCGAAGCTTCTCCTGGTCGTGCAGTGATTTGAATGCGGAGCAACAGACCTTTCGGGCTCATTGATTCCGCCCTCGAACCTGTTGCCAGCACTTATCACGAATGATTCGCAAGTCGAGCCTGCGTTACAACCGGCAAAATGCGCGGCGTGTCTGGAACCTTTTCTTCTGTCAGGAATCGTTTCAGAAAGAGATACGTTCGACCTGTCGGAGCTAGCAATCCGCCGCGAAGGACATCGCTCGACGGCAAGTGCATAGACGCGCAAATAGGCTGGTCCTCCGAGAGGCCGCCTGGCCTTCAGCGCCGAAGGAGACTCGGCGCACATGTGGATATGGCAACATCATCATCGCCTTCCAGCATCGAACGACCGCACAAGGCGCTATGCCCTGCGGGGAGAATCTGTGAAGCCCTCAGCATTAAGAACTCCGAAGCGCGAGCGGCAGGCCATGCGGTTTTTTGTTCACGGTGCTGGCACTGAAAACTGTGTAGAGCACGCGCGGAACCTGGGTAAAGGCGTGCTTGCCGGAATGTTGGGCGGTCTGATAGGCACGATCGTAATGTCCGAATTTCAGAACGCCTGGAGCAAAGCGTCCAACGCCCTAACCAGCGAGCGAAAAGAAAACGGGGGCGGTGACGAAAAGCAGGAGCATGAGAAACAGCAGGAAACCGAGGATGCCACTATGAAAGCTGCCGGAAAGTTGGCGGAAATGATTGGCCGTCGGCTTTCGCACGAGCAAAAGAAGAAGCTCGGGGCTGTTGTGCACTACTCCTTCGGTACTCTGCAAGGCGGAGTATACGGTGCGGTCGCCGAATTGTCTGAGGGGCACGGATTCATTGCCGGGCTGACATTCGGGGCGGCGTTGTTCGTTGCGGCCGATGAAGTTGTCGTGCCCGCGCTCGGTCTGTCCCCGAAACCGATGGAGTCTTCGATCTCATCTCATCTGTACGGTCTGGCTGCCCATTTAGTTTATGGTGTTACGACCGAAGTTGTACGGCGTGGGCTGCGCGATGCCCCTTCGATGCGTGCTCGCGGATAGGAATCTCGAGGTCTTGCAGTCTCTTTATGAAGCCTTTAGTCACAATTTTCTCGCAGCCCGGATGAATGTTCTGTCAACGGACGAAAGAGTTTCTTTCGCAAAAAGGCGTGCAGTTTCAAGATCGTGACGTGACCGCTCAGAACGCTTCTCGTGCCTTTTCCCTGCAGCGGCTACGCTCCGTCGCATTCGCCGTATTCAAGTAGTTACGATTGCCTGGATGAGCGCGATTCAACCTTTCTGATCGCCGGTTCCACATCGCGGCTCCAGGGCGGGCGTCGGCTAGTCTTTGGGGGCCCTCCCGCTTGCGAACAGTTCGCGGAGGCCCAGCCGTGAGGCTGACTCCGGCGTAGGATTGGTTTCGCACATCCACGACCCGCTTGGTCGGTATTGTTTCGTTCGGCAGTTGGACGGTCTCTTCCGAATCGTCAGAGAAGAGCTTCCCGACCGCCGAAGCCGGAGCCGACCTTGTTCTCTTTGGGTAAGCCGTATGGGGCATCTGTCCACGGCTGAACCGCACAGACAATGCGCCGTGGGGGAACGTTTCGATACGTAGTCTTTCTGCAAAGACCGAACCACAAAGGACGCTAAGGTGCACGAAGGAAAGGGTATACCGGCGACCGTGGCCTACCGTAATCTGTCGGTGACGCGAGCGTTTCTGTAAGCTGGACCCTTGCGGACTTATAAAAGGAGTGAAATGTCAATCAAGACCTGGTTCCAAGTCGCCGCGACCGCAATTGTGTCTCTGGCCCTCTCAACGACAATCGCTGTGGCTCAGGACCATGGGCACGGCCACGAGAAACACGATCGCGACGACGATGATGACCGGGGCCACGGAAGCGGACACGGCCATGACCACGACCGCTATTCCGATGAGGACCGCGATCAGATCCGCGGTTGGTACCGCACCCATGACTCAAGTCTCCCGCCCGGCCTGGCCAAGCGCGATCGTCTTCCTCCCGGATTGGAGCGGCAATTAGTGGTTCGTGGAACGCTGCCGCCGGGGCTACAGAAAAAAATGCAGCCTTGCCCACCGGATCTGGAAAGAATGCTGCCACCCCCGCCCCCGAATTACGCGCACGTCCTGATCGGCGGCAGTTTGGTGCTCGTCAATCGCGTGAATTTTCAGATCGCAGACGTTTTCCATTTCGAAATCAACTACTAGTACCGGTGACTACCGCGTCGTGAACGGTGATCAAGAAATTGCTGGCCGAACAGGCGGCGTGCAGCGAATCGTTTGGCACCGCAATCGCTCACAAGGCTCATCACTGTCCATAACGCGACCGTCAGCATCGTCCAGAGGACAAACACCTCACTTGCCTTTCGCCACTTGGGGGTTCCGGACAGGTTGGAGAAGATGCAGGAACAAGCATTCAAAATACTCAGTACGAAGTTACCCGGAGGTGACTTTGGTAAGGCTTGCTTCGGCCAGGACGTGCAACTCGAAATGCGTCGGAGGGTTCAACAATCAATGACACGACGGACAATTTTGGCAATCTTGGTGATAACTGCGTTCATTGCGGCAGCCGCGGCCCAGTCCCCGGCGAAGCCGGGCATGCACGATGATCGGGGCGTGACATCCTACGTCGAATTCGGAGGCACGTCTGACGCCGATGGCCAGGCTTATGAGTTAAATTCCAATGTAGGCTACGATTTCAGCCAACACTTCGGAATTGCGGTGGGCGCCCCCTTTTATTTCGTAAGCCCCTCCTCGACAACCGGTGGAACGTCGACGAGCGGAGTGGGGAATCCCTACCTGAGTCTGCATCTGAAATATCCGGGGCCAGCACTGAATTTCAGTACGGCACTTACCGGCTCTGCCCCTCTGGGAGACAGCAAGAAGGGGCTCAGCACCGGTCGCGCCACGTTTGATTGGACGAATCACTTTGATCACGCCTTTTCGGACCTGACGCTGTTCGCCGAAGTAGGAATCGCCAATACGATCGCCGATACGCGGCTCTTCGTCCGGCCCTACACGACCTTGGGTTTCAACACCCATTTCCAGGGTGGCGCCAGCTACGATGTGTGGAAGTCCTTCAGTGTAGGCGCCTCCGGTTATGACATCCTGCCCAGCGGACAGCAGACCGTGTTCAGCCGGGTGACCAAGGGACAGGGGAATACCGGGACCGCGCATCACGGACGCGTATTTGAGAATAACCAGCAGACCACCGGAAGTGCCAGCATCGCGCAGGATGACGGCTTCTCGGCTTGGATCGATGCCAACCCAGGCCGCAGTGTCGACCTGGAACTGGGCTTCACGCGCAGCATGGTTTACGATTTGAATTCGGTTGCATTCAGCATCGGCATCAACCTGGGACAGTTGTATCGCAGGAGTCCGAAATAAGCGTTTGAGAGCAAGAAGTCAAAGGAGGACAAACCACATGAAGCACGGATGCGTTTCTACCCTAATGTTCGCGGTCGCGTTGTACTGTGCACCAGCATTTGCTCAGCATGGCCACGGGGTTGGTGGCGGCAGCGGCATGGGCTCCAGCCACGCCAGCGCCAATGCAAATGGCGCCAGAGGAAGCGGCGCGGGCGCAACCCACGGCAAGACGATGGACCAGTTGCTGGCCAAAAATACCAAACTGTCGAGCAAGATCGCATCGTTGACCGGAGAATCGGCGCCGCAGGCCTGTTCCAACTTCAAGAATCTGGGACGGTGTGTAGCCGCAGCCCACGTCAGCAAGAATCTCGGCATCAGCTTCGCGTGCATGCACGCGGACATGACCGGCCAGTCGCCCGCCAAGGGTTCTTCTTGTCCTGCTGGAACCGGCACGAAGTCCCTGAGCCTGGGCAAGACCATCCAGACGCTGAGCCCGAAGGCCGACTCGAAGCTGGAATCCGAGAAGGCCGGCAAACAGGCGGATACGGACATTAAGAATTCCGAGGCTCATTCGTAGCTGAGCGCCGCAAAACTGAGGGACCGAGCCCCGCTCAGAGAGCGGGGCTCTTTCCAAGCACTCGCCAACGTGGCAGCATAAACCCACTCTGTTGTGAGTAGGTATTTGGACCGAGAGCACGGCCGCGAAAGGAGCTGAGTCTTTGATCGCTGAACATCCCAGCTCTGCTCTCACCAAAAGACGGGAGAGTCGCAAGAACCGGGATATCCCAGCGGGATCGAAGCAGGAGCTGCCGCCCCAGACGCTCGCGGACGTTACTCAGCTTCCTCTTTCAAGTTTACGACTGTCGCCTCCAGCGAGCCTTTCCCGATCACCCCGAAAGCAGCTACAACCGTTGGACCCTGTTCTACACTGCCTTCCACGCGGATGTGTTGGTGCCCTTCGGAATATTGATCAGCAGAAAGTTGAAGTCGTGACTGTGCAGGTTGCGCGCAATTTCGGCCAAGTCGGCGCTGGAAAAGCCACAACTGTTCAAGGAACCTGAGGTGCAAGCAGCCAGACCAGAGAACGGGGGCACCAGTCCGTTGGTCTTGCCGCAGTAGTGCACGATGCCGGGCCTGGTCAAGTTGCCGTCCACGAACACGCGGACGATAACTGCAGCATCGTCAAAGGCGTTAGCCACGGTCCCAGTAAACAGGCCGCATTCTAGGGATACGGCAATGAACAAGTCTTTTTTGCCGGGCTTCTTAAAATCGGCTGCCAACAACGGCGTCGAGCCGGCAGATGTGAGTACCACGTTAACGGGACCAACGTCCTCGGTGGCCAGTTCAGATGCATTCTCCGATTGGGCGAAAGCCGTACCCAGCACCAAACTCAGGAACAGAAGCAGCGTCGCGGTTTTGCTCATAACATACTTCCTCCGGTGCGCGTCAAGCGCGACGCGTGAGATGCGGTTATTCCCCGCAGGGATGCGGAGGAAGATTATCTCGACTACACCCAGGCAAGCTGCGGAGAAGGATACGACTGGCTTACTCAGCGAAGACGATTCTTTCGGTGAAAGAGTTAACAGTGAACCTGGATGAGGCGCCGCATTGCAGCGGGTCCGACTTCTCAGTATTCATGCCCCTGTTCCAGCCGCACCTTGCCACGAAACATGCGATACACAAAAACGAAATAGCCGAAAGCGAGACACATCCCCAGACCCCACCAAATGAGCCCCACGCGCAACGCATACTCTCCGGTGGCGGCATTGTAGATGGTGATGTCGCGTGCGGGATCGCCGCTGGACGGCAGCAGGCTGGGATACAATGCCGCAGCCACACCCGCCAGCATGGCCACGATATATGCGCACGAACTCAGAAACGCAGCCTTCGCCTTCGCTCGCCGTTCGAAGACCCACATAGCAGTGAGGCTCACGGCAACTGCCAGCGGGATCACGTAGATCAGCGGATATTCGCTGAAGTTATGCATCGTGCGCGGACGCACGGCAGCGGTGACGGGCACGCCCAACGCGGTCAGTACGATCAGCAACGGCGCAATCGGCCGGCAAGCTTGCGCGACTTTTCGTTCACCGCTCCTTCAGTCTTGAGCGCCACATAGAGCGCTCCGTGGACTACAAGAGCGACCAGCGCAAGCACCGCCGCCCCACAGGTGTACCAGTCGAGGATGCCGGTATCGGCGCCGGTCCGGAAGTTCGTCCACAGTGGCTCAAAGAAGAAACGATCCACTCCCAAAGGGACGCCGCGCACCACGTTCCCGAGCGCTGCGCCGAAGAAGATCGCCAGCAATCCGCTCGATATCGCAAAGAATCCGTCTTGTGCAGGGGGGTGGAGTTACCATAGGTGTGGGTGGAGGGGGCTCCGCATCGGTGACAGTTACCAAAACCTACGTAAACCCTTTCGGAAGATACTCATGTCCTCAATAACTCTTGAAACGAAACTGTTCTGGAGGTGCCTAGAGATTGTGTTAGGCGTTGTTTCGCTAGTTTTATGGATCGGATGGTATTGGCTCTGGATGCGTTATTCTCAGACTCGCCCACCTAGCCCCGATCCTGTGACAGGAAGAATATATTTGCTCGATACACATGGCTCTCTGGTTTATCTGATCAGCACAGAACGGTTTCGACTATATCTCTTGCAAGGCTCAGCTGCGTTGTCGTTCATTGCTGCAGCCCTACTGGACATTGCCAAACACCCGTTTAGAAAGTGACTTCGCCTTGTGGTAATCAGATTTGATTGGGGGCTCCGCTGAAATGGAATTCTACTTTGGATGTGCTTATAGCAAGGGCAAGACAACTTGCAAAAGCCGGCGATGACGAAGGAGCAATGTCCTTGGCATGCGAGTTGACTCAACAGCATCCGCGCGAGATGGCGTATGCGCACGGCCCTGGATCATTATTGCGCGTGCGAGCGGTGAACGTCGGGGACATATCCCTGCATTGCCTTCCAAACGGATTGTTCGCCACGACAAGAAGGGGTTCGGGCAGTAGCCCAGTCGGCATCCACTACGGTTCGGCGCGTTCGGCAAGCTCTTGTAGAAATGGGCTCTTCTGGATATGCCGTGAGTGCGCCGAGACGTGCACGTAGGGAAAGCCCAGGAATTGTTTAGCGGAGACTTCCGTTATTTCCAAGCAATTAAATTTCGACGGTGCCGCCTTCGCCCGCACTCGCTCCATTGCCCTCCGTACGGTTCTCTCTCCCCAATAGCCCATGGCGGTCGCCTGAATGTTGGCAGCCAGAAAAAAGAAGTTCCAGTCAACTCGTCGGACGTCTGGATCAACGGAGTTGCCGTCGGAATTCTTGATTATTTCCCAGCCCTGTGGATATGGTTCCGTTTCTACTCGCAAGGACTGGGGAATGATGGTGCCGCCCTCATCATGATGGTGCCCGCCTTTATGGTGCCTGACAATCGAGTCTCCCCTTATGTCCAGGATCCAGCGGTCAATGAAAAAAGGGTGAGCAAAAGACAGAGCATCGTGCTGCGACGAGGCTTCCGTAGTTTTCGCGTTATTCCGATTAGACGTTGACCGACGACCCACAGCCGCAGGTGCTCTTCACGTTCTCATGTGATTTCCGCTCACCACGTCGAAAAGGAATGGTTGTTGCGCCAAATAGCAAAGGGCGATTCGCGACGTGCGACCGCCCCTCTCATAACCGTCTGCCGTTAGGCAGCTCGAACGTTCTCAGCTTGCCACCCCTTCGGTCCCTTTGTGACCTCAAACTCCACTTTTTGGCCTTCCTGCAGGCTCTTGAAGCCGCCCGCCTGGACAGCCGAGAAGTGCACGAAAACGTCTTCGCCATTCTGGCGGCTGATAAAACCGTAGCCTTTGGCGTCGTTAAACCACTTTACTGTACCTTGTTCCATGTTACTGGTGTTCCTTTCAATCGATTCAATCGATTTTACGCTGGAGGGGAGTCGGTGGTAATGCTGGGCAGGTACTCGCTGACAAAGCGAGAGCGCCACTCACCAATTCAGATCTAGCGCGCTTTCATCGTACTCCCTTCTGATCTCATCGGGCCATCCGATTTATCTCAGTGCTTCCCCCAGCTGGAGAAGATGGTATATGGCGCCGCGATCAAAAAGCCCCAACCCGCCCGGAGGCGGTATATTGCAGGAACTCTCCTGGAGCTACTCGGCAGATTTCCCGAGGTTTGCCCTGGTTCTTCAAGCGGCAAAGGGCAAAAGTAATCAGTTGTTGTTCCACGCAGAGTCTCATTTCCATACATGACAGCGCTGAAATGGATTCCGCTTGGCTCCTGACGACATCACGAAACTCATCAATGCCGGAAAGGAAAAGGGCCATCTCACCTACAACGAGGTGAATTGACCTGATTCCGCATGACGCCCATTCCCCGGAGGCCCTGGACGACCTGCTCACCATCATCGGCACGCAGGGCATTGACGTGCTTGATGGCCAGCTCAAGCTGCCATCAGCCCTCGAAAAAAAGTCGGAGAACGAAGTGGAGGCCAGCGATGAATGCGAGCTCAACCTGCCGGCAGGCGCTCTTGAGAAGATCAACGATCCGGTGCGCATATACCTACGCGAGATGGGCGTGGTGCCTCCGCTCACCCGCGAAGGGGAAGTGAATGTTGCCAAGCGCATCGAGCTTGGACAGCTGCGCACGCTGAAGGCGCTTTCGCGCTCCCCCGTTGTGGTCCGACAGATCCTGGCCATTGGTGAGGATTTGAAGTGTGGCGTCCGTTCGATCAAGGAAATTGTCGTCTTAGATGAGGAAGAAATCACCGAGGAGATTCTGCAGAACCGCGCAACACTGAAGTAGGATCAGCACGCGGACATTTGTACGGTGTGTAGGGTATTGCACACAACCGCCCATTCTTGCAGACTTTCTTCATATCATGCCCACCGGTGCCGCTTCGCCAAAGGAAGGCACCATGGAAAACCATCGCGTCGAAGAACTGCGGACTGAACTCAATCAACTCCTCAAAAAGCAAAACGAGGTTTTGGAATTACGAATCTTTGGCGGAGCAACCGACACCGAACTCCTCGAATACGAGACTAGGCAAGACATCATTCACGAAATATGCAATGAACTAGCTCACTCCGCTGCCGCATAGGAGCACGTTATCCCTCCGTCAATCCGTTCGTTGGCGTGACTTCCCTGCCGTGGAGTAAGCTCCTGGCCAACTCCCGAGCCCTCGCTGAGTTTCAGTCCAGTTCACGGGCGATGAAAGATTCCTGAGATGAGAAGACGCAGGTGATTTCTGCCGGCGACGGCGCACACCTATGCACCTTGCCTCTGCATGGCACACGCATATATTAAGGATGGACGGAAAACCCTCGGACTAGGCAGCTCGATCGTAACCGTGATGCAGCCCGCCGAGTCGAATCGTAGGAAAGCACGCCACCAGAGGTCTCGCAGCGAGTTCTGCACCCCGGTGTTCCCTTTCCTAGTCCAAGATGCGTGCGATCCTCGTGATAGTAGGACACGTACTCGGGAAAGGAGACGTTTCAGGTGGCGCTCGTTTAGAGCAATCACATGGTCGAGCAACTCGCGGCGGCAGTTCCCCACCCAGCGCTCTTCGAAAGTTACGTCTCAGAATCTCTTGGGGCTAGGGGGCACAATGATTCGCTGGGCCGGGAAACGCCCGAAGAATACAGCCCCTCGTGTGGAAGGGCGGTTTATGGATGGTCGTAGCATCGATGAAATCCGCAATGAACTCGAACGGCTCATGCTGGAACAGCTTGAGAGTCTTAAAGCACAGACGTTCGGGGGGCTCAGCCAAGAAGAATTGCGCC
>WNFI01677574.1_pt1 | contig 18319 bp, 17 predicted proteins | sample 5400471 | NCBI WGS metagenome assembly WNFI01 (sample SAMN13153348, study PRJNA577476) | soil metagenome | isolation source: 100 cm saprolite on Douglas fir-dominated hillslope | place: USA:California | collected 2013-09-17 | reverse complement strand
CTTCCGATCTTCATACGCAGCTGGAACATAGTTGACGATGATGTCGAAAAGGGCATCACGGCCTGTTCGACATCATCGTCAACTATGTTCCAGCTGCGTATGATTTTGAATTTGAGGATATTCCCGTCGAATACACCAATCTGTCACACGGCTTTACGGCACCGTGGTTGGTGTCGATCGTCGATACTGGTCCCAAGCGCGATCTTGAGGTTACCATCGACACTGATCCCGGTCTGATCCCTTCCGATGTGGCTGCGCTATTGGCCTCTAGCGTGGAAACCCTCCTAGTGCACGGTATGGAGGATCTCACTTGCCCCCTCGCCTCGCTGCCGATCATGCCGGAGGCAACACGAGCGCAAGTTCTGGGTTTCACCGCTGGCGAGACGGTCGCTTTGCCGGAGGAAGCAACACTTGCCATGCTATGCGCTGCTCAGGCCGCTCGGACACCGGACGCTATAGCCCTGATATCCGGCGGGCAGCAAATAAGTTTTGCCAAACTGCATGAGCAGGCGGCGCGATTGGCGCGCCGGCTAGCGGCCTTTGGGGTCAGGCCGGGCGTAGTCGTTGGCATCGCACTGCCTCGCACGCCCGCTCTGATCATCGCGGTACTTGCCGTTCACAAGGCCGGAGGGGCCTATCTGGCTCTTGATCCCTCGTATCCGGCCGAACGGATTCGTTTCATCATCGCGGACTCGGCTGTACCGATCATCTTGACCAACGCCACGCTTGCGCCCGCCTTTGCAGACAGCGGCGCACGGCAGTTGTTGCTCGACACCGAGCCCGAGCACTTCGAAACTGGAATGGCGGAGCCTGTTCACGCGGTCGCCGACGATCTTGCTTACGTGCTCTATACTTCTGGCTCGACCGGACGCCCAAAGGCGGTCGGCATCGAGCACCGCAATCTGATCAATCTTATTTCCTGGGGCCGCTCGATAGTCTCCGACGCGGAGTTACGGGGCCTGCTGTTTTCGACCTCACTCAATTTCGATCTTTCCGCCTTCGAGATGTTCCTGCCGCTAGCCTTTGGCGGTTGCATCGTGTTGGTGGAGAATCTCCTCACGCTCCAATCTGCGCCGCAGCGTGAGAAGGTCCGCCTCGTTAACACCGGCCCGTCGTTGCTTGACGCGCTTCTGCATGCGGGTGGCCTGCCGGCCGGGGTCACAACCGTAATTCTAGCAGGCGAAAAGCTGTCGCGCCGTCTGGCCACCTCGGTGTTCGAAACGACGCCCGGAGTTAGGTTGCTGAATTGCTACGGTCCAACTGAGACGACTGTCTATTCGAGCTGGGCCCTTGTCGACCCGACAGCCCATTCAGAGCCAACGATAGGGCGCGCGATTTGGAACACGACGCTGCATGTGCTGGATAGCGGACGCGCCTTGCGGCCGCCCGGCGTCGAGGGAGAGTTGTTCATTGGTGGCGCGGGGGTGGCGCGCGGCTACCTCGACCGCCCTGAATTAACCTCCGAACGTTTCCTACCCAACCCCTTTGGCACGGGACAGCTCTACCGCACCGGCGACCGAGTACGCTGGCGGTCGGACGGCGAACTTGAGTTCCTGGGTAGGGCGGACAACCAAATCAAGATCAATGGTATCCGCATTGAGCCAGGAGAAATCGAGGCAACTCTCCTGGCGCTGCCCGGAATCGCCGCCGCCGTTGTCACGCTCTACGAGGATGCCGCCGGTGTGCGCCGGCTCGCCGCGTATCTCGTCCCATCGCCCCGAGTAATGCCAGCAACGAAAAATGTGCGTGCAGCGCTGGAGCGGCAATTGCCGCGGAATATGGTGCCCACTTTCTTTGTCTGGCTTGATGCGATGCCAATAACACCAAATGGGAAGCTTGACCGCAATGCGCTCCCGCCACCGCCGCGCGAGGACGCTCCGTCTCTCACTAACCATCCGCCAAAGACGAGTCTGGAGCACGAGGTCGCCGAAATCTGGGAAGATTTGTTGCAGGTATCGCCGATTGATGTCCGATCGGACTTTTTCGACCTCGGAGGTGATTCACTCGCGCTGGTGAGCCTGTTCGCCATGATCGAAGCGCGGTTCGGTCGACACCTCACCGTAGACGTGCTGTCCCGTGGTCTTACCATCGCCGCGCTGGCGCAACTGCTCGGGGAAGACGAACCGCTGCACCCGGAAATGGATTCGGTTGTCGCGCTTCAGCCACTTGGTCATCTCCCACCATTCTCGGATCGACCCTTTTTCGGTCTTCGCCGGACAGAGGCTCGCCTCACTGACACCATTAGTGAGATCGCCGCGCGTCACGTTGCCGCGATGCTGGTCTACCAACCCGCCGGGCCATTCTATCTTGGTGGGCACTCCTTCGGTGCGACGATCGCCTACGAGATGGCACTACAGCTCGTGGAGCAGGGACATGAAATCGGCCTGCTTGCGATTATTGATCAGCGAAGGCCTGGGTGGCGGCTGACAGCCCGCGATGCGATACCGGCATTGCCCCGGATCCTCATCAGCATCCCGACACGTATTCGCGACGAATTGGCCCAAGTTAAAGCGGGCAATCGATTTCGACACATGCGGCGAACATTGCTCAGGTGGTCGAAAACTGCGTGTGGTTATCGGGCGGATGCCGTTTCGATGTTCGACCTCAGCGGCAGCGATACAGAGCGAATCTTATTGTTCGAGGCGAATCTACGAGCGCTGCGTGAGTATCAGCCGAAGCCTTTACCGGTGCCTATAACGTTGTTTCGCGCGAACGTGCAGCTCCTATCCCATCTGGCGTTGGATCCGACGCTTGGTTGGGGCGATCTGGCCGAAGGCGAGGTGCAAGTCCGTATAGTACCGGGCAACCATGGTTCCATAGCCACAGAGCCGCTTGTCCGGCAGCTTGCGAAAAAATTGTCTGACGAGGTCGATGCCGCGCAACGGGCGGCACGGCGGCATTCAAAATAACCGTCGCTGCATTTCCCGATTGCGCAGGAGCGCGCTTCGATTCGCTATAGACGGCGGACGAAATTGAACCCGACCATACGCTTGCAAAGCGGATGCTCTACAGCTGGGCTAGCCCCGCAAGGAAATACCTCGCTGTTATGGGCGCGGCCGCTCGCAGTCGTGGTGCAAAGTAGTTCCGCGTAACCCAGCGACTTTAGGCGTAGGGCGGAGGGAGCGGGATTCGAACTCACAACACGATTCCACTGGCACGCCCGTCACGCAGTGCGATCGTATTATTGATGATGTTCAAAATCTTCGCTGCTCGTAAGTTCGAAAGCTTTCGTCCATTGCCCCGGTACGACTGATGAGCCACGGAAAGTGACCGTAGTAAAGCGATAGCTGGCCTGCCGCTTCGTCGACGATCACACCCTGTATGTTCGCGAGATAAACTGCCGCGACAAGCCCACTTCTGTCTGCACCGTTCTTGCAGTGGACAAGGATTGGCTTAGGGGCATCGCGTACGATTTTTAGTATTTCGTCAATTTTGTCCCGGTTGACGACGTCGCCCGCGCTGATTCCATAGTCGTGATGCTCGACCCCGAGCGCGGAGGAAACAGCAATTTCGTCCGCGTACCAAGACTTCTCAGGACTAGCTCCGAGAAGGTTGAGGATGGATTTTATCCCGTATTCTTGGACCACTCGCGCCAGCGTCGCTTTGTCCAACTGCGCCGAACGATAGAACTGTTTCTCCACAACAACATGGACGTTGCCAAGCAATTGCAGGACGCCGCAATAAATACCAATTGCACCTGCGATAATACAAAAGATGATCCCAAAGGCTGTCGTCGCTCGGCGGATGGATTTCAACGCCCTCGGTCTTGTGCCGTTCGGCCTAACACCGCTCAAATCATTTATCGCCAAACGGATCGAGCCTTCTTGTTTGACTACCGCTCGAGAATCTTCCAGTTCTTGTAGTAGACGAACTTGAAGCTCTGGGTCAGTAGCCGAACGCCGGAGATAACGGCGCGCATAACGCCCGGGAACGGTGTCGGGCGGACCATGTCGACGAACAGGCAATAACGCGTCTGATTGGTTTCGTTAGCCGAGTTGTGCAGCAGCGTGTCATCGAAAATGAACAGCTTATTCTCCCGCCAATAGCTGATCTTTTCGCCGACCTCGATGTAAGCGGAGCGATCCTTCATATCGTTGAGATTGTACAAAACGCGCAACGACGCCCGCAGGTATCCAAAGTGCTTCGAGGTGGAAACCTTCTTGTTGAAGACTGAAACCCCAATCGTTTGGATGTACTTCCATGGCTGATGGAACGCCGGAACGTCCAAGAACGAGTGTACGTTGACGCCGTACCATCGGAAGAAAATCATAGTCCGCGGAAATTCCTTGGCCCGCTCCTCCAGTCGAGCGACAAGATCCTGCTCTTTCGCAATTTCCATCAGGCGCTTCACCTCGTCCTGATAGGAGGGCGGCAGATCCTCTAGCCGATAAACACCTTTGTTGATATACGGCAGCGACAACAAATCCAGCAGAGTATTAAATGGAGACAGGACCCAGGTCCCGAATCCGTTGCCGATGAAATAGCGCCGCAGCGTCGAAAGGTTCAGCCCCTTGTTGCGGCTGACGTCATAGGCGCCGCATACGGCGTAGAAGATCGCGATCTTTGGGAAAAAATACGCGAAGGGACAGAGCACGCCGAGCGGAAACACCACCCGCCTGAGGGTAAACTTCCAAATTCTCTCAAAGAGAGCCCGGCCTCTCAGAGGTTCGCTGAGTGAACTCATGGTATTACCCCACCGAAGCCTATAGCTTTGGCATCATTGCGCCTACCCAAATAATCAGAATTACCGAGACAAGCGCGATCTAATTTTGGAATGTCGTCCCCAATATGGTGGAATCTTCCGTCTAGAACTGTAGGTATGCTTCCATAATGCAAAGCTTTACCCGCCCTACCGAGTAAAAATCCCATATTTTCTGTTCCATCGCGATTTGGGTAACGGCATCCAATTCAACCGTGATGATGTCCGCTATTGGCACTTAGCGGACATACGATAGCGACAAATCAATGTCCGCTAATGGACCCAAAGCGGCCAATGAGCCGCTGCCTTTGGCGAACAATTACGCGGCTGCCCCATAAGGGCGCGGCTGGTGGGGTTTTTCGGCAGAGTTCCAGTCGCAGCCCCGAAGAGCTTCGGCGAAATCAAGGGTCATTCGCGCATAATCGGCTGTCGCTTTTGGAAATGTCTTTGGACCGCGACACAGGCGGCGGCGGCAGCGATGTGCTTGAGAGTGTGACCGCTCAAAATGGATCCGAAAGAATAAATCGCGCTATCATAGAACTCGAACAGCTTCGCGAGAGCATATAACGCCGCGGCGATGAGCCAGTTGGATGTGGCGCTGTATTTGGGTGGAAACAGTAGGAAGAGCAGCGGCAACGCGAGGCAGGGAAAGAACTGCACCCAGCCATAGAGCCGCAGATCGCCGGTCCAGCGCCACCGCAACAGACTGAATACCCCGACTGCGATCAGGGGCCATAACAGAACGGCTCCCGCTTTTGCGTCCACTCGTTCTTCGATCGCAATTTCAAGGATAGCCATGAAGCTGATCGCCATCGGCAGCCTGTCCCAAAATAGGGTCCGATCATTTGGATCGAGGTGGTAGTAGGCCGAGCCGAAGCCGGTCAGGAGGATACCTAGGAAGAGCGTAGCGATCGCTGGATCGCGACGAAATTGCCACAGCCCCACAGCTCCGATCACAATAAAGGTAAAATTCGAAACGACATTCCAAAAATTCGGTATGCCGAAGAATATCCGCTGATCGGCGAACTCATGATAACTCTGATCTTGGGTAATCGGCGGTAGCAGTAGCAGTCCGACGAGTGACGCAGCCATCAGGGTGAGGAGAGTGAATACGCGTCGGCTATTCTGCGCGCTACAGAGCCTCATTTGGGCAGGATAGCAAAAGTGACGAGGCAAGTCTGCAATCGTTAGACCAGTGCATTTTCGCTGTTTGTTATTGCTACTGCTTGGCTACCGCCGACCGCCCTTCAATCAAGAACTCAGAAGTGCCGGTGGGTCGGTTTAACGAGTGATCGTCGGTAGCGATACACGAATGCGATCCGAGAAATTGGGCGCGCCATCAGCCGCCTGCGCAGCCTCATTGATTCGGGAGCGTCGCCGCAGCTCGTCAAACGACAGCGTCGTGTCCACCCGGCCCGAATGGTAGAGATAACTATCGATCAACCCATTGAGTAGATGGCGAATATCGAACCGGCCTGTCCGGCCAGCAGCATTCGCGTAGCGTATGATGTTAATCGTACAGCTGTTGGTCAGCAGGTGATAAAACTCCGGTCGGTCGGCGAGTTCGTTGATTCGCTCCAGATAGACCATCAGCAGCCGGCGCGCATCGCCGGGCGATGTGTTGAGGCGATAGAGATATACGGTCTCCTCACGGTAGTTGGTGCGCACTCGCACGAGGTCGCGCTCTTCACCCACCACGTAAATCAATTCGAATTGCTTGAAGAGAGACGCGACAGGATCAAAGCCCTCACCCACCTCCGGTCGCGTCTCGATAGAGATACTGAGCGGTGGTGCGTTGTCGAAGATGAAGCTCAGGAGCGTATGTCCAACCAGCCCTTCGCTCCAGTAGGACACGAAAAAATCGAGACCGGTCAGGTGTGACAGCTGTATCTTGCGCTCCTCATATCGCACCGTAAAATCATTCCGGCTGCGATAATCGAAGTCGCGGACACCGGTGATGCGCACGGCATCCCCATCGATGATCGCCCGTGGCATCACTGCCACTTCGGGTCGCCACGCACGTTCGTGCGAGGGAGGAATGGATATCCACCACGCAACCACGCCAAGAAAAAGTACGATGAAGAGCACGGAGCGTTGACGCGAAGGCCAGATGGCCCAGACCGAGAAAGCGGCAAAGGCAGCCGCCAACGCTAGGCGCAAACCGGCCCACGGCAGGTTCGAATAGTAGATGGCAAGGATGGCCCACGCGCTGAGTAAGACCTGGCATAGAAACCAGATCCCCCTGATCAGCCAGCCGAGAAAGCTGGACACGAAGCCGCGATGATTCCTCCCGCTCGCCTCAGCTCTGCGCATAAGCTCACTTATAGCGGCGGCTGATTGACCAAAATAGCGTTGCCGCCAGGGCCGCTTTTTGCGACTGATTTTCTTTGCTCTTGTGTGTCAATAACGGCGCGGCGCTCCCCAAATTTACCCGAAAATCTCTAGAGACCGGACCGGGTGGCTGGCGCCGCAGTGCAGATAGCCCCCTGCTCTGCCCGTTTTCCCTGCCAACAGGGAATTTTACAGGGAATTTTGCAAATTCGCGACTTCGGGAGCGCCAGAGACTGTAAATATTGGCGTCGTCACAGGGCTTGCGATGCGAATTCCCTACTCGACAGAACAGGGAATTATTTTGGCGCAACAGGGACTCTTGACGCGAAAACAGGGAATTTTATCGGTCTGAATTGAAACCGTCGCCGGATTGGATTTTCGGTCCCGCGGTGAACGAACCTCATCTTGCCGGGCTAAACTAAAAGCAGCATGCTTGGTATCAAAGACGTGTCCTCGGGGCCCGCGTACGGGCATCCTCAGAGGCAGGGGGAGGATGCGCTGGCTCAACAACCCGCAGCCACAGCCGTCACTTCTGAGGCAGCCGGATACGCGTTCCTTAATCTCGAAGAGGCCGCCTTCATCGAAGCGCTGGTTGATCACATGGTCCCCGCCGACGAGGTCAGCCCCAAGGGCACCGATCTCGGCGTCAACATTTACATCGATCGCGCGCTCGCCGGCGCCTGGGGCAAGGGCGAGCGTCTTTACATGCAGGGCCCGTGGAAGCAGGGTGCGCCTTCTCAAGGTTACCAGTTGCCGCTCACACCCGCGCAGCTCTACCGCGCTGGTATCGAGGCGACCAATGCATATTGCCGCAAGACCTATGGCAAATCATTTGACCGGATCGAAGGCGCGCAGCGCGAAGATGTGCTTGTCGGCCTGTCCTCCGGAAAAATCAAATTCGACAACGGACCGCCGGTGCGCGTGTTCTGGGGCACGCTCTATCAGACCATCATCGAAGGCATGTATTCCGACCCGATATACGGCGGCAACCGCAATAAAGCGGGTTGGGCCATCATCGGCTTCCCCGGCGTGATCGCGGTGCACCGTGATCATGTCGAGAAATATCGCGGCAAGCCATTCCCGAACAAGTCCGTCAGCATTTCGGACATGAGTTGAGAGGCGACGCCATGACCACCAAACTAAAAGAAGTCGATGTCGTCATCGTCGGGCTGGGTTGGACCGGCGGCATTCTCGCCAAGGAATTGACCGAGGCCGCTTTGAAGGTGGTCGCGCTTGAGCGTGGCGCACCCCGCACAAGCGAGAACGATTATTCGCTGCCCAACATCCGCGATGAACTACGCTACGTCGTGCGCCATGACCTGATGCAAAACACCGCGCGCGACACCATTACTGTGCGCAACAATCCGACCCAGGAAGCGCTGCCGATGCGCCGGCTCGGCTCGTTTCTGCCGGGCGAAGTGGTCGGCGGTTCTGGCGTGCACTGGAGCGGTCATACCTGGCGATGGACCGATATGGAATTCAAGGTCCGCTCCAATTACGAAGAGCGGTACGGCAAGAACTTCATCCCTGACGACATGACGATCCAGGATTGGGGCATCAGTTACGCCGAACTCGAGCCCTATTACGAGAAGTTCGAGTACACGGCCGCCGTTTCCGGCAAGGCCGGCAATATCAAGGGACAGATCCAGCCCGGCGGCAATCCGTTCGAGGCGCCGCGGGCCAAGGAATATGCGCTGCCGCCGCTGACGCCGATTCTGGCGAGCGAGATGTTCAGCGACGCCGCGCGCAATGCCGGCTACCACCCGTTCCCGCGGCCCTCCGCGAATGCCTCGCAAGCCTATACCAACCCCGATGGCTCGAAATTCGGCGGCTGCCAGTATTGCGGCTATTGCCAGCGCTTCGGCTGCGAAGCCAACGCCAAGGGCAGCCCCCACATGACAGTGATCCCAATCGCCATGCGCAATCCGAATTTCGAACTGCGCACGGATTCCTGGGTCACAAAAGTGCTCAAGGATAGCGACGGTAAGCGTGTCACCGGTGTCACTTATACCAATGTGCTTAATGGCGAGGAATTCGAGCAGCCAGCAACTTTGGTGCTGCTGTGCGCCTACGCCATCAACAACGTGCACCTGATGCTGCTGTCGGGGATCGGAACGCCTTATGACCCGGCCGCGCAAAAGGGCGTCATCGGCAAAAACTATTGTTATCAGACCGGCGCCGGCGCAACGCTGTTTTTCGAAGGCAAATATTTCAATCCATTCATGAGTGCCGGCGGCTCCAACGCTACCATCGATGACTTCAACATCAATTGGGCATTCGACCGCGAACCTCATAATTTCGTCGGTGCGTACAATGTGGCGGGGGGATTCAATACCGCGCTGCCGATAGGATACCGTCCGGTGCCAAACGGCACGCCACGGTGGGGCAGCGAATGGAAGCGGGCGACGGCGAAGTGGTACCAGACCGCGATGACGATTAGCGCCAGTGGCAGCGTGATGGCCAACCGCTACAATTGCTACGACCTCGATCCGACGTACCGCAATGCGTTCGGGCAGCCATTGATGCGCATGACGTTCGATTACAAAGCGAACGAGCACAAAATGGGCGTCCACGCGGCGCAGGTGGTCAACGACATTGCAAAGTCGATGAATCCTACCAAACTCAATCCGGCGACGGCGCGCACCGACCCCTGGACCGTTGTGCCCTACCAAAGCACGCACAATACCGGCGGCACTATCATGGGCACTAATCCGCGCGACAGCGCGCTCAACAAATATCTGCAGAGTTGGGACTGTCACAATCTGTTCGTCATCGGCGCCAATGTGTTCCCGCACAACGCATCGTACAATCCAACCGGGCCGGTGGGCGCGCTAGCCTATTGGACTGCGGACGCGATCAAGAACCGCTACATGAAAAATCCCGGTCCCTTGGTGGCGGCATGAAAGTTGCGTCCCACGCGGCCGCAGCATTGGGCCTGACAATACTGCTGATCGGCACAGCCCGCGCCGATGGCGATGCCGCGCGCGGCGAAGTGCGCTTCCAAGATTGCGCCGCCTGCCACAAGTTAGAGGCCGGCAGCAATAATGTGGGACCGAGTTTGCACGGAATTTTCGAGCGCAAGGCGGGAGCGCTGGCGGATTTTCGTTATTCGCCGGCGATGAAACGTAGCGGAATTGCCTGGACGCCGGAGACGCTCGACAAGTTCATCACTGATCCGCAGGCCGTGGTAGCTGCCAACCGCATATTTATCGACCGATGGTTTTGACCGCCGATATGAACCTCACACTTACCAGATCACTCAATGCGATCTGCGTGTGGATCGATCAGACGCCGCTCAGCCAAGCCATACAGGTCACGAACTGGGTCGTGCCGATTGTGCAGACCGTTCACATCCTGGCGATCGCTGTTGTAGCTAGCTCGGCGCTCATGATCGACCTACGCCTGATCGGGGTGTTCTGGGCGGACCGGCCAATGAAGGATGTGTCGTCCCGGTTTTTACCGTTCGTCTGGTGGCCTTTGCTAATCTTGCTTGCAACCGGCGTAATTATGATCATCGGTGAGCCGGCGCGCGCTCTTAAGAACCCGGCGTTCCAACTCAAGATGATGCTGCTGGTAGCGGCACTTATCATCACCGGCCTCATTCACGTTTTCGAGCAGCGCAATGCGGCGTTTGGCGATCTGAGCCGCGGACCGCGCGCTGTCTCGGTGACGGTCGCAATTATTTCTTTGCTGCTGTGGTCCGCGATTATCTTCGCGGGCCGGTGGATCGCGTATTACGCCTAACCAAGTGAACCGGTCGGTAGGATGCTGGCATATAGGGAATTTTCTGGTGGAGATTGATCGCGCTCTGGGATGGCTGCAGGCGACGCCGGTCGCTAAGGCAATTAGCGAGAACGAAATCCTTTTCCCTTGGATCGAATCTGTCCACGTACTGGCGATCGTGCTAGTGGTAGGCACGATCTCGATCGTCGATTTGCGGCTGCTCGGCGTAGCTTCACTCGACCGCGCAGTCAGCCGCCTAATGCACGACGTGCTGCCGTATACTTGGGGCGCATTCGTCATCGCAGCAATCACCGGCTCATTGATGTTTTCATCGGACGCGGTGGCTTACGCCCACAATTTCTTCTTCCGAGGAAAGCTCGTCTTGCTCATGCTGGCAGGCTTCAACATGGCGGTCTTTCATCTCGCGGGCATTGGCGACGTCGCGCGTTGGGGCACCACTCAACAAACGCCGTTGGCGGCCAAGACGGCCGCAGCCGTTTCGTTGCTTGTATGGGTGACGGTGGTCGCGTTTGGTCGCGGGATTGGCTTCACAATGCACTGAAATGACGCTACTTTAGCTAGCACCAGTTGGGCCGAATTTTTGTCGGAGAGTAGCCCATGAAAATCTGCTCACCTGCTGTTCTCCATACTGTTTTTGTTTTGACGATTTCAGTGGCATCGCAGGCTTCCGCGCAAGCGCCCCAGAAAACGCCGTCAGTTGTCAATCCGCCGCCGACCGCTCAGGATTGGGCAGACCTCGGCAAGTTTCCCGATTGGAGCGGTGTGTGGAACCCGAAAATCAGCGACCAGGATGCCCAGGTCAAAACTAATCCGCCACCCTGGAATGACGTAGCCGCAAAGAAGATCGAGGACATGTTCGCCGAGGAGAAGGCTGGGCGACCCCGCCTCATCTTCTCCAACTGCCTGCCGGAGGCGCACCCGTCTTGGATGCTGGTAACTCATAACGCGATGGAAATCTTGTTCACGCCTGGCCGCGTGACAATGCTCGGCGAGTCGGATGGCAACCGGATACGTCGTATCTACACCGATGGCCGTGCTCATTCCAACATTTCAGATCCGACATTCCACGGACATTCGATCGGACGCTGGGAAGGCGACACCCTTGTGGTCGACACGGTGGACATTCTTCCGCAAGCTCCCCTCGCCGTCAGCGAAGCCGCCGGTGTGCCCAACAATGGCGACATGCGTGTGATCGAGCGCATCCACCTCGCCGACAAGGACGTGCTGCATGTCGATCTCGAAATCTTCGCGCCGAAAATTCTGACCAAGCCGTGGAAGACGACGCGTATCTTTTTCCGCCAACGCGCGCGCAAGTTCGATATCGTCGAGGGCGTATGTGCGCAGGGCGATTTGGCAGAGCGGGTCAATGCGGAGGGCGATCACGTTTTCGTCCCCGTGGAAAAGTCCGCTTGGGGTAATACCGTTGCCGTTCCGGCGAAATGAGCCGCAACGACAAATCATTGGAGGGCGTCATGCGACAATTTGTTAAATCATCCGGCGCCATTCTCGTGGTTTGCGTTCTCGCCACTGGAATTTCTTCGGTGGCAGCGCATCACTCGACGACCATGTTCGATCATTCCAAGACGATCATAATCAAAGGCACCGTTGTGGAATTGCGCTGGGTGAACCCGCACGTCACCCTCACAATCAACGGTTCGCTCAACGAGGGCGATGCGCCGGCCGATTGGCTGCTGGAAATGACCAGTCCCGGCAATCTGGTCCGCGCCGGCGGGTGGCGGAGAGACGCCGTGAAAGCTGGTGAAAAGATCGAAGTGGTGTTTAGTCCATTGCGCGACGCCGAGAAAAAGGGCGGCGCCTTGAAAAAATTGACTGTCCTTGCGACGGGCGAAGTGTTTACCGCCAACATCCGTGAGCAGGAAAAGCCCGGACTCGAATAGATTCTAGGGCTTCACGCAATGCGTTTTCACCTTGAAAATTCAGGCGCCGTGGCGACGGTTTCTGCCATTGTGGTGTTGGCAATTGGATTGCTGACGGGGCCAACGCCCGCTCAGGAGCTGCCGGCAGCTAAGGACACGATTTTCGCCCGCAAAATCCTGATGGGCGCCATCGACATGAACATGGACGAGATCGAGACCATGCTGGCGCCGGAAAGAAAGCTCGAGTTAGCGGACGCACAGGAGCATGCGGAAACGATTTCGACGATGCTAATGGCGTTTCCGCACATGTTCCCACCGACCACCAATCAATGGAAACAAGGCGCTGATCGCGATCCCGCGCTTGACACGTTCGCGTCGCCTGATGTGTGGACGAATTTTGCGGATTTCTATCAGCGCGCCACGGAAGCTTCAAAGATCGCCTGGAATGCCAGCCGCGCTAAACGCGCCGCCGATTTCAGACTGCTGATTGCGCAATTGCGCGAGCACTGCAACTCTTGTCACGCGGTAAATATGAAGGTCGATTGATTGCCCAGACATACCCCGTCCCGATCCAAGGGGATGCCGAATCAGGAATCACGAACGCCAGGGGGGTACGATGCGAACCGTGAAGCGGCTAGAATGCTGTACGAGCCTGCGGCCCTCGGCGATAATGAAAGAAGCGTAGATGAATGAAAACCACAATCGACGACTTCGCGAAATATTGAGCAAGCGAGAAGCCATTCTGTTACCGGGCGCGGCAAACGCACTCACTGCGCGCATTATTGAAGACATCGGTTTCAAAGCGATTTACGTCACCGGCGCCGGCGTCACCAATACATTTCTAGGCGTGCCGGATATCGGCTTGATCTCGCTGACCGAATTGGCCAGCCACGTTAGCACGATACGTGAGGTCGTCTCCCTGCCATTGATCGTCGATGCGGACACCGGTTTCGGTAATCCGCTCAACGTGGCACGTACTATCAAAGTTCTTGAACGCAGCGGGGCCAATGCGATTCAGCTTGAGGATCAAGACTTTCCGAAACGGTGCGGACATTTTTCCGGAAAAAGCGTCATCGATTCCGCCGAAATGGTCCAGAAAATTCACGCCGCTGTCGATGCCCGGATCGACCACGATCTCGTCATCATCGCGCGCACCGATGCTATCGCTACCAATGGCTTCGAAGACGCGATGGAGCGCGCGGCCGCCTATATCGAAGCTGGCGCGGATATGACATTTGTCGAGGCGCCGCGAACCAAGGAACAGATTGCAGAAATTCCCAAGCGTCTGACTGCGCCACAATTCATCAACATCGTTGCCGGCGGCCTAACGCCAATGACCGACCTCGATGAGCTGGAGACCATGGGGTTTTCCATGATCCTCTACGCCAACGCAGCGCTGCAGGCATCGATCACTGGAGTGCAAAAGGTTCTCAATCACCTCAAGGCACATGGGTCGCTTGACGGTGTTTCCGCACAGCTCGCCAGCTTTGAGGAGCGGCAGCGGCTGGTCTGCAAATCGGGCTTCGACGCGCTCGAAAAAAAATACTCATAACCTGATTAGGCTGAATGGAAATCGTTTATGTCAGGTTCGAGCAATCCACATACCCGCGCGATCGCTCAATTTATTTCTCAGATCAGATACGAAGCTATTCCGGATGAAGTCATTGGACGTATCAAATTATTGATTCTGGATTCGCTGGGTTGCGCACTGTACGGCAGTACTCTCGAATGGAGCCGGATATTGCGGGCGACGCTCGCCGGGCTCGATGTTACCAAGGCCTGCCGCGTGTGGGGAACGCCGGAACTCTTATCTGCGCCGCATGCCGCGCTAGTCAATGGCACACTCATTCAAAGCTTCGAACTCGACGACGTTCATCGCGAAGGCGTGCTGCACGTTGGCGCGGTCACTTTGCCGCCGCTGCTCGCGATCACAGAGCTTCACCCCAGTCTCAGCGGCCGCGACTTCCTACAGTCCGCCGTGGCCGGCTACGAGATCGGGCCGCGCGTTGGCAAATGCATGGGCCCGCAGCATATCGGGCAAGGCTGGCACTCAGGTGCAACTGTCGGAGTGTTTTCCGCCGCGTCCGGAGCCGCTGCGGCATTGCGTCTCTCCAGCGAACAAGCCGTTCATGCCCTCGGCATCGCCGGTACCCAATCATCAGGGCTGATGGCGGCGCAATACGGCGCGATGGTCAAGCGAATGCATGCTGGGCGCGCTGCGCAGAGCGGCCTTTATGGCGCGCTGCTCGCGGAAGCCGGGTTTACTGGGATTCTCGACGTTTTTGAATCCCCCTATGGCGGCTTTTGCTCGACGTTCTCGCGCTCGAACGACCGGTTCAATCTCGACGAGCTGTCCCGGGGGCTCGGCCGTGTGTGGGAAACAATGCGCGTTTCGCTGAAATTCTATTCTTGCGTCGGCAGCAACCATACGACGCTCGATGCCATCCGAAGCATACGAAATAAGACACCCTTCGGCGCGGACGATATCGCGTCGATTGTAGTACATGGATCGCAGGTAACCGTCGAGCACGTCGGCTGGCCCTATGAGCCGCAGGGCTTGGTCTCGGCCCAATTGAATCTCCCGTTCTGCGTCGCGACACTGTTGCTTGAAGGCGACGTGTCCGTCGATCAGTTCACTGAAGAGGTCGTCGACGACAGGCGGCGGATCGAGTTATCGAAAAAAGTCAGTGTGGTGCATGATCCGTCAATCACCGGCCGCGGTTCAAACTACCGACATATGGTGCACGTCGAAGTGCATATGAAAAACGGCGTGAAGCTCAAGCAAACCGTTGAGGCGCCGCGCGGCAGCGAAAACAGTTTCGCGTCGGAGGCCGATATCGTGCTGAAGTTCAAGAAGCTTGCAACGCATATCGTCAGCGATGCCAAAGCGGACGACATTGTCAACCTCGTGCTCGGCGCTGAAAAGCTCGAGCGGGCCGAGCAGATTGCACAGGCTTTGTCTAACGGTTGACGGCTTTACTTCTCTTTGCTGACCTTGATCTTCGCGGCGAGTTCGCTGAGCCGCTGCCGCTCCGTCTTGGTGAAATTTTCAAAATCCGCAACCGAACCGCCGGCAGGCTCTATGCCGGTCGGGACGAGTTTACCTCGCACCTCGTCGGACTTAAGCGCCGCCTGTAGCTCGGTATTCATGCGTTGAATGATCGGCTCCGGCGTACCCCGCGGCGCATAAAGGCCTGCCCAGTGGCCGATTTGGACGGTCGGGAAGCCCTGCTCCGCCGTGGTCGTGATGGACGGATAGGCGCTGATGCGCTTCTCGTAAGTCGTCGCAATTGCCTTCAACAACCCGGCCTGGATCTTTGGCAGCACGACAATGCTCGCCTCGGACGTTGCTGAGACATTGTTCGCCAGAACGGCGTTCACCCCGTCACCACCACTTTTGTAAGGGACGATGGTGAGGGAGACGCCCGTCGCCTCCTTAATCATCTCGGCGACGAATTCAGGAGTGCTGCCATTGCCGGCCGTAGACCAGTTAACGCCTTTTTGGCCTTGCGCTTTGGCCCAGGCGACGAACTCGGTCATGTTATTCGCAGGGACACTTGGATGGACAATGATAGTCGACGGCGCGACGGCGATCATGCCGACCGGTACGAGATCGGAATCGGCATAGGGAAGATCTTTCAGCATCAGGCTGTTGGTGATGGTGCTCGCCGCACCAACCAGAAAGGTGTAGCCGTCGGGCGCGGAATGGGCGACGAACGCTGTCGCGATCACAGCCCCGGCGCCGGGCCGATTTTCAATGACGACCGGCTGCCCAAGCCGCTTGCTGACGCCCTCGGCGGCAAATCGGGCGATCAGGTCATTCGCACCGCCGGGCCCAAACCCCACGACCCAGCGGATAGGGCGGTCCGGCCATTCCGCGCGTGCTGAGGGAGCAGCAAACACGCAAACGAGCATGCAGGCGCCGAAAATTGCGAGCCGGTTTACCATTATTTTTCCCTCGATCTGAAGCGAACCTGGTTCCAAGCTTATGAGGTCTTCTAGGGGGTCATTAGCACTGTTTGTGACGCGTCCGAAGCATTAGGCCGACGCCCGCCTTGGGTCATTAGCGGACATTCCGCGCGGCGAGCGACATGTCCGCTGAGTGCCAAAAGCGAACTCATGCACGGCCACAGAGTAAAAGGCCGTCAGCGGCATCTCCAAATCCAATTTGGTAACGGCTACTTCGCCGGCATGACGTGATTGTCCACGCGCAATGCCGAAGCGATGTCCGCGTGGAGCTCGCGCGTGGGCAGAATGACCTGAAACAGCGATCCGTTTGTGCCGTCCGACGACGCCGAAAGCCGTCCACCGTGACGCTCGATAATCATACGGCAAATGGCTAGCCCCAATCCCATTCCGTCCGATTTCGTTGTAAAAAATGCATCAAATATGCTGTTCAGGTCTGCCGGATCAATTCCCGGCCCTGAGTCCTCTACTTCAACTACAATTGCATCGTCGCCGTGGCGCTTCGTCCTCAACTGCAGAATCCTGGGGCCATCCTTGATGGCTCTCAATGCTTCAATTGCATTTTGACAAAGATTTATCACGACTTCCTGCAATTGACCCTTATGGCCCACGACAAGCGGTAGATCGGACGCAAATTCAACGCGAGTCATAACACCGTGAGCTTTCAACTGTTCTCGAAGAAGGCGCAACACCTGCAAAGCAATTTTGTTTACGTCGATTGAGTCGTGTCCTTTATCGGCGTTCGCAAACAAGGCACGGGTGTTATTCAGTAGCTGGCTGGCACGATGGCTGTTGGCAACGATGCTGACCAAAGCTAACCGCACCTTTTCAAGGTCGGGCTGCGCATGCTTGAGAAGCTGTTGTGCCGCTTGGCCCTTCAATGAGATGACCGTGAGGGGTTGCTTAACCTCATGAGCCATCGTGGCAGTAGCCGCCTGCACATTCATCAATTTATTGTCCCGTTCGCGCTCTAGCATGATGTTCGAGTGAGCGAGGTAAGCCTCGTTTGACCTTCGTTCTGCGAACAACGCGGCAAGAACCAATGCGCAGAGCGATGCCGTCAGGAGACCGGCTTGAGCACACAGGACCCGCTGCATTATCGGAAGGTTTGGATCACCAAGAATGCCAATGCCGAACGTGGTCGTCGAAACGACCGTAAGCGCAACGATGAATGCTGCTGCTGCAGCGAAGACCGGTCTGCAGCGCGCGGTAACCCACAGCAGGAGCGGGAAAAGCAATGCAGTAGGCACCACGGTCACCCATAGCTCCCGTGGCAATAATACAATGAGTCCGCTCGCGAAGGTCAGTATGGCCAATACCACGGCGCCTTCGAAAACTTCGCTGCCTGGCGGCGGATCGCGCACTGCTTGAGCCAGTCCGATCAGGAGCGGTGCAACCGTGATAATACCAAGTGCGTCGGACGCAAACCAATGTTGCCAGATTGTCAGAGCAGGCGCAGGCGAGCTATGGAAAAATTCGAAGCCCATTGTCCCACCGATCCCCGAAATGGCAGCTCCGACGATCGTCGCCGCAAGCAATCCGAAAATGTTGCGCGGCTTATCCAAACTGAACGACGCGCCAAAGTGGCGTTCGATGAGAGCGGCCACGAGCACCGCTTCGCCAGCGTTACATAGCGCGAAAGCGACGGCACTCGAGATGTTGCGATCGCCCAGAAGATTGGCCCCAACCCTCGCCGCCATCG
>WNFI01362041.1_pt1 | contig 18320 bp, 13 predicted proteins | sample 5400471 | NCBI WGS metagenome assembly WNFI01 (sample SAMN13153348, study PRJNA577476) | soil metagenome | isolation source: 100 cm saprolite on Douglas fir-dominated hillslope | place: USA:California | collected 2013-09-17 | reverse complement strand
CAGGGTGACGCTCGGCACGGTGCTGAGGGTCGGCTTGTCGTCGAAAACGTAAGCGAAAACGCGCCGGAGGATGCGAAACGTTTGTTCGTTGCCGTAGACCGGTAGCGCCGCCCGCTGACGGAGATTGAAAGGACGAATGTCGTCAAAGCCGAGGATGTGGTCGGCGTGACCGTGGGTAAGAAGGATGGCGTCGAGGCGATCGAGGCCAACGCGAAGCGCCTGCTGGCGGAAATCCGGCGTGGTATCAATCACCACGTTCTGGCCACCGCGGGAGATTAGCAAGGAAGGGCGCAGCCTTTTATCGTGCGGATCGTTCGACTTGCACACGCGGCAAGGGCATCCGAGCGTGGGAACACCCATGGACGTGCCGGAGCCGAGCACGGTGATTTTTAGCGGAGCAGAAGGCATGGTGAAAGCGTTGAAACCAATCTTCACGCGGAGCCGGGTCAAACCGCCAGGCGATTTTTACGGGCGGGCCTTGGCCTTGGCTTTCGCGGCTTCGGCCGCAACAGCCTGATTGATCTCCAGAAAGGTCATCTTCAGCTTGCCGAGGAGATCCAGGAGCAAGGTGTCTTCTTCGGGCGCGAGATTGCCTTTGGTTTTCTCGTGCAGAGCGTCGAGCATGTCAATCAGCTCGCGCGCGGCCTCGGGATCGATTACGGGCTGGCCGGTGCGCGGGTCGGCATACGCGCCAAGCACCATGGCAGCGTTGCTGCCGAGCATGCGGACGAGATTTTCGAACGCGGGGGCGCGCTTCGGTGTTTCGGCCGGCGGTTGAGGAGCAACTGCCTTTGCTGCCTCGGTGGGCGCGGCTGGAATCTTTGCCGCCTCGCGCTTGGCTTCCCGCTCCGCTTCCTCGACGACTTCCTTGCGCAATTCCCCTTCGGCCGTAAAAGGCCGGCGGTCGATTACGCGAAACTCTACTTCCTGTTTGTGGTCGGACAAGGTACTTTCCTCAGCGATTTATCGCTCCTGCAGTTTATCACGGGTGGGCAGCTCGCGTCGCTGCGGCAGGGCCTCTTTGAAGGTGCGCTGCCTTGTCAAGGCCAGGGTTGCACCGTCCAGGCCCGATTGCGCGCCCCGAACGGGTGCCCTTGGGACCGCGAGCAAACGCATCAATCGCTGCGAACCTACCTCGTCGAAGAAGCCTACGAAGTTCTGGAAGCTCTCGAAAGCGGGAACGACGCCAAGTTTGCGGAAGAGATGGGCGACCTGCTTTTGCAGATTGTTTTTCATTCGCAGATCGCGCGCGAAGAAGGCCGCTTCACCGTGGCCGAGGTGATTCGCGAAATCCATGACAAGATGATCCGGCGGCATCCCCATGTTTTCGGGAAGACGCGCGCGAAAGATTCCGCGGAGGTGTTGAGAAACTGGGAACAGATCAAGGCCGAAGAGCGCCGCTCCAGCAACAACAAAGGTGATTCAAAGACCGGCGAAGATTTACCGAAGGAAGTCTCTTTGCTGGATGGCGTCTCCCGCGCCTTGCCCGCAACGCTGGAAGGCTTTCAACTCACTCGCAAGGCTTCCCGCATAGGCTTTGACTGGGAAGATGCAGGCGGCGTCTTCGAAAAAATGCGGGAAGAAACCGAAGAGCTGAAGAGAGCATTGAAGGAACAGAAGCAGCTAAAAGTGGAAGAGGAGCTGGGAGACTTGCTCTTCGCCGCCGTAAACCTGTCGCGATTTTTGAAAATCGACCCGGAAATCGCACTCAAGAAGGCCAACGCGAAATTCTCGCGCCGATTCCGCGCCATGGAGGGGTTGGCCCGGAAAAATGGCCGGGAGTTCAAAGACCTTGCGCGCGAACAGATGGAGGCATTCTGGGACGCCGCGAAGAAGTCGGAAGGGAAGCCGAGCTTGCCAGAGATGAATGGAGCGCCAGCGAAGCAATGAGGCAGGAGATCATCGTTCGGGAGTGCGAAAGTCTCGATGACTTCCATCGTTGCGTGGAGCTCCAGCGCGAGATTTGGGGAGAAGCGGACCTGGAAGTCGAGCCGGCTACCATGTTTGTGGTGGCCGCGCATACCGGCGGCGAAGTGCTGGGCGCTTTCGATGGCGAACGCCTGGTGGGTTATACGCTCGCGGTCGTTGGGCTTCGCGACCGCGAGCCCTACCTCCATTCTCACATGACCGGTGTGCACAGCGAATACCGCGACAGGGGCGTTGGCCGCATGCTGAAACTCTTCCAGCGCACCGAAGCCCTGGGCCGCGGAATCCGGCTCATTCAATGGACGTTCGATCCCCTTGAACTTCGCAACGCGCACTTTAATTTGAACCGGCTTGGCGCCATCTGCCGGGTATATCATCCCAATTTGTACGGCGTTACGACTAGTCCGCTTCACCGCAGATTGGAGACCGATCGGCTACTGGTCGAATGGCATCTCGATTCGGCGCGGGTCGTGGCCGCCATCGAAAATCTCGTCAAAGATCCTGTCGAGGCGCCGGCGATCATCGAGTTGCCCGCGGAGCTCGAAGACTGGCAGCGCGAAGGTTCATCGGAGGTCGGCGCCCTCCAGGCCCGCGTGCGCGGCGAGTTTACGAAGTGGTTTGCCAAAGGCTACGCTGCAGTCGCCTTCCGCACCGCGCCGGGGAAGCGGGCGTATCTACTCGCTCCCTGGAGTGACTTTTAGGGGGAAAGAACGGGTCTGAAGACCCGCCACTACAAGAGAAGAACGGCTACAAGAGAAGAGCGGCTACAAGAGAAGAGCCACTACAAGAGAAGAGCGGCTACAAGAGAAGAGCGGCTACAAGAGAAGAGCGGCTACAAGAGAAGAGCGGCTACAAGAGAAGAGCGGCTACAAGAGAAGAGCGGACCGCCTCGGAAGGCGGGCCCTAACGGGACCTTGGGGAAACTTCTCGGAAGGCGGGCCCTACGGGCGTTGGGGAAACTTGCAGAAAGGGCACGGCTACAGAACGATCATGCGGGTACGAGAGATCACATTGCAGGAAATTCGGATGAAGCTGGTGGCCCCGTTCGAAACCAGCGTGGAGCGCACGGAAGTTCGGCGCATTCTGCTGGTGCAGGCGGATGTGGACGGCGTCATCGGCTGGGCCGAATGCGTCGCCGGCGAGTCGCCTTCTTATAGTCCGGAAACGGCCGATACCGCGTGGCTCATGCTTCGTGAATATCTTTGGCCGCTGATCAAGGGAAGGGATTTCGCGGCCGCCGGCGAAGTGTGGGACCTGCTCGCGCGAGTCCGCGGCCACAACATGGCCAAGGCTTCACTGGAAGCTGCCGTCTGGGACGCCGAGGCCAAACAAAAGGGCGTGCCGCTCGCAAAACTCATCGGCGGCGTTCGCGAGGAGATCGCTTGCGGCGTCTCGATCGGCATCAAGGGATCGCTGGACGAACTCGCCGCCGCGGTGCAAAAAGAACTTGCTGCCGGATATCAGCGCATCAAAATAAAAATCAAGCCGGGAAAGGACCTCGAGCCGGTGCGCCGACTGCGCCAGGACTTTCCGCGCATCAAGCTGATGGTCGACGCAAACTCCGCCTACACACTGAATGACTGGGCGCTCCTCAAGCAGCTCGAAGGCTTCTACCTGATGATGATCGAACAGCCTCTCGGCTGGGACGATCTCTACAGCCACGTCGAGCTGCAGAAAAAGCTGGACACCCCGATCTGCTTGGATGAGTGCATTCACACGGAAGAGCAGGCCCGCGCCGCCATCGAGCTTGGCGCGTGCAAAATCATCAACATCAAGCTTGGCCGCGTCGGCGGCCACACTGTGGCGCGGCGCATCCACGATCTCTGCCAGCGCCATGGCATACCCGTCTGGTGCGGCGGGATGCTCGAATCGGGCATCGGCCGCGCGCACAATATCGCGCTTTCGACGCTTCCCAATTTCACCCTCGCCGGCGATGTGGCCGCCAGCAAACGCTATTGGGAGGAAGACATCATCCTTCCTGAAGTCACTGTGTCGCCACAAGGCACGATTCGCGTGCCTACAGGCCCCGGCATCGGGTTCGACCCGCGTTTGGACCGCATCGACAAACTTACCGTGCGCAAAGAACGTCTGGCCTGAGCGGTGAGAGTAGAGACCTCCAGCGGACGAGCGCCTGGCCGCACCGTCCTTGCCGCGTCGATCGGTCTCGTCATCATCATTTGGGCGATCAACTTCATCGCCGCGAAAATCGGGTTGCGGTCCCTGCCGGCGATGACGCTGGCGTCGTTCCGCGTCGTGCTCGCCGGAGCGGTGATGCTCCCTTTTTATGTGTTCTGCTCGCGACTGCCCGCCTTTGCCGAAGCGGCCCAGAGCCGGCGGCACCCGTTTACCCTCGGCGACATTTGGATCTTCCTGTACATGGGCTTCTTCGGCGTAACGATCAATCAGATCTGCTTTACCGTCGGGCTGCGATTTACGTCCGTCAGCCATGCCGCCGTGATCGTCGGGATGGGGCCGATCTATACGCTGATCTTTGCGGTGCTCTTCAAGCTGGAAAGGGTTACCTGGCGCAAAGCGATGGGCATGGCCATCGCGCTCATCGGCATTGCCGTGCTGGCATCGGAAAACGGTATCTCCGCGCATTCGCCATCGGTGCTGGGCGACGCCATTACGATGACTGGGTCGATTGGTTTCGCGATGTACGTTGTGCTTGGCAAACGTCTGGCGGGGCGCTACGACCCCCTGACCATGACGGCATTCAGCCATTATGCGGGAGCGCTAATCGTCCTGCCGGTAGCTGTCTATCGAGCCGTCATGCTCGGCTCGGCGGGGCACTGGCGCGCCATCGCCTGGACCGGCTGGGCCGCTTTGTTCTACATGGCGATCTTCAGCTCCGCGGTGGCCTACCTCTTCTACTTCTGGTTGCTGCGCTATCTCGAAGCTTCGCAATTGAGCGCCTTCACCTATCTTCTGCCTGTCGTCGCGACCATTCTCGGAATTTTGTGGCTCGGAGAAAAGGGCTCGTGGGCCCAGGTGCTCGGCGGGGCTCTCGCACTCGGCGGCGTCTATTGGATTGAATCGGGCCGGGCATCTTCGTGAAAGTTGTTGCCACCCCGTAAACTTAGCTTGTCGCCACCGTTGACGTGGTTTCTCCTGGACACCTAGTATGGTCGGGGATTTAAACAGTGGTTACGCGTCTTAGGAGGATCGATGGGCATACCCGAGTTTGCGGTGCTGCTTGCGGGATTCGTTCTCGGCCATGCGGCATGGAATGTCTCCGACCTTCCAAAAGGCGAGCTCCTGGTGCCACTCGCTATTGTCGAGAAAGATGGTCAACGCCAGTTGCTTCGGTTCGAGGCTGAGACGCAAGAACAAGCGATCACCAACGGAAAGGCCGCCGTGGCGAAGCTTGAAGCAGAGGCTGACGCGTGGGCATTCGCACGCGAAGGCCAGTTCAAAGATGGAGACAAATATGTTGACGTAATTTCCGTAGATGCATGGGCAAAGGGAATGGCTGCACCGATAACATTCGTACAGCCGTTTCAACCTTTTGCCTCGGGCAAGTTCAAAGTGTTGGGTGAGCCATGGGTTGTCATTGACGGAAAAGCTCAGAGCCCAGCGGTCTCCAAGCAACTGATCTCGCAACTCCATCGTGGTATTCAATCCCATTCCAAAGCTGCCGGGCACTGGTCCGAGTGGCACACAAAGTGAAGACGCATCCTATGACTTTGACCGGTATTCCTTTGAGAAGTGGAGGTCCCGCGGCTCGAATCGCCGTGATTCCCGGCGATGGCATTGGAGCTGAGGTTACGCCGCAAGCCGTGAAGGTGCTGAAAGCGGTGACCGCACCCGCCAGGCGGCCCCTGGAATTCGTCGAATTCGACTGGAGCGCCGACAAATATCTCCGCGAGGGCGTTTCGCTGCCTCCGGGCGCGGTGGAGATGCTTCGTGACGAGTTTGACGCCATCCTCTTCGGGGCGCTCGGCGATCCCCGCGTGCCTTCGAATCAACATGCAGCCGACATCCTGCTGGGGCTGCGCTTCAAGCTTGATCTCTACGTCAACGCCAGACCCGTCGAACTGCTCCATGACCGGCTCACCCCGTTGCGCGACCGCACCGAAAAAGACATCCGCCTGATGGTTTTCCGAGAGAACACGGAGGGCCTATACGTCGGCGTTGGCGGGTTCTTCAAGAAAGGCACGCCGGACGAAATCGCCGTTCAGGAGGACGTGAACTCCCGCAAAGGCGTCGAGCGCATCATTCGTTATGCCTTTGAGTATGCCCGGCAGAACGGCCTGAAGCGCGTCTGTATGAGCGACAAATCCAACGCCATGCCCTTTGCGCACGACCTGTGGCAAAGGGTTTTCAAGGAAGTCCGGCAAGAATATGTGAGCATCGATTCCCGCCATCTGTATATCGACACGCTGGCGATGGAGATTGTCCGCGACCCTAGTCAATTCGACGTCATCGTCACCTGCAATCTTTTCGGGGATATCATCAGCGACCTGGGCGCACAGCTTGCCGGCGGGCTGGGGCTGGCGCCATCCGGAAACATTCACCCGGGCAAGACTTCACTTTTCGAGCCGGTACACGGCTCCGCCCCCAATATCGCAGGAAAGGGAATCGCCAACCCACTGGGCTCCGTCCTTACTTCGGCGATGATGCTGGAATTCCTCGGTTGGAAGCCGGAGGCCGCCGCGCTTCGAACCGCTGTGCGGGCAGCTTTGCGCGAGAACTACGTGACGCCTGACCTCGGCGGCGACAAACGTACGGTAGAAGTGGGCGATTGGCTCGCCGTCAAATCCATCGAGGCCCTCGCAAAGCAACGCTAATTCTCTGAGGTTTCTTCCACCGCGCGGCCCTATTCGGAGTGCGCCAGCCGCGCTGCCGCTTTTGCGATGTCGTGCCCGTTTCAATTTCAAATAGCGAGCTAAAGTAGTACTTGAACTGCGCAGCGCGAGCATTTCCGCTAACGTCGTCGCCCAGCCAGCGCCGTCAGCAACATCCCTAACAGGAAACCCCCGATGTGCGCCCACCAAGCGACTCCTCCGGATGCGCCGCGTCCGAGGGCGTCGATCCCCGCGAGAAACTGCATGACGTACCACAAACCCAAAAAGACCACGGCAGGCACGGGCAAAGGGAAGATAAAAACCAGGGTAAGAACGCGCGCTCCGGGATAGAGCAATATGTAAGCGCCCATCACGCCGGATATGGCCCCGCTCGCACCCAAGGCCGGAAGGTTGGAGTGCAGATTGAAGAGCACATGCAGCAGACCCGCCCCGATCCCACAGCCCAGATAAAAAAAGAGGTACGCTATGTGCCCGAAGAAATCTTCGACGTTGTCGCCGAAGATCCAGAGAAAGAGCATGTTTCCGGCGAGGTGCAGGAACCCGGAATGGAGAAACATGCTGGTAAACAGGGGCATGAAGGATACTTCAAAGCTGGCGTGTCCCACCAGGAAGGCCGGGAAACGGGCCGGAACCGTCGAATACGAAAAGAGCAGGGCATCAAAGGCCTTGCGTGGGAGCGTGGCCTCGAGGCCGAGCTCGTAGATAAACACAACGATGTTGGCCAAGATCAGCGTGATGTTGACGAATGGATAGGTGCGTGTTGGGTTGAGATCCTTTAGAGGGATGAACATGGAAAGTGGCCCGCAGCAGAGTAGCGAAACCGGCGACAAATGAAAAGGGCGGGGAGAGGACTTCTAGTGTCCGATAATGTGGACGGGGAAAATCGGCTAGTTAACAGAATAAGTTCGTCCCCGTAATCGCCTTGATTCACAGTCTTTATCTCCTCCCGCAGGGAAAAACGCTTCGGATTCGCAGCGGACAATAGCGTCGGCGCGCCGACTGCTCATGCCTGCGCGGGAAACGGAAGCCATCATTCTGAAAACATTTCCCCTGGGCGAAGCGGACCGCCTGGTGAGTTTTCTTGGGCGAACTTCGGGGCGGGTCCGCGGTGTGGCCGCCGGGGCGCGCCGCTTGAAGAACCGTTACGGCTCGACGCTGGAGATCCTCTCTCACGTCCAGATTTGGTACGTCGAGAAGGAAACCCGCGACCTGGTGCGGATCCAGCAGGCCGAATTGCTCGAGTCCTTTCACAAGGCGCAAAGCGATTACGGCCTTAGCACCGGGCTCGCGGCGATCAGCGAAATCTCGGAGCTGATTCTGCCGGAGCATGAAGTCTCCGAGCCCATGTTCCGGCTGATCCTGCTGGCAGCCCGCGAAGTCGAGCGCACCGGCGATTGGAACTTGCCGCTAAGCTATTTCGCTTTCTGGACGGTAAGGCTGGGCGGATGGCTGCCGAGGTTCGACCGCTGCGTTGTTTGCGGCACGCCATTCGGCGCGAAGCCGGCTTTTTACGACGCGCACCAGCCCGGGCTTTTTTGCGAGAAGTGCCGCCGCCCCGGAATGAAGCCGCTGCACGTCGAGGCGCGGAATCTAGCGGAGCGCTTCGCCGGCGAGGGGTTGGATCGCATCGAGTACGAGAAGGCCATGCAGCCTGCTGCCAGGGAATTGCGCGACGCCGGATTGGGCTGGATCGAGCACCACCTCGAGCGCCGACTCCGGACGCGCGAACTTTTGGAGAGCACTTGAAAACTAAAGTAAAACTTGAGAAAAAGCCAAAGGGCCTCAATTTCCAGGATCTGATTTTGCAGCTCTCGCAGTTTTGGGTGAAGCAGGGTTGCGTACTTCAGCAGCCCTACGATGTGGAAGTCGGCGCAGGCACGATGCACCCGGAAACTTTCCTGCGCGTGCTCGGCCCGCATGGCTACCGTGTCGGGTATGTTCAGCCCAGTCGTCGGCCCGCCGACGGCCGCTACGGTGAGAATCCCAATCGCTTATACAAGCATTCCCAGTTTCAAGTGATCCTCAAGCCCTCTCCGGTCGATGTGCAGGACGTCTACCTGAAGAGCCTCGGCGCCATCGGCATCAACCTCAAGGAGCACGACATTCGTTTTGAGGAAGACAACTGGGAATCCCCGACCCTCGGGGCGTGGGGCATCGGCTGGCAAGTTCTGCTCGATGGTCTGGAGATCACCCAGTTCACTTACTTCCAACAAAGCGGCGGCATCGACCTCGATCCCATCTCCGTCGAACTTACCTACGGACTGGAGCGCATATGCGCGTTTCTCCAGGGCGTGGAGAGCGTCTACGATCTCCGCTGGTCCGCGGACAAGACTTACGGCGATATCCGTTTGATGGAGGAGCAGCAGTTTTCCGAATACAGCTTTGATCGCAGCGATGCGGCTTCGATTCGAGCCGAATTCGAATTGCACGAGAAGCAGGCCAAGGAACTCCTCGATGGATTCAAGGGAGTGGAAGGGAAGGACCGCGTCCGTTACCCGCTGCTTGCTGGTTACGACCATTGCCTTAAGTGCTCGCACCTCTTCAACCTGATGGATGCGCGCGGGGTAATCTCCACGACCGAGCGTGCCGCGCTCATGGCCCGCGTGCGCACCCTGGCGTGCCGCACCGCCGCGTCCTACTTGGCGCAGATCGGCGGCGGCGCGCCGCAGCATGAGGCGCGGCCATGAAAGCATCCGCAAAAGAGAACCGCGTCGAGCTCCTCTTTGAAGTCGGTTGCGAAGAGATTCCCGCGGGGATGCTGCCGAAGGCCGAAGAGGAACTCCGCACCAACATCGAGAAACTTCTCACCGCCGAGAATCTTTTTGATGGCGTATCCGTGGAGACGTTCAGCGCGCCCCGGCGCCTGACCGCCTGGGTTCGTGGACTGCGCGCCAAGCAGGCGGACGTCGAGACCGAAGTTACCGGGCCGCCCAAGTCCGTGGCCTACGATTCTGTCGGCGCGCCGACACGCGCAGCGCAGAGCTTTGCCGAGAAGCAGCGTGTTCACGTTAACGACCTCCACCTGATTCAGACCCCCAAGGGCGAGTACCTGGCCGCTAAACAGATCAGGCTGGGCCGGACTGCGGAACAAATTCTGACCGCGATCCTCCCCCGCGCCGTGCACGATCTCACCTGGCCGCGCTCCATGACTTGGACCGGCCTCGATGGTGCGCGCTTCATTCGGCCCATCCGCTGGATCGTCGCCGTGCTCGACGGCAAACCTCTGAAACTCTCGGTTGCTGGTATCGCCGCCGGCCACACTACTCGCGGCCACCGCTTCCTCGGTTCGAGCGCCATCCCCGTGAGCAACTTCTTGCACTACGAGAAGAAGCTCCAACAGAATGGCGTGATCGTCCGCCCCAGCCGCCGACAAGAGAAAATCGCGGCGGAACTGGAAGCCCATGCCAAGCGGGGAAACTACCGCATCCACGAGGACGCCTCGCTTCGAAAGCTGGTGGCTTATCTCAACGAATACCCGAGCGTCATTCAAGGCGATTTCGATCCGGCTTTTCTGAGTCTTCCGGACGAAATCCTGGTCACTGTCATGCGCGACCACCAGAAGTATTTCGCCGTGGAAAAGAAAAACGGTGAACTGGCGCCGCACTTCCTCGCGGTCATCAATGTGGCTAAGGACTCGAAGGGAATCATCCGCGCCGGCCACGAACGCGTCCTTCGGGCGCGCTTCGCCGATGCGCAATTTTTCTGGCAGGCGGATCAGAAATGTCGGCTCGCCGACTACTTGCCGAAGCTCGAACGCGTGACCTACGAATCGCGGCTCGGAAGCTATCGCGACAAGGTCGAGCGCATCCGCGCCATCGCGCGCTGGTTCACCGAGCAGTGGTTCAATCTCGGCATGGTCCACGCCCACGTCGCGGAAGCCGACCGCGCCGCCGAACTCGCCAAGTGCGACCTCGCCACCGAGATGGTTCGCGAGTTCACCGAACTACAGGGCATCGTCGGCGGGCTCTACGCGCGCGCTCAGGGCGAATCCGACGAAATCGCCGACGCCGTCTACGATCACTACCGTCCTGTCGGGCTTGAAGATCCCATCCCGCGCAATCTGACCGGCTGCGCTGTTGCTCTCGCGGACAAACTCGATTCCGTCGTTGGCTGTTTTGCTGTGGGAGTGGTACCCACCGGCTCGAGCGATCCATACGCATTGCGGCGCGCCGCTCTGGGAATCGTCAAGATCATTCTGGAGAAGAAGCTGCCCGTTTCGCTCTCCCTGGCTATCGGCGCCGCCGCAAAGGCGCTTCTAACCCACAAGCCCAAGCGCGGCGTAATGCCGGACCAGGAAACTCAAATCCTTGAATTCATCCTCGACCGCGCCAAGTTTGTCTTTCGCGAACGGGAAGGCTTCGGCTACGATGAGGTCAGCGCCGTCTTTCGTGCCGGTGCCGATGACTTAGTGGACGCCCAGAAACGCCTGGTGGCGCTGAAGGCCATCCGCAAGTCAAAGAACTTTGAGCCGCTGGCGGTTTCCTTCAAGCGTATTCGCAAGATCCTTGAAAAGGCCAACGTGGGTGCCGGCGATGCTCGCCAGGCGAATCCCGAGCTGTTCGAAAGCGCCGCCGAACGCGAACTGTATTCCGCGGTTCGCACCGCCGCCACAAAAGTGCAAACCCAGAAACGTGCAGGGAAGTATCAGGAAGCCTTGGAGGCCATTGCCGGGCTTCGAAAAGTAGTGGATCAGTTTTTCGATGGCGTCATGGTGATGGCAGAAAACGAAGCAGTGCGCAACAATCGTCTGGCATTGCTCGCGGAATTGCTGCGCGAGTTCACGACCGTGGCCGACTTTTCTGAATTAGGCGGTGAAGAGCGGCGCTAGGCGACCTCAAGTTTTACTTGAAATCTCAATAAGTCGGCGTGCCGACAATCTTTTCCGGGCGCCGTTGCAGAATGGTGGCAGCAGTAAAGTTTCCATAACTCCAAACAGGACAAGCGAGGCGTACAGTGAAAAAATGGGTGTACTTCTTCGGCGCCGGCAAAGCGGAAGGTGATGGGACCTGGCGCGATCTCCTAGGGGGCAAAGGCGCCGGTCTCGCCGAGATGACCAAAATCGGCCTGCCGGTGCCCGCCGGCTTCACCATCTCCACGGAAGCGTGCGATTACTTTTACAAGAACGGCAAGAAGTATCCCCCGGAACTGAAGAAGCAGGTCGCCGATTACGTCGCGAAGCTCGAGCGCACCACTCGGAAGAAGTTGGGCGATCCGAAAAACCCTCTCCTCGTCAGCGTGCGCTCCGGCTCTGCCCGCTCCATGCCTGGAATGATGGAGACCATTCTCAATCTCGGCCTAAACGACCGCTCCGTCGAAGGGCTTGCCGCCGCGACCAGGAATGAACGTTTCGCTTATGACGCCTACCGCCGCTTCGTGCAAATGTATTCGACCGTGGTTATGGGCATGTCGAAGGAAGATCTCGAACACCGCCTTCGCGCCATGAAAGACCGGCTCGGCGTCAAGGAAGATACCGCAGTACCCGCCAGCGGCTGGAAAGAATTGGTGGCGGAATACAAAACCTACTTCCGAATAGAATCTGGGAAGGAGTTTCCGGACGACCCCATCGACCAGCTTTGGGGCGCCATCGGCGCCGTGTTCGGCTCCTGGATGGCGGAGAAGGCGGTCACCTATCGCCGCGTCGAAAAAATCACGGGCCTCCTCGGCACCGCCGTCAACGTCGTCCAGATGGTGTTCGGAAATACCGGCGACACTTCCGGCACGGGAGTCTGCTTCACGCGCGATCCGAGTTCCGGGGAAAAAGTCTTCTACGGCGACTTCCTTGTGAACGCCCAGGGAGAAGACGTCGTGGCCGGCATACGAACCCCCATGCCTTTAGGCGAAATGCAAAAGATCATGCCGAAGGTTTACGCGCAACTTGAGAAAGTTCGAGTAAAGCTTGAGAAGCACTACCGCGACATGCAGGACATGGAGTTCACCGTCGAAGACGGCACCCTCTACATGCTTCAGACGCGCACCGGCAAGCGCACCCCCGCGGCAGCCTTTCGCATCGCTGTCGACATGGCCAACGAAAAGCTCATCAACAAAGACGAAGCCATTCTCCGCGTCAAACCCGAAGACATCGAGCGGCTCTTCTATCCCGTGATCGATGCCAAGGTCGACAAAAAATCTCTGTCCACGAAAATCCTGGCTACCGGCATCAATGCCGTACCCGGCGCGGCCGTCGGCAAAGTCGTCTTCTCCGCGCAGAGAGCGGAAGAGTGGGCCGCACGCGGCGAGAAAGTGATCCTGGTGCGTCGCGAAACCAGCCCCGAAGACGTCGGCGGCATGGCCGTCGCGCAGGGGATTCTGACCGCCACCGGTGGCAAGACCAGCCACGCCGCCGTCGTCGCGCGCGGCTGGGGCAAGTGTTGCGTGGTCGGCGCCGAAAAACTGGACATCGATTACAAAGCACTATCGATGTCCAGCAACGGCAAGGTCGTCAAGGAAGGGGATTGGATCACCCTCGATGGTGGCGAAGGTGTGGTCTACACGGAAGCGATGCCTCTGGTCGTTCCGCAGCTACCCAAGTCTTACGAAACGCTCATGAAGTGGGCCGATCAGACGCGTCGCCTCAAGGTCCGCACAAACGTCGACACCCCGCAAGACGCCCGTAAGGCCATCGAGTTCGGGGCGGAGGGTATCGGCCTCTGCCGTACGGAGCACATGTTCTTCACCGATTTCGAACAGCCGGAGAGGAGCCACGAACGCCAGCGCGCCATCCAGGAAATGATCCTCGCCGACGACAGGGAGGCTCGCGTCAAGGCACTCGACAAGTTGCTCCCGTTCCAGCGCCGCGATTTCGTCGGCATTTTCAAAGCCATGGACGGTCTCCCGGTAACCATCCGATTGATTGACCCGCCGCTCCACGAGTTCGTCCCGCACGAGCGGGCCAAACAGGAAGAGCTGGCGCGTGACCTGAAGATCGATGTCCAAACCGTGGTGCGCCGTGTCGAGCAGTTACACGAAGCCAACCCCATGCTCGGCCATCGCGGCTGCCGCCTGTGCATCACTTATCCCGAGATTCTCGAGATGCAAGTGCGCGCCATCATCGAAGCCGCCATCGAATGCCAAAGAGGCAGAATTAAAGTGTTACCTGAGATCATGCACCCCCTCGTTTTGGACCGGAAAGAACTCTTCATTCTCGAACAGGCGACGCGCCGCGTCGCCGATGATCTAATCAAAAAGTCCGGAATCAAGCTCGACTATCTCGTTGGCACGATGATCGAACTTCCCCGCGCCGCTCTGCTCGCCGGAGAGATCGCTGAAGTGGCCGAATTCTTCTCCTTCGGCACCAACGACCTTACCCAAACCACCATGGGTCTTTCCCGCGACGACGCCGGCCGCTTCTTGCCCGATTACGTGGACGAGAAGAAAGCCGCCGTATTCAGCGCGGATCCTTTCCAGTCGCTCGATACCAAGGGCGTCGGCATGCTGATGCGCTGGGGCATCGAGCAGGGGCGCAAGACGCGCCCCAAACTGAAGATCGGCATCTGCGGCGAACACGGCGGCGATGCAGACAGCGTGAAGTTTTGCCACCAGGTCGGCATGGACTACGTCAGCGCTTCTCCCTTCCGCGTTCCCATTTCCCGCTTGGCGGCAGCTCAAGTAGTGGTTGAAGAAAAGCAGGCGAAGAAAAAGAAGGGCAAGTAGCGGGAGAAATCGATGCGAGTCAATCTAAAGTAATACTTGAAGTCATTGGCGGATGGACATTTTCCGGACCTCTGTCGGTTCGGCGACTTTATTCTTTCTACGTGGGCATTTTGAAGAAAAAATACAGGCCCAGGAAAAAGAAAATGATGTCCGGCGACCACCCCGCCAGAAACGGTGGAAGCTGGCCAACCCCGCCCATGGCTTCCAGAAGCTTGGCGATCGACCAATAAACGATTCCAAATCCGACTCCGAGCGCCACACCGCCCACCGCGCCGCGCGTCCCCACCAAAAAAGCGAACGGGATCGCCAGAAGCATGCTTACCGGCGCCAGCAGGGGGAAGGCAAGCTTTTCGTGCCATTGGACCGTCAGAGTGGAGACGTCAAAGCCCGCACGATGCAAACCATCGATATAACTCCGTAGCTCGCGCCAGCTCATCTGGAACGCCTGTCGAACCTCCCGGTTGAAATAACTGGGGGGCTCAGTGAGCTCCGGCAACGAAGTAACCGGCGGAAGCCGCTCGTAGCGCACAATCGTGCCATCTGCAAAATCGCGCACCCAACTCCCTTCGAGAGCCCACACCTTTTGGCTCTCGGACCACCGCGCGCGCGACGCAAAGATGCGGCGCCGCACCTGAAACGTCGCCGGATCGATTTCCAGCACCGTGAGCCCGCCAAAAAGGTTCTGCGTGGGGTCGAAGAGATCGTAATTGTAGATTTTATAGTTTTCACCGAAGATCCAGCGCTGCGGGTGGGTGTAGGTCTGCGGCGGGCGGCCTTTGATCAGGTTGTGAAGCGCGTCTTGCCGCTGGTTGGCATACGGCAGGTAGGTATCGTCGAGAACGATCATGGTTGCGGCCAGGGCCAGCCCTGCAAGAAGCAGCGGCACCGCCAGACGATACATACTGATGCCGCTGGCCTTGATGGCCACGATTTCATTGTTCTTGCTCATGATCCCCAGCGTCACCAGTACCGCGACCAGTGCCCCCAGCGGCGCGAGCTGATAGAGCAGATAGGGAGCAAGGTAGCGGAAATAATCGACCACGATAAGGAAGGGAACGCGGTGGCGCGCAATGTCGTCGAGAAGCTCGAAAAAGGTGAAGGTCTCAAAAAGAAGGACGAACGCCCCCATCAGCATCGCAAAATAATAAAAGAAACGCCGCAATACATACATGTCCAGCAATTGCGGGAAACTTCCGCTGGACGGCGCCAGGATTTCTTGTGAGACGCGCTCGCTATTCACCCCGTTTGCCGTGGTGGCTCTGCCGCGAGCTTGGGCTCTCCGGCGGCGCAAGAGTCGCTTTCTGGATTCCAAATAGATTATCGGCCGGAGCCACTGGGTTTCGCCGCGGAATTGCTGCATCCGCGGCATCAGCGTCAGCCCCAGCGCGAAAAGGACGGCATTGGCGATCCAGATTCCGGCTGCCGGCGTCAGCGTGCCTTGCCGCGCAAGCCCCGCCCCCAGGACGGACAGCAAATAATAAGAAGAGATGAGGATTACCGCGAGTAAAGCCCCCGCCGCCCGGCCGCCGCGCCGAGGCTGCGCGCCCAGCGGAACGGCGATCAGCGCAAAGGCGAAGCAGGCAATCGGAAACGCAAAGCGGCGGTGCAGTTCCACGCGGGCTTCGCGCCACCCCGGGCCGTTATCGGCGAGCAGTTCGTGAATGGAACGCTCGGGATTATTGAGCTGCCGCGGCTGGGCAACTGCCAGGCCACTGAACTCGATGGGCCAGTCGCTCTGGCCGAATGCCGTGACGGAATAGTGATCCGCATCCTCGCGCGAGAACTCGTGGGTCGTGCCGCCCCGCAGATGGAGCTCCACCTTCCCCTGTTTCGGTGCGGCAATAACAATCGCGTTCTCCGCAAGCGTCACTCGTGAACCGCCCTCTCCGCCCGTCTCCGCCAGAAATACGCCGTGCCATTGCGTGCCGCTGGCCGTGACATCGTTAACGTAGAGAACCAGCCGCGGGAAGCGCTCATCGAAGACTCGCGGCTGCAACGCAAAGGAGACCTGTGAGGTGATCAAGTCGGCCTGCAGGGAACGAAACGTCCGCAGGGCCAGCGGTCCGAGCCAGATCGTCATTGCCAGAGTCACCAACGCGCCGGTAAGCGCCAGCACTCCAACGGGAAGCAGAATTCGGCGGCGGCCGATGCCCAAAGCAGTGAGTGCGATGATCTCGCTATCCGCCGACATCCGCCCCAGTCCCAGTAGCACACCGATCAGCGTGGCCATCGGCACGGTAAATACAAATACCGCGGGGAATATACACAGAAAAAGCTTCAAGACCTGCGCGCCGGAACCGCTGTGACGCACAAAAAGTTCCATCAAGCGGATCAGTTGGGGCACGAAAAATACAAAGGTAAAGACGACGAGTCCGAGGAGTGCGTGGCGGAAAACTTCACGGACGATATACCGGTCCAGGATGCGCATGAGGCGAACGGTGAGTGTAGCACGGTCCCGACATCGTCCGCCCTGTCGCGTCACTCTGGCTTGTCAGGCGGACGCGGCCTGATCTCGAAATTCCCGCGCATTTGCCGTCAGATATTGATCGAGCTTCACCGGCTCGCGTTCGATCAATGCCTGTAGCAGACCATCCGTCTTCGCACCACCGCCCTGCTTGTAATACTGCTGAAGTTCCAGGAGCGCCGTCACCTGCCACTCCGGCATGCCCAGGCCGAGCATCGCCTCGCGCTGCGCTGATTCCGGAATGTCCACGTAATTCACCGTGCGCCCGGTCACCTTGGAAATTCGCTTCGCCATCTCTTGGTTCGATATCGCTTCCGGTCCATTCAATTCGTAGATTTTCCCGGCGTGGGCGCCTCCCGCAAGCGCTTTGACGGCGACCACGGCGATGTCACTAACATCCACGTAGCTGACTTTGGCGTCACCCATCGCCGCGTAAAACGCGCCCTGCGTCCGAATGCTGGGAGCGTTATAGGCAACGATGTTCTGCAGGAATCCACTGGGCCGCAGGATCGTGTGGCTTATCCCTGTGGCCTTGAGCTTGTCTTCCACCTTGCGGTGCCAGCCCGGAAACGATTTCCCGTAGTCTCCCGCTCCCAGCGCTGAATTCAGCACCACGTGCTTGACCCCGGATTCCTTGCACGCGTCCAGCATATTGCTCTCCAGTTCCACGAGTTGCGGAATCGGAGAACACACAACAAATACGGAAGTCACCCCGCGCAGAGCGTTGCGCAGACTCTGCATGTCCGAATAATCCGCCAGCACCGCCTCGCCTCCTGACGGCGCCTTCGCGGCCTCCTCCTTTGACCTGTACATCGCGCGAACCTTGGACTCCTTCCGGCACGCTTCCTGCAAAACCGTTTTGCCAACACTCCCGCTGGCACCAGTAATAAGAATCATTTTCTTGCTCCCATCTTGTGCGGCTCGCGACGGCCGGCCGAATTCAGGCTGACTCGTGCGGGCTGAATGTTTCCAGGACATGGTATAACGGCCCTGTAACGCGGTGAAGTACGCACAAATTTGTAAGCCCGGAGCCTCCACCGATGAAAGTTCACCACGGCTGTCCCGTTCAAGCCACCATCAATGTCCTGAGCGGCAAATGGAAAGTCCAGGCGGTCTGGCGCCTTTCTTTTGGCCCGCACCGCTTCGCTGAACTCCGCAATCTTCTCCGAGGGGTCAGCGAAAAGGTTCTCACCGCGCAGCTCCGTGAATTGGAAAAGGATGGCATCGTCACTCGAACGGCAGTGCGCTCCTCTCCGCCGAAGGTCACTTACTCGCTCAGCCCCTCCGGCCAGACATTGGTCCCTCTGCTCGAAGACCTGTGCGACTGGGGCTCGAAGCAGTTTGGAATCAAGCCAAATTTGCCGCGCAATCCCCGCCAAGAAAAAACTTTGTAGAGCCCGGTTTCTTCCTCCCTAAATGCTTTCGCAGTCCCGTCCCCTTAGGGCGCCACCTCGCATTTTCCGGTTCTTCTT
>WNFI01655104.1_pt1 | contig 18321 bp, 15 predicted proteins | sample 5400471 | NCBI WGS metagenome assembly WNFI01 (sample SAMN13153348, study PRJNA577476) | soil metagenome | isolation source: 100 cm saprolite on Douglas fir-dominated hillslope | place: USA:California | collected 2013-09-17 | reverse complement strand
AACCGATTTGATCTGTCAGCGTTCGGATCGTGGCTTCGTTGCCGGTGAGGAAATGCCAGCCGTCGGCGCCATCGTTGCGGCCATATCGGGCAAGGTAGGTTTGCTTTTTCGCAGAGGCGTCGGCACTCGTTTCGTTGGGGTCGATGCTTAGCTCGACAACATAAAAATCAGTTCCGAGCTGCTGTTTGAGCTCCAACAGACTCTCAATCAATCCGTCGTTCGTGACCGTGCACAGCATCGGACACCGGTAGTAACCGGGCACGAGAATAACCGGCTTTTTATCAAAATAGTAGCCGAGTCGAATCTCGCGGCCATTTTCGTCGCGGAAGATGAGATCGCGGGGCACCGCGACGCCGAGTCTTTGATCGAAGGTGAGCGCGGAAAGACGGCTCTCCGGGTCCGTCGCGGCTCGGCCTCGAGGAAGAACGATCACGAGTGCGATTGCGCACGCGAATTTTATTAGGCACGACATTTTCATGGAGACTTTTGGGTTTGCGGTTCCGCCCCGTGCTCGCGCTGCATATCGGACGGAGTTTTGAGTGAGTTCGATGAACCCCAAGTTGGGAGACCTCGCTCGACAATGAGATCCATCGCGTGCTCCAAGGGAATGTGAACGACTCCGGATTGCGCGTCTTTCCATCCGTAACTGGAAAGGAGGGCCTCCTTATTCGCGCGGTACTGGGCGAGTTGCTCTTGGGTGAACGGTCCCAATGGAGGTATATTTTGAGTAGCAGCTTGGTCGACTTGAGAAAACGAAGAGGTTGCCTGAGAAGCAGGGAAATGTCCGGCGAACCAAAACCCACCGATCAAGAATGCCAGCAGTAGGACGAGAATCACCGCGGCTATGGTGAAAATCGGACGAGCGCGGATGTCTTCCGTCTCAATCACTGCAGGCTTGTCGGCGATGGATGGCATAAGCAGCTCTCATGAAGTTGGTATGGTCATGATGACCGGTTCTTCGCGAAGATCGTTAAGCGGAAGCAGGGGATACTTCGCTAGATAGATGCAGAAAAGCCCCAGATTGATCCCACCCAAACCGAGAAAGCTGATCAGGTAGAAGGCGACGGACTCGAACGAGAGCGGAGCGAACGTCGGCGCGACCAGCCAAAGGTCGTCGGCGAATCGAGCGACAAGAATGAGGCTAAGGACGCCTGTCAAATAAGCGCGGCGCTGTTTGCCATCCCGCCATAGGAGGAGGAAGAAAGGCAGAACGAAGTGAAATGCGAAGAGGAACAAGACGATGGCTGTCCAGCCACCAGCGGTTCGGTGCAGATACCAACCGATCTCTTTCGGAAGATTGCCGGACCAAATAATGATCAGTTGCCCGAGGTTCATGTACGTCCACAGAAGTACAAACGTGAGCACCAAGTTGCCTAGCTGACGAAAATGAATCGGGGTAAGGCGACCTTGGAACGGCGGCTGGTCGCTGAACCAAAGAACTAACAATGTGCTGACTGCGAGCGCAGAGAGTATCTGCCCCATGATTACGATCAGCGCGAAGATTGAAGAGTACCAATCGGGCTCCAAGGACATCACCCAGTCGATTGTTGCGAAGGTGAGTGAGAAACCGAGGAGCACCAAGCCAGGTCCACTTAGAATCTGCATTCTTCGTCCCGGCTCCGGATCTTCACTCTTATCCTGGATAGTCGACCACCTCAGTAAATAGGCTGACAGGATTAACCAGACAGCGAAAAAAAGAATCGCACGAACGACAAAACCCATGGGGGAAAGATAGAACTGACGAAACGGAGTAGTCTCCGAAGTCCCGCTAGTCCACGCGTAGAGTTTTCGCAGTCCGACCAAGATCGGAAAAAAGCCGACCGCCATCCATGGAAGCAGACGCAATATTGCTTCAAGAGTGCGCCGAATCGCCCAACCCCACCGACCGCCGGTCAGATGGTAGATCATGAGTACCGCGAGAGCGCCGAGGGGAAGCCCGATCCAAAAAAGATAGGCTGAGAGATAGCCGATAAAAAATAGCGTAGGTTTGGCCCATGCGCAGCAAGCGCAACCGAGGATACCCACGATTCCGTTGGCGAAGCCGAGATTGCGAACTTTAGAGAGCCGCTGAATAAGAACCGCATCGCTCATGGTTTGGCCTCATTCAAAAATATACGATTTGCTTCCGGAACGTCGTTGCGGGTGGCGTGCTGGCTCAGCTGCAGCGCACGCATGTAGGCGGCAATCGCCCACCGATCATGTACATCCACGCGCGCAGCATACGGATACATGACCCCATAGCCCCGCGTCATGACATCAAAAAAGTGTCCGATCGGAGCCTGACGCAAACGCTCGTTATGCAGGGAGGGCGGTGTAGGAAAACCGCGTTGTACGATGACGCCATCGCCTTCGCCTGCGTAACCGTGACAGACCGAGCAATAGATATTGAAGCGTTCATGTCCCCGCTCGAGCAGCAAGCGATCGACCGGAACGGGAAGTTCGGTTGCGAGCGTCGTTCCAGACAATCCTGTGATCAGCGGGCCCAGTTCGACGGGATCGTCCTGTGCCACGGTATGTTCGACCGGCGGACGCGCTGCGGCACCGTCGGAAAAAAAAGCGCTGCGGCTGAGCGGTTTATTTTTCGCCTGATCATTCATGTCCTGACGGCAACCCGATAAGCTTGCCGCAAGTGCCACGAAGAGGCTGAAAGCGAGTTTGCGTGTCGGTGGGCGATGAATCGCTTTCCGATCCGTCATAGAATTCTCGGGGTCTTGAACTCGGACGTTTGGATTCATCGCGCAACCTCCGTGATGGCTCGTGCATTTTCGTCTTCGAATAGGGTGCGGATCGCCACGGAATCGAAATGTTCGTCAACCGATTCGATACAGAGAAAAAAACGGTCCTGGCTTGCGCGCGCGAACGCGGGCACGTTGAACACCGGGTGATACGGTTGAGGCAACCGATTGAGGATGAGCATGCCGGCCACTCCGAAAAGAGCGGCGCCTAGAACGGAGAGCTCAAACGTGATCGGAATGAACGAAACCCAACTGTGCAGGGGGCGTCCGCCGATATTGAGCGGGTAATCGACCGCCATTGCATAGTACTGTAGGGCGTAACCGGCTGCTCCGGAACAGAGTCCGCCAACCAGCATGATCAGTGGAATAGGCGTGCGCCCGCGTCCCAACGCTTCGGCTAAACCTTCGATGGGGTAAGAAGAGTAGGCATCGACGTTACGATAGCCCTTGCGCCGAGCTGCGTGGGCCGCGGCGACCAAGGCCGTCTCATCATCGAATTCGGCCATGATGCCAAAAATATGCTCAGGCGATTTCATGCGCCTTTCTTTCTGGCCGGGGTAGCAATTCCTTGATCTCTGCGATCGAAATCAATGGGAGAAAACGAATGAACAAAAAGAGCAGCGTAAGGAAGAGCCCGATACTGCCGGCGAGCGTAGCCCAGTCCCAAAATGTCGGCGTATACATTCTCCAACTCGACGGAACGAAGTCGCGATGAAGGCTGGTGATAACGATCACATAGCGTTCGATCCACATTCCTAAATTAATGGAGAGCGCGACGGCGAATAGCGCTCCGAGATGAGTGCGCACGTACTTGCTCCAGAGAACCTGCGGGAGCAGCACGTTGGTGAGAATGAGCGCCCAGTAGATCCAGCCATAGGGACCGAACATACGATTGACCATCATCGCGCGCTCAAAAATATCGCCGCTGTACCAGGCAAAAAACATCTCCATAACGTAGCCGTAGGAAACTATTAGGCCGGTCACCAACATGATGTTTCCCATATTGTTGAGATGTCGGCGCGTGATGAAGTTTTCCAGGTGATAAACTCGGCGGAGCGGAATGAGGATATTCAATACCATCGCGAACCCGGAATAGATGGCACCTGCGACGAAGTACGGGGGAAAAATGGTCGAATGCCATCCTGGTAGAATCGTCGCCGAAAAATCGAAACTCACCACACTGTGAACTGAAACGACCAGCGGCGCGGCGATTCCGGCGAGGAGAGTATAGGCATCCTGATGACGTTGCCAATGAACGGCCGAGCCGCGCCAACCGAGTGCAAGCGTGCCATACAACCGTTGTTTAAGACGGCTCGTTGCGCGGTCCCGCAATGTGGCTACATCGGGTATGAGACCGACGTACCAGAACACCAGCGATACGGTAAAATAAGTGCTGATCGCAAAGACGTCCCAGACGAGTGGGCTGCGGAATTGCGGCCAGAGCTTCATCGTATCGGGGTAGGGGAACAGCCAATAAAATACCCAGGGCCGACCGAGATGTAGAAGTGGATACAAGCCGGCGCAAGCGATGGCGAAGAGCGTCATCGCTTCAGTGAAACGGTTGATGGAGTTGCGCCACGACTGATGGACGAGAAGCAAAATCGCAGAGATGAACGTGCCGGCGTGACCGATTCCGACCCACCACACGAAGTTTACGATGGCGAAGCCCCACGCCACGGGAATGTTGATTCCCCAGATTCCTACGCCTCGGATAAGCAACCAACCGACCGCGAAAAAAAATACCATGAGAAGAAGAAACGAGAGGCCGAAACCAATGTACCAAAAGCGCGGAGGCCGGTCTGCAAGAGCGATCGAAGAAATATCCGCCGACACGGACTCAAGCGTCTGACCGGGTTCCAGAATCGGAAATTTCTGGTCTATCCGCCGAGAAGAAAAGGAGGGCGTACTCATGCGTGCTTCTCCGTGGTTTGCTCCGTCGTGAGGTCGGGATTGAGGTTGCGCCGCTTGGAGAGATAGGTCGTGCGAGGCCGAGTATTGAGCTCAGCCAGCATTCCGTAGTTGAGAGAATTGCTTTTCGCGCGGCTCACTCGAGATGAGGGATCGTGGGTATCGCCAAAAATAATCGCCTCCGTCGGACAGGCTGCCTGGCAAGCGGTCACAATCTCGCCGTCGCGAATCGGGCGATTTTCGAGTTCCGCTTTATAGCGTGTGGAGTTGATGCGCTGCACACAGTACGTGCATTTCTCCATTACCCCGCGCATGCGGACGGTCACGTCGGGATTGCGGCTGAGTTTCAACGTTTCACTTTTCGTATCGACGTACTGAAAAAAATTGAAGCGTCGGACTTTGTAGGGACAGTTGTTGGAGCAATAGCGCGTGCCAATGCAACGGTTGTAGACTTGGAGATTGAGGCCCTCGGAATCGTGAAGCGTGGCTGCGACCGGACAGACAAGTTCGCACGGAGCGTTCTCGCAGTGCATGCAGGTGACTGGCTGTGGATCGACCCGCGGGTTTCCCAGGTTTCCGCTGTAGTAAGTGTCGACCCTGATCCAGTGCATCTCCCGACCTGCGATCACCTGATCGCGACCGACGGTGGGAATGTTATTTTCCGCCTGACACGCGGCGACGCAGGAATTGCATCCGATGCACGCGGTTAGATCGATGACCATGCCCCAGGCATAGCCGTTGGATTTAAATTCTTCTGGATGGTAGAGCGTCTCGTCCTCGGTTGGAGCGTCTTCGGAAACGGGTTCTGTGCTGTTTCGCTCTACGACCCGTAGAAGAGAACGACCTTCGACGTTGTGATGCCGTTGAGTTGTGGCGAACCGGTGGTCGCCTCTGATTTTTTTAATTTTTAGGCCTTCGCGGAACCAGGGGTTTTTAGATGTAACCAGAACATAAGGATTGTAGCCATACTCGCTGGCTGAACTTCCGTAACCGAGATGAACCGTGACGACCTGGTCGGCCTGGCCGGGCAAAATCCAAAGAGGTGCTTCCAAAGTTTTTCCGTCGACGGTCAGCTCCGCTCGATCTCCGTGAGCAAGGGAAAGTGCGGCGGCGGTGGAAGGACTGATAAGCGCGGCGTTTTCCCACGTGAGATGGGTGAAGGGTTTGGGTAACTCCTGCAGCCATGGGTTGTGAGCGTAGCGACCATCTCCAACGGTCGGGTCGGGTTGAAATTGAATTTGGAGAGCGTTGGATGACAGTGCGACCGGCCGTGGCGAAACGGATGCAGCGAGAGAAGGTTTTTTTCCAGTCGCGGCGGTGCCGGCGATCAGACCGTCGTGCAAACTTTTACGCCAAGTCGTTTCAAAGTCGGACCAGTTGCCGTGATCGCGCCAGTAGCGGCGGACGACATCGTAGCTGCTTAGGCCGGCCTCGCCGACGAGAATCGAGACGACCTCGTGCGAGGTCTTCCCACCATAGAGCGGTTCGATCAGAGGTTGAATGATCGATGCCGTTCCGTCGAACGCGCGCGCGTCGCTCCAGCCTTCGAGAAAATGCGCTTCGGGGACATGCCAATGACAGAGTGCAGATGTTTCGTTTCGAAAAAGTGAGAGATGGATTGCGAGGCTCGCTTTGCGCACAGCGGCGCGAAAATCGATGTCGGTGGGTGCGGTGAAGGCGGGATTTCCGCCGAGTATAACCAACGTGCGAACGCTTCCGGCGTTGAGTTCGTCGGTGAGCTCGCGCAACGAAGCGAACCCGTTCCGTGGCCCGCTCACGATCGGTTCGCTGTAGAAAACAGTCCGGCCTAGGTTGCCCAATTTTTCGTTGAGCCTATGAACGATGGCGTGAACAGCGGCCGTTTGGTGAGGGCCCGAGACAATCACAGATTCACCGGGGTGGGCGCGGAGGTCATCGACGACGCAGGGGAGCCATTTGTCGGCTGGTTTAGAAATTCGTGACGCTGTGCGGTTGTCGTTGAGCAAGGCCTCGAGCGCATCGGCAAGCGTTTCGATTTCATCCGGACGCAGTGGAAGACGATGATCCGCAGTTGCACCGGTGAGCGACATCGTCGCCTCTGCGACATAAAGTCGATTGAGGTCGAGCGAATCGGGCCGGCTGCGGCGATGCTGCGAAAGCTGGCGGGCGTAAGCGAGACCGGCAGCGGGATCGCTGAGAAAATCGAAATCAAGCGATACGATCGTTTTCGCCTGATCAAATCGGTAGCGAACGGAAAGGGGAGATGTGAAGGCGGTAGAAAAATTTGGGCTCGTTGCGAGAGAAAGGATGGGCTCGAAACTATGCCAATGTGCATCCGCCTGTTGGCTCATCAAGGATTGCAACTGAGCGACCAGCGTAGGCGACGTGGTAGTTTCAGTGAGGATGTGCAGAGGGCCCAGACCGGCGGATTGATGTGCGTGTAGAGCGGAAATGAAATGGGACCAGTTGCTGACTTCCCCGCCGTTTGTGATGTAGCGCGCTCGATCGGGATGATAAAGATTCAGGATTTCCGCCTGATCGAACGGAGTCGTGCTTCCGAGACTGGCGGCATGGGCGATGTTGCCTTCTAGTTTTGTGGGGCGGCCTTCGTGACTTTCGGCGATGAGGCCAACGCCGAATCCGTTGCGAGTGACCGTCGTTGCGTAAAAGCGCGGTTTGCCCGGGATGAGAGATTCGGGCTGCTTTACGTACGGAACGATTTTTTCTTCCGGTTGACGCGTGCAGCCAGCGAGTCCTGCGAGCGCGAGAGATGCGCCCATGAGTTTCAAAAATTTACGTCGGCTAAATGCGTCGCTCCATTCGGAAGCGTGGGCGGGAAACTCACGATGCAACAGTTCTTTGAATTCCGCGGTGTCAGCGAGTTCGTCCAGGCTTCGCCAAAAAAAAGGTCCCTTTTCCTGCGCAAGCCGGTTTCGAAGGATGTCGAGATTGAAGGACGCGGGAGACATACGATTAGCGGTGGCACGTGCTGCAATCGGTCAGCCGCGCTTTTTGAATGTGATAACTGGCGGAAAGCCTAAGTGACTCGTCCGCAGTGGTTGAAGAAGGAGTCCACGCTGGATTGAAGATTTGATTTGAGGGACGGATCTGATGTTCAGGGTTCTCGTGACACTCCAAACATTCACGCATGAAGAGCGTGGTCGCTTTCGTGGTGAGCGGCATGGTGTCGATTTTACCGTGACAACTGGAGCAGCCGATCCCGTGAGAGATGTGCATGCTGTGATTGAAATAGACGAAATCGGGCAAGTCGTAGACTCGGGTCCACTGGAGCGGGTGCTGCGTTTCCAGACTTTGACGAACGGGAGCTAGCATCGGAGCCGAAGTGTAAAGCTGGGAGTGACAGGTCATGCACGTCTCGGTGGGCGGCATTCCGGCAAACGCAGCTTTTTCGACCGACGCGTGGCAATACCGACAGTCTATGCCGAGCTCACCCGCGTGATGCTTGTGGCTGAACGGAACCGGTTGAGCGATCGACATCGAGACGAGCGTCTCATACGGTGACCTATACGCTTTGGAATAGCCCCAACCCAACAGCACGACGCCCGCTGCGCCGGCGATAACCAGCCCCTTCGCTTTCGAATTGCTCGCGCGTGAGAATACCTGGGGCATGCGGGGACACGGTGCATTAAATAGTACGATTTGATTGTAAATCGTTCCGACTATTGGACGGGCGTGGGCACGCGTGCGGCATTCTCGGGGGTGAAGGTGGGCGTCTGTCCTAAAGGCCCTCATTGTGCGCGCAGCTTCAATAAGGGCGGTTAAGGATAACCGGCCCCTACCTTCCTTTACTTCGATCCGTGAACTCGGCGCAGGGACAAAAAAAGCCGCTCCGGAGGGAGCGGCTTTGAAGAATGACCTAAGAGTTGATTGGCATTGGGTGGAGCCCAATTCTTTTCGTTCGTGGCGTTGAGGACGTTCACGCGGAACTCCCACTTCTTATAGCGGTAGAACGCGCTGGCATCGATGTCATACTGCCATGGAATCACGAGGGTTCCGGCGAAGTTGTTGTTTATCGGGCTGGTCACGACGGTGTTGGCCGATACGCCGAAACCGTTGGCCCAGGTGTAGGAGGCGAGGGCGTTGAACAGGTTCTTCGGCAGGCCGGATACGCGTTTTACTTGGTAGATCGCGATTTCACCAGGCAGCGCAGGTGAAATTCCGCCGTCGGATTGGAACGGAGCCGATACTTTTGCATCGATGGCCGACCAGGAGATCGTGCCGTAGAAGAACTTGTTTGGCTGATAGTTCAACTCGGCTTCGATACCGCGTGAGCTAAACTTTTGAATGACCGTGCTGCTCGTGCTCTTGGCCGTGCGGGTCTGGTGATAGAGCGCAACGTTGAAGAACAGCTTGTTTTGCAGGAGCGAGTATTTGCTACCGATCTCGTATAGCACGCTCGGCTGGGTGAAGTTTTCCTTGTCGAGCGCGGTGCCGGCAGAATTCCAACCGGTGATACCGCCACCGTTACCCACAGCGCCGGAAGTGTTCTGACTGTAGTTATACGTGAAATACACACTGCTATTGGTCGTGGGCTTATAGACAGCGCTGCCGTTTACGCTGGGATCCGATACGTTAATACTGGCTTCCGGCTTGGGGGTGAAAGCGAGCGGATCGATTACGTGCGCGTGCAAGAAATCGTAGCGAGCGCCGGCGATCAAGTTCACCTTGTTGTCGAGGAGCTTCCAAGTCGATTGAACGAAAGGTCCGAACGTCGTGGCGGAGCTATCGTTGGTGTCACCGTTGATCGTGCCCTGGGTGCCATAGCGGCCCGGCCATCCTGGGATGGGCTGACCAACAAAGCGACCGTAGAACGCGGTGGCGTTGTAAACATTGATGTACCTGTGGTCCTTGGTGAGATCCCAAACGTTGGCCGGTTCAAAGAAGTAGTCGTCGTAAGCCTTTGTGCGTTGATAACGCAGGTCGAGACCGGAGTTGAACGTGGCGAGATCCTTCAAGGTGTAGATCACTTCGGTGCGATTTTCGGCGAACCAGGAGGGATCAATGACTTCAGAGTAGTAGTAACTGCTCAACGTGTTGCGGCTGGTGTAGCTGCCGATCGTGCTGTTCACGATCTTGAGTTCAGGTCCAACGCGGAGAGTCTGAATGGCCTGGGCGTTGTATTCGTGACCGATGGAGTGATCGCCGGGCTTCAAGAGGCGAAGATGGCGATTGATGGTAACGGTTGGACCGAGGGCGAGAACGTTGCCGCCACCGAGAACGTTAACGGAATTCTGCGGATCGGAAGGGGTCGCGGCGGTACCGTTATTGATATTGATGCCGGTCTGATACGTGCCGTTATCGATCAAGGCCTGGGTGACGCGGTTGATGCCCCAATTTTCGGTGTAGCGAGCAACGAATGCGTTGGCATCAATAAAGAGATCGTAGTTGTCGGTTGGACGCCACTCGATCGCACCGTAGAGCGAATGGGTCTTCTTGAAGTAGTCGTACCAGTAACCCTGGCTGTCTTCGCCCGAGTAGCTGACACGGTAGGCGAGCTCTTTCGAGATCGGACCGCCGACATCGAGTGTCCAGCGATTTACGCCGTAAGAGCCGATCGTGTAACTCACGGAGCCCTTAAAACCATCAAAGTACGGTCGCTTACTGATCAAGTCGATGAAGCCACCGACGTACATCGAGGCACCTTGTACGGCAGTCGCAGGACCCTTGACGATGTTGACCGACTCGACGGAGTTAAAGTCGAGCGGTAGACCGTTACCGTTACTCGTGATGCGCGAGCGCAGACCGTTGAGGAACAAGTCAGCAGATTGACCACGGATACTGGCGTTCGACGGAGCGCCGAAGTTGGTCGTGGTAAAAGCGCTGGACGTTAACTTGGAAAAGTCGCTGACATCCGTGATGCTGATATCGTTGAGCTGTTGGCGCGAAATGATCGTTACGTTGCGCGGCACGTCCACGATGTTGTCGTCCATGCCGAACACGGAATTAAAAGGACGAGCAGTAGGAAGAATTTGTTGACTGATGGGAACATCATTCACTTCAAATTTTTCCATCTTCACCGTATCGTCCGATGGAGGACTTGCTGGTGTGGTGGGTTGCGCACTCGCTGAGAGGGCGGCAACTCCACTGCACATAACTAGGAGTTTGATAAGTAGGTTTTTATTCATCTTTATAAAAAGAGGGTTGGGGTGAGGAAGCAGGCACCATGCCACTATGCAAATCATTCATTTAAGAAAATCCATCTGCGGACGACGGACGAGCGGAGGATTTAACACGATTGTAAATATACGATAACGTAGCGCCCGAAATTTAACGCGAAGGATACAGCGGCCGCAGAGGTGCGGATAAACCCAAAAAATTCGATTGAGCACGGTACTCTGACCGCAGCCGCAGAGGGACAAGAATTGGCCACAAAAAGTCACAAGAATCTGAACGGCTAAATCTCCGAGGGTAGGGCGCGACCGCTGCGCGCGCCGTCACGAAAGTCGTTTCCAAACAAGCGGAAAATCATTGCAAGGAATTGAGTCTTGCTTGACGTAGTTTTCGTATTTTTTTGTGCCTCTTCCTGCCAATTTTCTGATGCCAAGAAGAGAAGCGGGCTGAAGCACTGCGCACTTTTAAGCCAACCGTTGCCGTATAAAAAAGGCTACATCGAGAAGAAGCTGGGTAGACATTGATATTCTAGCCGTGGAGGTCTCGTAGTTCGCTTACACGATGCGGTTGTGTCCAAAATCACGTCCGTAACGGCAACTGGGCCCATTTTTAGGTTTCCGTTGATTTCAGCTTCCCCTATCCGGCCGGAAATCTGTATCGTGAATTCTTGCTAATGGTCGGGGCGGCGAGATTCGAACTCGCGACCTCTACGTCCCGAACGTAGCGCTCTACCAGGCTAAGCTACGCCCCGATCGATTGGGCAAGGGATGAGTTAATGCCCACGGCATGCGGCGCAATCAAGGACAATTTTTTCTCTCAGCTGCATAACCTGAACTATCCGTTGATTGTGCCTCTACACAACCGAGTAAGCTACCTTTTCGGTTTGTGAAGAATGGATAAGGTTGGTTTGCTACGGAGCTGTTGGATGGAATCAATTGAGCCTTTTGAGAATGATTGCTGAGAGGATGGGATCCGAGAAAACACGAGGATGCATCTAAATATCCGCGTAGTTTGGATTGCCATACGCGGGCGGGTGCGTTGGTTTACGCGGCCCATGAAATTGGATATTCCGAGCGGTGAGTTTGCGGGGTTTGTTTTTGATCTCGACGGCACGTTGATTGATACGATGCCGCTGCATTACCGCGCCTGGGATGCTGCGATGCGGCAGGTAGGTCTCGCCGAAACGCTGAATGAGGATTTGTTTTATTCGCTCGGAGGCGTCCCGACGACACGCGTGGCGGAGCTCTTTGGCGAGCACTATGGGCTCAAGCTGAATCCCGATCAGGTCATGGAGATTAAGGAGAAGTATTTTTTGGATTTATTGCACGAGGTGAAACCGATCGAACCGGTTGTTGAATTCGCTCGGAGAATCGCCAAGACCCATCCGCATGCCATTGCCACGGGTGGTCTGCCAGAGATCGCGTTGCCTGCGCTGGAAGCCGCAGGCTTAAAATCGCTTTTCGATATCGTGATTACGCCGCGAGATGTCGCTCCTGGGCGTGGTAAACCCATGCCCGATATGTTTCTTTTGGCGGCTGAAAGGATGGGCGTGCCGGCAAAAGACGTTTTGGCCTTCGAGGACGCCGAGCCGGGAATACAGGCTGCGCAGGCGGCGGGGATGTTGGTAGTTCGCGTGCCGAGCAGACCGGCAAAGAGTTCCGGCGGGGTAGTCGTCGGCTAAGCGCCGCTGTGCGGGCTACGCGGGCTATTTTGCCGGCCGAATCGCTATCAGATCGCCCTCTTTCACGTGGGCGGCCGCGGCTCCGTTATTGAAGTTTTTAGAAAACAAAGTGAAGCCTTCGGCATCGGGAAATGCCACCCAGTCACCGACCGGAACGTCGCCAAAATTTGAACCGTAGAGTACACGAAATGTTTTGTTGCCCGCGACAAATTCGAAGAATTGATGAGGCTTGATGCGAAGCCGGCTGAAGTCGGATACCTGAATATTGACGTTAAAATTGCCATACACGGCAGAGACGTCGGTTACGCGTGCGGTCGCAGAGCTATCTTGATTATACGTGAGCTGCGATGGGCCGGGGCTGGGTGCAACGGTGCCGTTGCGATCGTGTGGAGATGTAGAGGTCTCGGCCCATTCGGCAATCGAGTGAACCGCGGCTAATTTCTCGGCGTCGTTCACATTTACATGACCGTCTCGGTCCACTTTCCAGAAAACAGGGAGGGTCGTGCCTTTAGCCACTGCGGCTATATAAGAGGTTGGTTCGGCGATTTCCGATTGGTTCGTGAGGAAAATAATAGGAAGCTGGGGCTTGTGGTTATACACCAGAGGTTGGTCTCTTTCGGTTAATTCCAAGGCCGCACCGATCGCGACGATGCCACGGTAATGCTCGGGAAAATTTTCTGCGAGCTGGGTCACAATTGCGCCACCCATCGACTCGCCGAGGACGAAGCCCAATTTGGGTTCGCCATAGGTGTTGGCGATATAATCGCGAAGCGATTCCAGGTCCGCGATTCCGTCGCGGACAATCATGCCATTTCGCCGGTAACTTGTTAGAGCTACCATCCAGCCTTCCGATCGTAACGTGCGTACGAATGGTTTATAGGGATCCAGATCGGCAACAAGGGGTGCCGTTTCCGGACGAAATCCATGCGCCAAGAGAAGAAGTTTTCCGTTCCACTGATCCGGTAGGGCGATGGCAAATTTCGCGCCTGCAAGTTCACCTGTTTCCATCGTAGCTCCTTGGAGAGAGGAGAGAAGAGCCACACAGATTAATAGGGTCTTGAGCAGCGAATTGATACGCACGAAATGAATTTGAAGGAAATTTTTGGCTGCGTCGATGCGTGTTACTTCATGTGCTGGCCCTCTTCATGAATTACGAGCAGTTGGTTAAAAAGTCGGTGTTGACCCAACCGGTTTACGAACCGGGTAAGCCAATCGAAGAGGTTGCGCGTGAACTGGGATTGGACCCGAGCAAAATCATTAAATTGGCCTCGAACGAAAATCCATTGGGGCCTTCACCGCGAGCCGTAGAAGCGGCACGCTCTACTGGGACCGGACGACGAAGTGGTGATGGGCGCTCCATCGTTTGCCGTATACAAATTGGTGACGCTTCTTTTTGCCGCGAAGCCAGTCGAAGTTCCTCTGGTCAATCACACGCATGACTTAACGGCATTGCTCGCCGCCGTCACGCCACGGACGAAACTTGTTTTCCTTCCCAGTCCGAATAATCCTACGGGAACAGCGAATACCTCTGCGGAAATATTTGAATTTGTTCGGAAACTTCCAGAACAAGTCGTGCTGGCTTTTGATGAGGCGTATGCGGAGTTTTTGGATAATCCGCCTGATTTGCGTCCTTTAATCAGCGAAGGCCGGAAGGTCATTTGCCTGAGAACCTTTTCAAAAATATACGGACTCGCTTCGCTACGCGTCGGTTATGGTTACGCATCTGCGGACCTTATCCGGATGCTCAATCGGGTGCGGCAACCGTTTAACGTAAACGGAATCGCTCAGGCTGCGGCTATCGCGGCGCTGGATGACGGTGAATTTGCGAGAAAAAGCGTAGAGCAGAACCGCCTTGGGCTTAAACAGCTTGAGGCGGGTTTTAATGCTCTGAAATTGCAATACGTTCCAAGCTTAGCGAATTTCATCTTGGTTGCTGTTGGGGCTGGCCAAAAGGTATTCACTGAACTGCAGCGAAAAGGAGTAATTATTCGCCCGGTCGGCAGTTATGGATTGCCGACATGGGTGAGGATAACGGTTGGTACCGAGGCGCAAAACAAGCGCTTACTTGAGGAATTGGCCCTCGTTTTAAGGCTGGAGGCCGCCAAATGAACGAGATGGAGCGTTCCGGATGTCGCTCGCGATCACTTGAAAGTGATGCGTTGTCTGCGCCGGCTACCACTGGTCACAAAAACGACGCCATTCGTCACAGGCGGCTGTTAAGGTGTGTAACTGGCATTTTATTTTCTTAGTGCGTCGTATGATTTTACAAAATTTTCAATAAGATGGGTAACTCAGCTGGATTGCGGTCGTCATTTCGACGTTTGGAGGGCTGAGGCCTTTTACCTAGGTGAAAAACCTGTAGGCATGGTCTTTGCTTAGAAATTAGATCTTAAATTTTTTTTTACAATTATAAAACATCAGAAGCAGCTAATGCACCGACTCATTGTACAACTGAGTAAAATTCGTAACCTCGAATTCAAAAAATACTTCTTGATTAAGTTTATCTAATTCCTTGTTTGGGGCATCCATTTTCGCAAATTTCTTACCTTAATATGAAAATCAGCATCATCAAATTAGCCGGAGTTCTTTGCTTTGCAGCAATTTCGTCCGTTCAAGCGCAATCTGTAACAGAAACGGTTGCTGCACTCATTGCTCAAGCAAATGCCGACCCGGCTAACGCGGCTCAACGGCTTCCGCCGCGGCGATTGCGTCGGCTGCGGTCACAGCCGCTCCCGCTTCAGCCGCAGTTATCACGGCTGCGGCCGTGACAGCGGCACCAGCTTCCGCCGCTGCCATTACCACAACTACAGTAGCTGATAATCCCGCCTCCGCCGCGGCTATTACGACCGGAGCTGTTTCTGCCGTAGTTGCAGCTGCGGGAACAAATACCGCAGCAGCAGCTACTAATGCTGCAGCAGTTACCAAGGCAGCAGTAGCAGCCGCCCCCAGCGCTTCGGCTGCATCCATCGCTGTCGCCGCCGTAGCCGCCGCTCCAGCAACAGCCACTTCCGCCATCAATACCGCTGCCGTGGCCGCTGCCGCTCCGGCTGTTCAAGCCGCCGTCCAACAAGCAACCGTAGGAACTGTCGCTGCCTCAACTGTAACAACGATCACGCCAGTTGTTATTGTAACCACCCCAACCAGTTCGATTGATACCTCTATTGTTGTTGTAAGTCCTTCTCATTAAGTTGTTTTGGACTTCACTTAATGAATATAAATACTTTATCAAATCAGATCATGAGACCATCTTTCCGGTTCATTGGGATTGCCATTGCAGCTGCCACAGCTTTGCACGCAGCTCCGTTTTTAGCTATTGGTGACAATGCCGAAGTATTCCTTACCGGTACTCTAGGCTCGAAATACGACGATAATCTCTATCTTACGAAAAATAACACGAAGTCATCGTTTATTTTCGACGAGATCCCTGGTGTGGAGCTCGATTTCGGCCACAACTCCTTATACAAGGGCGTCTTTTCGTTCAAAGAGGATTTGATTCAGTATGCAAGTGCTTCAAAGCAAAATACCGGTCTGGCAAATGCGCAGTTCAGCAGCGCTTACAATGACGAAAAACTCATTTTCAAGCTCGCTGGCGGATTTCAACAAATCGCTCAGAACAGCCGTGATGCTGTAAACGTAGCGGGTGTTATCGTTCGTCACGACTCGGCATCCGCAGGCACTTCCGGCGAAGTTGTAATCTCGCAGAAAACGACTGTGAAACTAGGTTTCGATTACGATAAATCGAAGTATAAAACACCGGGTTATATCGATCAAGCTAACTACAATTTCCCGGTTAGTGCCTATTACGAAGTAGCTCCCAAACTCGCTGCTGCTTTAGGATATCGTTTCCGCGATACAGAAATCAAAGGAGCGAACAGCAAAGAGCACAATTTCAGCATAGGCGCGCGAGGTGATTTCACGCCTAAATTGCAAGGTTCGTTCAACGTTGGTTACACGGAGCGCAAGCCAAATTCTGGTAGCAGCAGCTCGCTTGTCGGTTTGGATGCCAACTTAACTTATCTCTTTAGTCCAAAAACGACGTTTCGCCTGACCGGGACCAATGATTTTGCCAACGCCGCAACTGGCGATGCTCAAAAGGTGTTTGGTGTGATTGGCGGCGTCACGTCTGTTCTAAACGAGGAATTTACAGCTGACGCCAGCGTCGGATATCACTCATACGATTACATCGGATCTGGTCGAAAAGACGACTACTACGAAGGTCAGGTCGGTCTTACCTACAAGTACAACACTTATCTTAATTTCACGGGAGCCTACAGCTATCGTAATAATTCATCAACGAGCCCCGCGCAATTTTCCGACAATCTGTTAAGTATTGCTGCAAATGTCCGATATTAATAATCGTTAGTTAATCTTTCGGAGGACGGAAGAAGAGCCCATCTTCTTCCGTTTTTATTTAATAGGTAGAAATGACATACTCGAGATTTCTCATTCTTATTTGCCTGTGTTTCTTCGCGGTTCGCGGTAATTCGTGGGCTGACGCATCGTCGTCAAACGAAACAAATAACAAAAAAGATTACGTACTGCAGCCGTCGGATCTACTCCACGTCATGGTGTTTCAAGAACCCGAACTGGAACGTGAGGTCCGTATCTCGAAAGAGCTTGCTGTAAGTTTACCGCTGATCGGCGTCGTCGACCTTCGCGGCAAAACCCTTCATCAAGCGGAAACGATGATTCGCGACCTTTATAATGCCAATTTTCTGGTCAATCCTCAAGTGAGCGTCGCCGTAGTCGAGTATTCAAAAAAGAACGTCAATATTCTTGGCTCCGTTAACACGCCTGGATCGGTAAGTTTTCCGCCCGAACAAAACATGACGCTTCTTGATGCGATTGCGCGCGCGGGTGGCTTTAATCGCCTAGCGGACCGCAAGCATGTCACTTTGACCAGAACTTCCCCCGAAGGTAAGGTTGAAAAAATTGTCGTTAATGCTGATGAAATTATTCAGGGTGGCACGAAAGAGTCGTGGATGCTTCTCAAGGATGACGTAGTCTATGTACCAGAGCGTGTGCTCTAATCGTTTATGGATTCTCCGCAGTCTAAAGAAAAGAGTCGTTCGGGCGAGGGTGGCTACTATGGCTACTCAGGGTCTTACGGTGATTACGGTTCCGTTGGGTACGGCGGTGGTTCCGAAACCACGGCACAGCGCACGTTTCAGGACTACCTCCTCATTTTGCGTGAGCGCGTCTGGTATATCGTCGTCGTTTTTTTGGTAATTTTTTCCTCGGTCGTAGTTTTTACTCTCAGTCAGACCAAGCTCTATCAGGCAACCGCGAGCGTTCAGATTTTTCGTCGAGAGGCGGTGGTAATGCAGGTCCAGAGCGTTACCGACACGGAAATTAAATCGAGTGAAGATTTGAACACGCAAGTTAAGGTGCTGGAAAGCGCCGCGATCGTTCAGCAGGTCGCGTCCCGGTTAACGGGAGAAGATTTGCGCCAGTTTCTGGCGCCCTACGAGAAGTCTAACCAGAAGACCGGTGTTTCTCCGGTAAGAATTATTCTCGGTAATCGAAAGATCAGTCCGTTTCGTCTTAGCTTGGTCGTAGCGGTCGAATATACTCACCCGGATCCCGCGGTCGCTGCGAAGATAGCGAATCTTTTCGTCGACGAATATATCAATTACAATTCCAGGATGCGCATTGAGGATTCGATGAAAGCGGTCGACGATCTCAAAGTCCGTGCTGAGGAACAAAAGAAGAAGGTCGAAGAACTGGGTTTGCTCCTTCAGAACTATCGTGAGAAGAACAATTTGGTCTCGCTTGATCAGCGTAAGGATATCGTAACGGAAAAGCTCAAAGCGCTTAACATCTACGTTACGCAGACATCGGCGAAGCTTAAAGATGCGGAAATTCGCCTAAACCAGGTCAAAGAAT
>WNFI01038432.1_pt1 | contig 18322 bp, 11 predicted proteins | sample 5400471 | NCBI WGS metagenome assembly WNFI01 (sample SAMN13153348, study PRJNA577476) | soil metagenome | isolation source: 100 cm saprolite on Douglas fir-dominated hillslope | place: USA:California | collected 2013-09-17 | reverse complement strand
CACATCCAGAACGTTGTGGGTTTGAAGTTACGACCTTGCCAAACGCCTCAAAAATCAACGCAGAGAGGCAAATACTCAAGTTATTCAGAAACAAAGCCCCGGATGATTTCTTAGTCCTTTACTTTGCCGGGCATGGGCTTAAAGATGACAACGGCGCGCTCTATTTCGCGATGAAGGAAACCGAGCGCGAGGCTGTTGAAGCGACTGCTGTGGCGGCGTCGTTTGTCAAATCGTGCATAGAGCGGAGCTTTTCCGAGCGCATTGTGATTATACTCGATTGCTGTTATAGCGGCGCTTTTGGCGACACGATGGCTGCTCTTGGCGAAACCATCGATATTCAGCGCGAATTTGAGAGCAAGGGCTATGGTCACGTGGTTCTTACGGCAACCAATGCCTTACAGTATGCCTGGGATCGCACTACCGATGAGGTAATCGGAGAAGCTAAAAACTCATTTTTTACACGTTACCTTGTGGAGGGTCTCTCGACCAGTGCCAGTGAGGCTGATAAGGATGGCGATGGCGAGATTACAGTCGATGAACTCTTTTCCTATGTCTATGAGCGGACGGTCAGGACCGTTCCCACGCAGACGCCTCAGAAAAAGGTCTACCGGTCCACGGGTGATCTTGTCATTGCCTGGAATCCAACGCCGAGCAAATTAAGTAGTGATCTGCTCTCTTCTGTCACTCATCCCAATCACTTTAGAAGACTGGCAGCCGCCAATGAGTTAGAAGAACTGCTGTATGTCTATGATGGTCAGAATCCTCAAATGGTTGAAAAGATCCAGGCGACGCTGGAACAGTTATCTCATGACCGTAACAAGCAGGTATCCGCACAGGCCAGTGCTATTCTGGTTGCCTTTTCTAAGCGAGATGATACTCCAACTGGCGGTACACAACAGCTGCGGCTCTTTATTGCTGCTCCTGATGATGTTATGAAAGAGAAAGAGATCGTTCGTCGTGTTGTCGAGAAGTTGAACAAAGACAGCAGTATTGGCCTGAAGGCACAGATCAGTACCGTCGTAAGGGATGATGCAGATACATCCGGCCCGCTCTCTGCTCACGCGACTCCCCCAGTATCTCTTTTCAATGAAGAAGTTTTGTATCCATCGGCCTGCGATATCGTGGTTGTCATCTTCTGGTCCAAAATAGGGAATCCGCTACCCACCAATCTGGTCAAAGAAGATGGCACAAGCTATGAGTCTGGCACCGAGTGGGAATACGAAGACGCGGTCAGCGGGGCCAAACGTAACAATGGTCGGCCTGTCGTGCTGGTTTATCGCAATGACCAATTAACCTTTCGCCCCAGTGAGACGAACTTGCAAGAGAAAATCGCACAATTCCAAAAGGTTGAGCGCTTCTTTGCAAAGTTTAGCGATATAAATGGCTTTCCCAACAGTGGATATAACTTCTATAGCGATGTAGACCAATTCGAGGTCATGCTCGAAGAGCATCTGTGCGCGGTGATCCAAAGGTTGGAGACAAAAGTTCCTCTTGCCAAACCTCAACAAGCAGGACGAGAAGTAGAGGTGCAAGCTGAAGCGCTGGATATGGGTGCTCTTAATGAGTTGCGCGAAATGTACTTGCATTGGATGATTGAACAGCATCGTCTCTTGAAATTGCGCGGGCTTGGCGGGGATGCCAAGCTGCCTACTGTCCCTCTGGAAAAAGTGTATGTCGCCCTGAAGGGAAGCCGCGCCAACGCCTACGAAAGAGAACAATCACAAGAACTCCTTTTCGCTGAAATGGTCGGGATTATTGCTGGCCTCAAGGAAGAGATTTCGGCTGCTAAATTTGCTCAGCTACTCTCGTATGCTGAGCGGCAAGCAATTATCATTAACCCCTACATGCCTTCGATCATTGAGCGCGATCGACCTGGCGATGCCTCAATGACTGCCAGTGAAAAAGCAGCGATCGTCACCCTTGGCGAGGCTTTCCGCAAAGAACGGTGGATGGTCATTCTCGGTGATCCAGGTAGTGGGAAGACCACGCTGGCGCGGTGGATCGCCCTTAAACTGGCGATCGCCTGGATACATGGTGAAGACTCAGTCCACGTCCCTGCCTACCAGGTTGACCCTAAAGTAGATAAATCTGATCCTAGCATTATAGATATAGGACCGGTCCGCCTCCCAGTCTTACTGCGGGTATCGGAGTTTTCTGAAGCCTATCAGAGGGCGCGTCAGAGGGGTGAAACATTGTCTATCGCAGACTTCTTAGGCCGTCATTCATGGGCAGGGCAAGCGCCGGACATCCCGCCGCAAACACTGAACGCGCTCATCAAACATTATCTGCGGTTAGGGCGCGTGGTAGTGATTCTCGACGGAATGGATGAAATTACTGAGGCCAGTCAACGGGATGATGTGGTGCAATCGATTGAAACCTTTATTAAAGACTGGATCAATGCGCGGGGTGAGGCAATCTCCGCGCAAGAGAAAGCATTCTATTGGAATCCTCTCGTTCAGGGTGAGCCAGCAACAACCGGCGGCAACCAGATCATTATCACCAGTCGCATTGCTGGTTACCAGGCCACACAGATAACAGGGCACGTCGCGCACTTCATTATTCAACCAATGCAACAGGGCGCGGTCGAACATTTCTGTGATGCCTGGACGTTAGCAATTCACCAGGAATTGAATCCGCAGGACAAGCCTGAAAGGGCGCAGGAGAAAGCAGAGCTAGAAGCAGCAGGTCTGAAAGCAGCGATTTTTGATCCGCATCGTCCACGTGTGCGGGAACTGGCCAGCAATCCTTTGCTCGTCACCATTCTGGCTCTGGTCTATCGCAATAACAAGGGGCGCCTACCCGAACAACGCGCTGAGCTGTACCAAAAAGCCATGAAAATCCTGATTGATGTCTGGCGCAGCACTCGTATCACCACTGTTGAGCTGATCTACGTCTTATCGCCTCTTGCTGCACACATCCACCAACACTATTCATCTGGTCGTATTGAAGAGAGCGAAATGAAGGAAATCATTACGCGCGCACTGGCTGAGTATAGAAAACTTGATGTTGCTACTCTTCCCCCTTCATTCGTGCTGGAAGTAAACGATTTTGTCAGGTGTGTCAAGGAAGATGTTGGGCTGTTAGCAGAGAGTAGTACAAAGCTCTATAGTTTTCTGCATTTAACGTTCCAGGAATATTTAGCTGCACTGTACCTGGTACGAGATCCACAAGCGATTATTGATAAACTCGATGATCCGCGCTGGCGTGAGCCGATTCTGATGGCCTTAGGGCATATCAGTGTGAATGATGACCATTGGGGGCCAACTGCCCGGCAACAATTGCTGACGGCGCTCCTCAATGCAGATGATCCATTGGGCGAGCTTATCCCGCGCAGTGCCCTGCTGATTGTTTCCGCAATTCCAGAGATGGCACGTGTCGCGGAAGATGCAGTGCGTGAGATCATTCGCCGCCTCTTGAGCACCTATGCAGATCGCGATGGCATTGGACAATTCATGAGTCTACATGAACGCATAGGCGCGAGCTTAAAGAGTCTCTATAGCAGTAATCACCGACGCTTGCTGGAAGAGGATCTAGCCAGGGCTATGCTTGACATTGAAAAGGGTGACAGGAGCCTGGCGCTGGCAGCGGCTTCACTTGTTGCTGAGCATGAATGGCAAAGCGATCAACTTCTCAAAGCTCTGATCAAGGCATTTCCCTATGATGGTCCAGATTGGGAATATCCAATTACGCGCATGTTAAACAAAGTCGCTTTGCTCGCCAGAAACATCCCTGCTCCACCCCAAAAACCTGAGATGGAGCAAGAGGATAAGCAGGAGATTGAACGATTAAGAAAAATCATCGATAAAAATAAGGCAAAGAAATTAGAGGAGGATCTGGAGAATCGCGTTGATGATGCGAATATCTATGAGGATATTCTGGTAACTGCTGAGGCAGGTATTAAACTGATTGAAGAAAAATATCACGAGCCGTTTGCCGCAAAACGAAGCGAGCATGAGCTACGCGTGCGCGAGAGTCAGCGTCTTCTGACCACTTATGCTGAAGCGCTCCCATTTCGCAAGTTCTTAGAGGAAGATTCTGAGCTGGTTGACTATATCAAGAGCGACCTCGCGTGGTTGCGTTTAATTGTCTTGCTCTATGGTGGCATTTCTGATGACGGGCTTGCCACTTATGCCGTCCAGTACAGTGAGATAGCGGTAGTACTTGCCCTGGAAGAGAATTCGCGGCTCTATCACGTGGCTAAGCTCAAGGAAAAACCATATTGGAGAGAGATTTGGGATACTAAAGATGTCGTTTATACATTAGCCGTCTACCTGGATACCGAATGCGGCACCTTTTCAAAAAAAGCAGCACAGCATGTGCCTCAGTTTAAAGCTCAGGCAATTCTCAATGATTCACCCCTCACTTCTCTGCTGTTGAACGCGCTTCAACAGAGGAAGCACCCATCCACGCTCAAGAAACGTCTGTGGCGTGAATGGCATACCGCAGGCCCGGAAGTGCGCCGTGTTCACGCACTGCTAGCTTTGTTGCTGCTTGATACACAACCGGCACTTGATACTCTCATCCAAAGCCTTAATGACATAACGACCTCAGCACTTGCAGAGCTAGTTCTGAACCAGTTAAAGCTACGTAAACATACGTTAGCAGATGCCCTGATTCTTCTGGGCAAAAAGGCAGAAATTGGGGAAGCGCTGCAACCGCTGCAAGCGACCTTAGCAGATAACCAATGGGGTGATCTGGTGGAAATATTTTTCCGGACTTTCACTTCTGTGATGCCGTTCCCTGTGGGTTATGATGAGGTGCTCTTAACTCGCGCCACATCCATTCCTCGCATCAATGCAGAAATCTGGGCATACTGGTTATCCGGGTTAAATGCAGATGATCCTCGCTATAACTATGCCATCATCCTGGATACTATCGGTAAGAAGATTGAATCTGCCTCAGCTCTCATTAACATTCAGCGCGCCTACAATGGGAAATATGACAAATTTACCCACTGGCATTTGCTGCCCATACCACCAGAATACACGAACTACGCGGATGTCATTGGGGAAGCTCTCACTATTGCACCGAAAAGTAGATCTGAGATGATGGGGGATCTGTTCTATACAGGCACTATGACCTATGTGGTGAGCAATGAAAGAGCAGAAAGCAGAGTCAATTACCAGGATTATCCTGGCTTAAAAGAAGATGCCTTAGCTGCCGCACTGCTTCTGCCGTTTGAATTCCAGCAGAGTATCATTGAGGCACTGGAAACAGGACTGACCCAGGTTTCCACTTATGAGCTTATCAGTGAGATCATCACACGTGTTGTATCGATAACAGATAACGTGATTAAAGCGCGCGCGTTATGGCGTATAGCACAATATCGCGGTTACTGGAGAAACTTCAATGTATGGGATCTTGCTAGCGAGGCTGCGGAACAGATTAATGATTCTCTGCATCGGTCGCGTGCTTTTGAAAGGCTGATCAATTACGTACCGAGGCGACAAAGCGAGCGCATCAAAAAGGAGGCGTTGCAGGCCGCAAGAAAGATCAGCGACCCGAATAATCAGGCCAGAGCTTTGGCGCGACTTGCGCTCTACGAAAGCAATGAAAAACGCTGGGCTATCCTGGCTGATGCTCTCACTGCCGTGAGGGAAATAACCAGCGAGCAGCAGCAAGTTGAGACTATCCAACTGATTCGCCCATATCTAGAAGAGAATCATCAGCTTAAACAGAAGTATACTGATATAGTTAAAAACATGCGAAGTGACTGGCAGCGGAACAAGAGCAGGAATGTCTTATCAACGCAATTACTGATGTTCCACGACCAGTTACACGAGCCTTCTACCCTAACGCCAATCATTCTGGCTTCCTTCATTGATGAGCTAGTAGATTTAAAACCACAACAAAGCGGCGGAGAAGATGTGTGGAACCAACTGCTTGATCCAACAAAACGAGAATTAGCTGTATCAGCGCTCTTGAAAACTGCGGCAATCAACGGGCTTGAAGGCCTGTACCTGACGCCGAAAATCTTTGATGTTATTTGTTCGCTGCTCGACGCTCACGAGATCTCAGCAATGTATATGCTGCTACCGTATTTTTGCGGTGTTGAGCCTTCACTCTTACCACTCCTCGATAGCTGGGTGGATAATCCACCAGATAAGATGGTGGGGGCATACGCGGGACTCCTGCTCGCGGAAATGGGCCAGGTTAACCCAAGCACGATCTCCTGTCTGATTGAGTTAATTGAGAATGGTATCGACTTTGGGCGCTACAGAGCAGGCATTGTATTGCATGGTCCCATTGTGTTTCTGCAAAAGAATAATCGCGATTTCCGCACATCCCAACTTGGAGAACAATCGCTGTTGCTGCTTGCTCATGCGCAAAAAAGATCTCTCTTTGAAAGAATACAAATCTTCACGCAAATGAGGTGGATTTCTTACAATATTGTACACGATGACCCGGCACTACTCCAGCAAATTGTTAGCTATTCTGACGCAGAAAATGGCAATGAAGGCAACACAGCAAGTTTGCTCAAGACAATATCTTACTGTGATGATGATTTTCTGAATGCGCTTATCAAGCAATTTGAAGAGGGTTCCGAAAAAACGCAAGAGTTGCTTCTACACTCATGGATCGCGCTGTCACAGCACCATTTCAAGGAAAAGATTACTCCAGAACAGAGAGAGCGCATAGAAGAAATTATCCTAAAGTTGCCAGATAGTTCACTGGAGAACATTTTGTTTATTCCTGAGCGTCTGGAGACGATTTCGCATCTCCTCTGCTCATTGGGCAAGCAAATTGAAGAAGGGCATATCACCTTTTCAAAGGCGATTTCTACCTTAAATCAAGAGCTATCTACTCTCTCGCTGAAACTGCCAGGCACACCGCTTGAGGAACTGACAAGACACATGCTTTATCAGATTCCCACTGATCCGCAAAGTGCGTTAGACGCGGCACAGGCGGTGAGTGAAAACGGTACATCCCTGGAACTGTTGTTTGCGTGGCTCACTGCCTGCCTGAGAGAGAGCCTTGATGATTTCCCAGAAACGTACTATCGGACATCCACGCTACTTGAAATAGCGGGCGCAGTTACCCATTTTTCGCCAGCAGCCGTCTATAACTTGTGCGCAAAAAACGACCTGGGACCAATGCTTGTTCAAGCAACGATGTACCATCAGACGTTCTGGGGAAGAGTTGGGGCAGCGACGCTCCTGGGATATTTACAACAAACTCCAGATTTGTTCGATAAAGCGCTACTCAGTGGATTATATGATGTCGCACCAGTTCAAACAGCGATCTTCCAAATGGTTCAGAATTTGCGGTACGTAGATGAACGGATGATCCCCAAATTACTGCTCCTGCTCGACCATGAGAGTGCTTCGGTCGTCTACGCAATTTCGCGGTTATTGGCAAGCATTGCCCGAAACGAGAAAATTTCGCCAACACTACGTCAGAGGATCGTGAGAGCGCTCAACGACACCATCCAGCGTAGGGATTCATTGCGCCCTGTCTTTCTTATAGAGGAGGCTAATGCGAATATCTTCATACGCAACATTGGAAGATTAGATCAGCAATTGTATAGTGCGATCAACAACATTATCGGCATAGCATGAGTTGCGTGCTGCGCTAGTTGTTCCGGGGATCTTTGCGATGCGCTTCATGATTTTAAGCAGGGTGAGGCAGGCAAATGATTTGCTCTTGTATTTTTCGCAAATAGCAAGTATACTTCAAGAGCCTCATCTATTTGTTCATGAGTCATGTTCCCTGTAGAAAATTTGCAGCACCCATCTTTGGCAGAGATACAACGATTCTTCCATTGCTGTGTTCATGTCGATTACTATTTCTGTAATAGTACCTTCGATAAAATAGAATCTCAAATTCTTACAATATCTGCGTAAAAAGCGAAGTACGCAGCAAAGCATTTAATGAGAAAGGCAAAATCATGGAGACAAATGCCGACGGGACCTTTTTTCAGGAAGGTGATCAGATACGTATCAAGCGAACAGGAGAGGAAGGGAGGGTCAACGCAACCGATGGAGGCGTTGTGTATGTAGTGATGGATAAAACCAGGGAGGCAAAAATCTTTTCCGCTGCGGTTGATGAGGATGCAACGATCGAACTGGTCCTCACAGTGGCATGAATCTGAGGCGGGACAGATTAAGCTGTGCCTGCAACGTAGAAATCGTTGCAGGCACAGCTTAATTATTTTAAAACTTTCGATCTTGCTTATAAAGGGCGAAGCGAAGCTCCCCATGACTTTAGACAGGGTAAGGCACCACTTGCTTGCTATCTTCCCGGCGCATAGTTATACTATATACCTGAATAGAACTATTTTGTGCTTGCACCGAAGGAGGCCGGTTGTGTTGTTCCTTGCGTTTATTTTGTTGATCCTGCTGGTTGCAGTTGCCCTGGTGATAGCTGTGCAGAACTTCGCGGTCCTTTTCTCCAGCGTCCACCTGACTTTCCTTTCCTGGCATCTGCCGGGCATTCCTATACTGGTGCTCTGCCTGCTTGGGATCTTCCTTGGCGGCCTGTTGCTCTATGTCGTTTCCTCGATCTCAGCTCATCGCGACGCGCGGGAACTCAAAAAATTGCGCGCGCGCGTGGCAGAGCTTGAGGAAGAGAAGGCTCAGGTGACGAAAACGCCCAGTGGGCCACTGCCCCCGAATTTCGCGCCGCCTGTGGTGCCGCTGCCAGGCTTCGCGCCCTCTAACCCTCCTGGTCCCACCAGTTCCCTGAGTCAGTGGCAACCACCTAATTCTCTGCAAAACCTGCCGCCCTCGGCCTCTGGGAATAATCTCTCAATGCCACCACGGCAGTTTCCTCCTCTGCCGCCAACGGGTGCACCACAACCGCCTTTTCCACGTCAGTAAGTTGGGGTATTTTCGGCACGAGATATGTCTCTCAGAGGGAGAAAAGGAAAACACGATCAAGGATCTGCAAAATGCCCTGGCAAAGATTCGTCGATTTTTCCTGTATTGCGTGGGTGTCAGCCTTGGCGCGACTTTTTCTCTCACAGGCTACCTGTTGCTTTTCTTGAGTCAAACTCAATCGTACTCTCTCACTGCGATCTTTGAGTGCCTCTGGGTAATGGCGGGTGTAGCAGGCCTCATTTCGATCCCTTTTTCTCTCGCCACGCCCTCAAAACGGACTCTCGCTCTGGGGGTGCTCACGGCGATTTTGCTCGCGCTGCTTCTGTTGATTATGCATGTGATCCCGTCGCCTTTTCCAGGAGGTCCATTTCGCCCGTAATAACATGCCAGATGCTGAAGGGATGCAGAGCCTCTGCATCCCTTCAGCATCTGGTATGATTCATGAGATTAGTTATGTGCTACGCTTCTTGCCAAACAGCCACCGCCAGAAGCCAATTTTTCCTCGCGGTTCCGCGCTTGGTGGCGCGGGTTGCTCTATCTGGGCTGCTGGCTGCGGTTCTGAAAGCGCTTCGGTCCTTTCAAAAGGCTCGAAAACGAAAGCTGGCCCTGTTTGCTCAGGCGTCTTCATTGCGCTCTCTTCTACATCATCAGCTTCGCGATACTCCAGGAGCGTAGCGCTCTCTGCGCTTCCTGCTTCTTCAGCCATTGCTGACTGACCAGCAGCCGATTGGGTGGTTGCGCCCTCTGCGCGCTCGGCTATTTCTTCGCTGGCTACTTCTGCCGAGGCCTCCTGCACGCTTGATACGCTCTGGATAAAAGGAATTGGCGTTGCGCTGATTCCGTCTTGGGCAAGTGCTATCGATTCAGGTTCTGAGCTCTCCACTGGCTCGTCCCTGGTGGTCACGGCTTCGTTGGTGGGCACCTGCTGAGCCTCTTCCACGCTTTTCGCTCCATTTGCTGACACGGTAGGTAGCTGTGTTTCTTGCGCTAGTCGAATCTCCCTGAGCGCCATCGGCAGCGTCATATCCTCTTCCTGCATCTTCCAGGCCTGCCAGTTCTCAATCTCGTCAGGCTCCCGCTTCTCAGGCTCTTCCGCTAGCGCTGCCTCTACCTGAATTGTTTCAGCCGCGCTCTGATCCAGGGGAGCGTATTCATGCAACTCTGGCGTTGCAGTTGCGCTCTCGGATAACTTGGTTGCGCTGACGTTCTGGACATCTTCAGGCTCAATATGCTCCTCAATCTCGCTCTGGCTCCGCGGTGCTTGAATGGTCGATTCGTGCGTCTCCAAATATTCGTACCAGGGGAGTTCGCCGCCTTCTTCACTGAGAATGTTGTTGGTGCTCGTTTCCTCTTCAATTGCTGAGCTTGAATGTGTTATTTCTGCGACACTCGTTAGCTCAATCTCTTCCGCTAGCGTTGCGTCTTTCCCTCTGGGTTGGGTGTCCTCTGCCTCTGAGCTTTCGACTTCAATATGGTCCGCTGGAGCAACGATACCGCTCTCTCCCGGCTCTGATTCGTTCTGTCCAGTACTTTCAGAAACTTCCGCTTCAGCAACGAGTGGCTCGTTCTGTGCCTCTTCCTCGTGTGGTGTGAAAACACTCTCAGGCGTGCTCGGTGTCTCTACACTGTTTAGCGTTTCTTCATGCTCCAGGTTGCTCTCCGGCGCGTTCTGGCTCTCTGCAACGCTCAGGGTTGACACAGATTCGCTCGCCGCTTCCTGGACTGCTGGTTCTTCTGCGTTGATCTCCACTGGTTCGAGCGCGGCACTCTCAACTTGAGAGGAGTCCTCTGCTGGTGTTGCGGCTGCCTGGGACGCTGTGCTCTCAGTGTCGCCAGCTTCACCCCCAGAGATCGCGTTCGCTTGCAACATTTTGATCCAATCGTGCGTCATATCCGGCTGAGCGGCGTCAAGGGGTGCATCATCTGTCAGATTGACGCTGTACCAGGGTTCTGGGCGCACTTCTGGACTTTCGAGGTCTTCCCAATCCTCCAACTCTGCTGGTTGCTCAGCCTCAACAGTGCTCTCCTGAGGTTTTACGGTGCTTTCTCCACCCATCAAGAACTGTTCAGCTATGCCGAGCAGTTTATCTTCCTGCTGAGGAGTCTCCTGTGCACTGGCCTCAATCTCGTGTTTGTCAGTTTCCTCAACCTTGATGGCTGGCCGTTTGAGGGTGCTCTCCAGGATCGACGTATCATCGTCCAGGCTAAGCTTTTGCAAGAGCAATTCTTCAGTAGCCTCAACACCTGCCTCACCAGTTTCGTCGGGTTGCAGCGGTGCCTGCGCTTCTTTGGTAGAGCCGAGCAGAGTATCGATCCAGTCATAGGCACCCTCCAGAGATTTCATGCACCACTGGGTATAGTCACCCTGGATAAAATCTTCTACCTGCTCACAGTAGTCCAGGCGCTGCATCATGCGATCCAGCCAGTCTTCGCCACGCTCCAGCATTTGATCAAGCAACTCGACGTTGCTGACTCCATTGGACTGGAGACGAACCAGCACAGCTAGCGCGATCGCGGATGGCCGCAGGGAAGCGATCAGGCGCTGGTTATCGTCGAGATGTTCCTGCAAAAGTTCGATCTGTTTCTCGATAATCGGCACGCGGCGGCGCAAGAGCCAGAGCTGATAATGAGCGTAGAATTGTTCAATGTCCTGCTCAGGCAAACGCGCGAATACCTCTGCGAAGCGCGCCTGCAGTGCTGGATTCTGGTCTGTGCTGTTATTGTTCATCCCGTACCTCCTCCGAATCCTCTACATTGGTGATTCGCCGATGCCAGCGCACAAACCAACGCTGAATATTCTCATTCAGGCGTTGCGTCTCTTCATCTACCCAATATTGCTCGTCCGCAGTCTCCGTATCGCGGGTACGCGTGCGGGACAACCACGCGGACAATTGCGGATCAGCCTGCCCAGATCGGTCAAAAAAGGCTAGCATATCCGCGTCCATTTGAGGAACGTAGGGAGTCGTCCCTGTGGCCTGTGCCTGTGGCGTCTCCAGCCTGGGCAAACCGCTCCAGCCAGATTGGGCACGTCCCTCTACCCCTCCAGGAACAACCTGATCTTGCAGATGCGCCAGCAGCGCCTGCAAGATCATATTCTCTGTCTCCGGCACGCTTTGCTCTAAGACCGTAATGCGATCGCGCAGATAGAGGAGTTCTGTGTCCAGCGTCTCTACTTCCGCCTGCAAACGTCGCTCAACCTCTTGAGCAAAGAGCCATTGTTGATACTGACCCATAGCTTTCCTCTTACGCTAACCCTTCTCGTTCCAGGGCCGTTTTATGTGAGATGCGCATCAGGATGCCAATGATCATAAAATTGGCGATCACCGAGCTACCGCCATAACTCAGGAACGGCAGGGGAATACCGGTCAGGGGGAGCAGTTTTAAGTTGCCACCGCAAATGATCAGGGTTTGGATACCGAAAATGGAGGTCAGGCCCGCAGCGAGCAATTGATAAAAAGGCTCGCGCGCTTCAATTGCGATGCGGAAGCCGCGATACATCAAGAGTAAGTAGAAGCCAATTAGCGCGAACAAACCGGCTAACCCAAACTCTTCGCCCAGCACCGACACAACCATATCTGATTGCGCAACCGGCACCAATGCCGAGGCATGGCCAAGCCCAAAACCCGTTCCCAGAATGCCTCCACTGGCTATCGCAACCAGGCCTTGAGCGATCTGCAAACCCGCGTTGTGCACCAAGTATACCGTGGCACCGTTCCAATTCTGCCAGTTCACCATATCCAGTCCCACCGCTGTGAAACGAGCCCGCACATAACTAAAGAGCACGTAGCCAACAAAACCCAGGGCGAAGAAAACAGCCAGCCCGCCCAGCACATACGAAAGTTTGCCACTGCCCAGGTAGAGCATGGCCAGGAAGATGCTGTAAATCAACAGTGCCAGGCCTAGTTCACGAATGCCCAGGAAGAGCACCAGTGAAATGCCCAGCATCAAGAGTAGTGGGCCAAGCTGACGTAAAGGCGGCAAGCTGATTGGACCCAGGCGAAAACTACCTTCGGCAATCACATCCTGGTTCTCACTCAGGTAGGCCGCGAAGAAGATGACAATAATGATTTTCAGAAATTCCGAGGGCTGGAGTGAGAGCGGTCCAAAATTCAACTGGTCGTGGGTGGGACTATCCAAATTTTTGATGCGTAGAGCATTCACCAGGGTCACACCAACTAAAACCAGGCCAAGAGCCGCCCAGGTGTACTTATAGCGTCTCAGCCATTCCATGCTGCGTAAGCCAAAGAGCGTAATCAGGAAAACAGCCAGCCCGACCAGCACCCAAAGAAGTTGCTTGCTACCCAGGTTGGGATCAGAAGGATAAGCATCTGGCCCGTTACGTAACGCCAGCAATACGCCGAGGCCACTAAGCAGCGCGACTATAGGAAAGAGCATCTGATCGGCTCTGGGAAAGAAGATGGTAAGCAGAATATGGACAGCAACGATCGCCACGACCAATCCCAGAATCGGAATGAGATCATGGACCGTCGGCAAAATGCTGGTGCTGAATGGGATCTTCTGCGCATTGGTATCGATACTCGTCTTATAGTATTGTGCCAATGGTAGCTGAAACATTTCCAGCACAAGGATGATCAGAGGCACAATCAGTAGGCCTCGCTCTTTCCAGCGGTATTGCCGTCTGCCAAAATCAATTGTCGCTAGTCGCTTTGCCATACGCCTCCCTTTCCCTTATTGTGTCAGCTTGAAGCGGATAAAGCCAACCTGGATGATATCCCCGGCGCGCGCGGCCAGAGCGTCACGCGCCGGTTGGTTGTTCAAGAATGTGCCGTTAGTGCTGCCCGCGTCCTGGACATACCAGGCGCCGCCGCGATACCACATCCGGGTATGTTCGGCGGAGACAAATGATTCGCTGATTTGAATCGTATTCGTCGGTCCGCGCCCAATGGTTGTCTGGGGATTCAGACTAAAGCTCGTGCCCGGCGCAATCTTACTTGGCCCGCTATCCACCACAATCAAATGCCCGAGAACTGGTGGTAATTTGCTCAATGCATCTTGATTCACTGCTGCGGTTTTGCGCAGGTCGCGTGTAATCGAGATGACCACCTGCATTAAAAAGAGATAGAGCAGAACGATTCCCAGAAGGCGTAAGATTAATAAAAAGACATCGAGTGTCATAGTGCAGAAACCTTACCTTCTCTCATAATAAAAGTCATAACTGCCAATCGTAAAGCGGTCCCCGTTGCGCAACAGATGCTGGCGCAGATGGGGAACGCCATTGACTGTGATGCCGTTGGTGCTGCCGAGATCGAAAATGGTAAACTGCCCATCGGCCTGGTATTTGATTTGCGCGTGATAGCGCGAGACGCGTTTATCTTCGACGATAATATCGTTCATCAACTGCCGCCCGATGTTTACTACTGCCTTCTCAATCGGAAAAACCTTCTGCGGCGTCTGGGGTGAACGAATGGTCAGCCATGCCTGCGGCAATGCCGGAGCCTGCGCGACCGGTGGAACCGACGCCTGGCCTGGCTGGGCGTATTGTGTGGGCGCCGCCCCAGAGGCGGAGACGTTCCCGGCGGGCGTCCCTACCTTATCGATACCCGGCAACTGCTGTCCTGGCAAGAGTTGTTGACGCAACTGGACCATTTGTTCGGCGCTGATCGCCTGCGTGGCCATGCCCCCATCGCTTCCCGACGCGCCACGCTCGCGTAACAGCGCCTCGATCCTGATCGCGCCAGCGCGCAGGTCGCGTTTGGCGTGCAGGCGGAAAAGTGGGTCTGTACGCATCGTATAGTGATGATGGCGCGCGTACTGGACAAGATGCTCCTGCCAATCCCTTTTGAGCGTCCCCTCGATAGGAGTCAACTGCTGATGATCTTTGATGCTCAGATAGATATCATAGACATCGGGTGCCAGGCGTCTGCCTTCCCCCTGCAGCAGACTATTATCTTCCATCGCCCTTTCCAACTTCCTCGCCACTTCCGTCGGCTGTAATTTCGAGGGAAAGAGAAAAGCAAACGGGCCCTCAACTACCCGTTGCATCAATGCTTCAAATCGTGAGAGTGGATTCTGGCGAGTACTCACGCTTGCCCATCCTTCTGCAGAACAAGACGTGCATTTTGCACATCTTCTGCAATTTGTGCTTTTAATAATTCAATGCCCGCGAAACGCTGCTCGCTGCGCAGGCGCGCGATAAATTGTATGCTCATATAGCAGTCGTACAGGTCTACGCCCTCCACGTCCAACAAATGTGCCTCCACCAGGCGCGTCTGCCCATCAAAGGTCGGACGCACGCCGATGTTCACTGCACTGGTATACGTATCCCAGGACGCTAATGTTTCATCGTCACCTATATTACCCTCAAAGGAAACGCAGAGGCTATGAACTAGATCACTCTGCGCGGGCTCCTTTGCCACCAGAACGCGCGCTGCGTACACTCCATTCGCCGGGATCAGCTTCTCGACCGGCGGAACGATATTGGCGGTGGGGAAACCCAGCAGGCGTCCGCGTTGATCGCCCCGCGCGACCTTACCATTGAGCGTCACCACGTGCCCCAGCAGATCGCGTGCTTCCGCCACGTCGCCCTCGCTCACCAGCTTGCGAATGCGTGTACTGCTGACCCGCTGATACTGTATCTCCTCTAGCGGGATAGCTTGCACCGCAATGCCGCGTGGTTGGCAATACTCCTGCAAGAAAGCTACATCGCCCATACGGTTATGCCCAAGGCTAAAGTTGGCTCCCACCACCAGGCCGCGCAGCTTAAAATGCGCGCACAGATCGTCCATAAATTCGCTGGCGCTCATGGTCGCGACCTCTGGTGTGAACTCCATCACGATCGAATCGTGGATCCCCCCATAGACCCTGGCCAGCGCCAGCTTCTCCGCCAGCGTCGTCAGACAGCGCAAATCGATCTCTGGGCGCACTACCTTGAGCGTATGGGGCTGGAACGTCAAAAGTACTGGCAGACTGTCCAGTTTCTCCGCCAGCTTACAGACTTCATGCATCAGTTCCTGGTGCCCTTTATGGATACCATCGAAATTACCGATAGTGATGACGATCGATTCTGTGCCTGTGAGCGTTGTCGAATAGCGCATACATACCCTATACTAATTCTTTTGTATTCTTCTCTCGGCTTATAGTATCACAGCCACTCATGACAGGCAACAGAATCTCTCTTCTTACCTATATCGCCCACTCTTCTCTACAGCAAAAACATACTAGCATTCCCTATTCCAGCTCCGACCTCTATTCCCCGAACACCTTCTTCGGCTGCCACTTTTCCCCTTGTGGCTCCCACTCGGCGATGGCAATAAACTCACCTGCCGGGTTATAGACGCGAGCAAGCGAGCGTTCTCCCGGTGCGCTATCACATGTGAAGAGGTTGCCATGTTTGACGCGCGCGGCGTCTTCCGCGTTGAGGTGCAGCGCGGGATACTGCTCCAGCGCGCGATCTGCGGGCTGGGCGTGATTTGCGAGATAGCCTTGCTCACTGGCCGTGGCCAGATCTTCCAGCGTAATGCTCTCTGCCAGGCGAAAGGGTCCACTTCTGGTTCTGATCAGCCCGCCCAGGTGCGCGCCACAGCCGAGCGCCTGGCCAAGATCGTAGGCCAGCGAGCGGATATAGGTGCCCTTGCTGCACTCCACATCCAGGATTAGTGTTGGAGATTGCCAGTTTACGATCGCTAAATAGGTCAGCTCGATTGGTCGGGCCTCCAGCACCAGCTCTTCGCCAGCTCTGGTGCGTTTATATGCTGCCTGGCCCTGGATTTTGATCGCTGAGTAGCGCGGCGGAATCTGCATCTGCGGACCCCGGAACTGTGCCAGCACCTCCTCAATGCGCGCCTGATTGAGATCCTCAGTGCTAGCGGTGCGTGTGATCTGGCCCTCAGCGTCGTAGGTATCCGTTTCAACGCCAAAGACGATCGTGGCCCGATAAGCCTTGCCGCTCTCACTCAGATATTCGGCCACACGCGTTGCCTGCCCCGCGCAGATGGGCAGAACGCCGCTGGCCGCCGGGTCCAGCGTACCCGCGTGCCCGACGCGGCGCTGTTTGAGCAGTTTGCGCATCTTTGCGACCACGTCGTGCGAGGTCATGCCGGGGATTTTATGAATATTGAAAATTCCATCCATGCTGGTTGTGTTTCCTTTTTCTGTATCAACGAAATGTGCTGCTACTGTATCCGATTTGACCTTGCCTGGCAAGCCTTTGAGGGAGATGGATTCCACCAGGTATCAAGAGTCGATGGGAGGCACGATCAAGTATTGGGGGCCCATGGAGCGCACGCCGATGGCCAGCATCGGCGCTACACGTTACGGGATGATAAGGCAAGCTCATTATTAGCCCCCGATCATTGGTGGAAGTAGGGAGACATATTGAGCGTGACCAGAGCTGAGGAAACTACGCACGGGTATCCGCTGAAAGGCTTCCCCGTATAAGCGCTCAGGTAATTATCCAGGCGCATGGCAAGGCGCGTTTGTGTGATACTATCACTCATTGTTTCACCCCGATCAGAGGACCTTTTCTAACAGTCCTGCTTTCTTCACGGACAGCAAAGTCGGACCAGGCATCTCGCTGGCCGTGCTATGGTGCTTTTACCAGGGCCAGAGCGCCAGATCTTTCAAGCAGCTCACTGTTTGCTCGTACCGATTTGCTTCGTCAGCATGTGCCAGTGCTTTTTCTGGCGCTTGCTGGCGGAGCAGTGTTAATGATCGCTGTTGCCCCTCTTGCCAGCGCTCTTCGGTATATCCCTGTAACACCGCGTCCAGGATAGTCATTACCAGAGGATAGACGGAAGACGGAAGCCGATCGTATCTCATCGCTTCCTGTATATGAGCGGAATAATCGCTGGCAAGGCTAACTTTCCGTTGAGGAGAGGGCGTATTTGTTTCCATGGATTGCTCCATCATGTTTGTTGCTCTTTTCTACTTTGCAGTTTTTCTACGCGACTCTTATGAAATCACTTACCAAAGACGGCAAGGAATGCTGCGCTCGTCTGACAAAATGTTTTTGGCATTTCTCTTTGCTGGCTGTTTTGCTCTACTCATTCATGCTGTTGGCATAGTGATAGGCATCGAAGCGAACATCAAACGAGCGGACAATATTATCATCAGGTCCAGGTTTTCCATTGCTCGATTGGCACTCTCGAACTAAAAAAATGTGCTCAGTCAAGGCCTGGACATAATAGCGGCCTTCTCTTGTTGCGCTTCCTCCGCCGCTATCAGCTAAGGAAGACTGAGGTGCTTCTTGTTTACTCATTGGTTGGTATACTCATTTCTGGAAGGTAATAAATCGATCAAATGAAAGATATCCCTTCTCTCTTAGCGTTATCTATACTATAAAAAGAGAAATAGGAGCTTGGGATTGGCAAAGCAAACGGACAAGACAGACCACGCGGATAAAAATTCTCTCATGGAGATGTGCGCTGATCACCATTTGAGAGTTAAAGCAACATGGTTTGAGGGGAAATCGCTCAGAAAAATTTCTAAGGAAGCAATATAAGTATACACGCTTCCCTCTGCGAATGCAAATTTCTTGAAAAACC
>WNFI01328354.1_pt1 | contig 18324 bp, 19 predicted proteins | sample 5400471 | NCBI WGS metagenome assembly WNFI01 (sample SAMN13153348, study PRJNA577476) | soil metagenome | isolation source: 100 cm saprolite on Douglas fir-dominated hillslope | place: USA:California | collected 2013-09-17 | reverse complement strand
CCAGGTGTTAATCAGCGCCTCCGCGCCCGGCACGTCCGGGGGGAAGCCCGCGCCGCAGCCGGCCTACCCGGCCGTCTACCGGGTCGGGTTGGACCCGTTCACTCACGTCGCAGCGATTTCGCCGGTGTTCAACGACGGCGCCAAGGCACGGGTCGCCAACTTCGGCCACAGCTTCGGCAAGGTGGTGAGGCTGGCCCTCACCGACCCCGACTCCAATTCGGTCGTGCCTCGCTCGGCTGCCCGGTTTGGCGGTGACTTCATGCTGACGAGCCAGGGCGACAACGAGCAGATCTTCCTGCAGCAGCTGCCCCGGCACGCCATCCGCCTGCAACTGCTGCGCCTATCCAACTCGGTGGACGACACCGCCTGGGCCACCAGCGCGTCCGGCCACCTGTACGCCACGGACTCCAGCGCAGACACCGTCGACGTCGTCACCGGACGGTTCCCGGTCGGCATCGCCTTCACGGCAGTCACGCCGTGCAACGCGAACACAGCCCCCGCCACCTGCCCGGCGCCCGGCTTCCCGCCGAACTTCCTGGGCGCGATCAACCCCTTCACCGGGCACCTGACCGCGGTGCCGGTGACCGGACCGACATTCCAGCCGAAGGGCCTGATCTTCGTGGGTCCGGGCGGACGGGTCAGCTGACCTGACCGCACCTGAGCACCCGCGCGCTGCTGCCGGCAGTGCGCGGGTGCTCTCGTCTTGCCGTCCATGAGGGGAACGTGGACCGGGCACGGCTGCTGAATTTTGCCGTGCTCGGTCGTGTCGTTGCAGAGCAAGCTACGCGGCTGGCTTTATCTCGTGGCGGCCGCGGTGCTCGACGGGATCCGGACCGGGGCCGGGCCGGTCGAGCCCCGGACGACCAGTTCGGGCTCGAACAGCAGTTCCTCGGGGTATGCGGAGATGCTCTCCATCTGATTGACCAGCAGCGCGACCGCGGCCTTGCCCATGGACTCGATGGGCTGGCGGACCGTAGTGAGCGGCGGATCGGTGCAATTCAGCCAGCCGGAGTCATCGAAGCCGACGACCGAGACGTCGCCCGGCACCGACAGCCCGGCCCGGCGCACTGCCCGGATCGCGCCAAGGGCCAGCACGTCACTGGCGCATATGACGCCGGTAACTTCCTGCCTCAGCATGCGGGTGGTCGCTGCCTGGCCGCCCTCCAGGGAGAACAGCGCGTGCTCGACCGGCGCGACGGACAGGCCCGCTCGCTGCACATGGTCGACGAAGGCGGCGAGCTTCCGGCGGGACGGCATGTGGTCCTCCGGGCCTACGACCAGGCCGATCCGCTCGTGCCCGAGCGACGCCAGATGCCGGAACGACTGCCCGGCGGCGACGATGTCGTCGGTGGAGACGCACGGGAAGTCCAGGTTGTCGATCGCCGCGTTGATCAGCACGACCGGAATCCCGCGGCTGTGCAGCAGCCGGTAGTGCTCATGGGGGGCAGCCATCTCCGCGAAGTGCCCGCCCGCGAAGACGACTCCAGATGCATGCTGGTCGATCAGCATGTCCACGTAGTCGGCCTCCGACAGCCCGCCCGCCGTGCGCGTGCACAGCACCGGGGTAAACCCGCGCTGAGCCAGCGCGCCGCCGATCACTTCGGCTAGGGCCGGGAAGATCGGGTTCTGCAACTCGGGCAAGACAAGGCCGATGAGCCTGGCCCGGTCGCCGCGCAACTGGGTCGGGCGCTCGTAGCCGAGCACGTCGAGTGCGGTCAGGACTGCTTCCCTGGTGCTGTCGGACACGCCGGCCTTGCCGTTGAGCACACGGCTCACGGTGGCTTCACTGACCCCGACCTTCTGGGCGACCTCGGCGAGCCGCCGGGCGGGAGTTCGCGTCATGCCGCAACAATACGACATTCTCCGGCAAAAGTTTGCGTGACTCGGATCACCATCGTCGCGCGCCTTGCCCGCAATGACGGCGCACGTTGTGCCCGGTCAGAGTCGGAAACTCAGTGATAACGGGGGTTCGGTGCCCGACTCGGCCGCCAAGCCCTGAGATCGTCGTAATCAAGTTGTGTCCTTGCGAAGTTTCATCAACATCTTGCTGTCAGATGTCCATCTCAGTATGTTGAGCGCAACAAGCGCAGCGCCCATGGGCGTGGCGCAAGCCGGCCGGATTCGGGATTATTCCGAGCACTGCCGGATGTGCCTCGCCCGCTGCCTCCCCGGTGCTGGCGCGCAAGATCGCCCACGTTCAGCCCAAGGAAGAAGGATTGATCGATGAGCAGACAGCTTCACCGACGGCCGGGCGGCCGTTCTCTTGCCGCCGTCGCCGCAGTGGCAGCGCTAGGGCTCGGGGCCGCGGCCTGCTCGAGCAGCAGCTCGGGTTCGCCGGCTAGCGGCAGCGGCGGCAAGGTGACCATCAGCATCAACTGCGCGCCGCCAGCAGCTCAGTTCCCCGTGCAGCACAGGCAGTGGCTTGAGGACGTGGCGACGTTCCAGAAGGCTAACCCGACCATCACCGTGCAGAGCATCTACAACTATCCCTGTGAGCAACCGGCGACCTTCACTGCCATGTTGAGGGGCGGGACCGAGCCGAACGTCTTCTACACCTACTTCACTGACTTGCCCCAGGTACTGCTGGCCGGCCAGGCGGCCGACATCACCCCGTACGTCAACAACAAGACGGTGCCGACACTCAACGACATCGTGCCGGGCGCTATGAAGGCAGTGACCGCCGGCAAGACGCTCTACGGCCTGCCGACCTCTAACTACACCCAGGGCCTGATCTACAGCCGGAAACTGTTTGCTCAGGCCGGGCTCGACCCCAATAGCCCGCCGACCACCTGGGCTCAGGTGGAGGCGGACGCCACGAAGATCGCCGCGCTCGGGCATGGCATCGCCGGCTGGGGTGACTACAGCGCTCAGAACACTGGCGGCTGGCACTTCTCGTCCTACCTCGATGCGCTCGGTGGCTCCATGGTTAACCCGGCCACCGCTCCGCCGACGGCGAACTTCAACAACTCCAACGGCCTGGCCGTGCTGCAGGCATTGCACACGCTGCGGTTCACCGACCACGCGATGAGCCCGACCCAGGGCCTGGCGTGGGGCTCGCTGCAGCAGCAGATGGCCCAGGGCAAGCTGGGCATGTACATCGGCGCTCCGGACGACATCTACAACGTGATCGTGCCCACCGACAAGGGCAACGTGAACGACTTCGGCATGGGGCCGCTGCCGAGCATGACCGGCAAGCCGGCCGGGTCGCTGTCCGGCGGCAACGACTACATGTTCGCCAAGAGCGACACCCCGGCCCAGATCCAGGCTGGCATCAAGTGGATTAACTTCGAGAACCTGACGCCGGGCCTGGGTCAGTTCAACTTCGCCAGGATCAAGGCGGGCGGGCAGCCGGTCGGCTTCCCCGAGCCTCAGTTGTTCCAGGGCGCCACCGGCGCGCAGATCAACTCGCTGCGGACCAAGTACGGGACGGTCAACACGTCCTACTATGCGCCGTTCGTCAGCGCGAACGAGAACGGCGTCGGCGAGCCGCTTGACGCGCAGGCTGTCTATCACTCGCTCGACCCGGTGATGCTGGCTGTGCTCACTGATCCGCACGCGAACATCGCGGCGCTGCTGAAGACTGCGCAAGGGAACGTCAACGCCATCCTGGCCAACAGCGGCCTATGACAGGCAACCCGAGATGAAGGAGGCGGGGCCGGAGTAGCAGATCCGGCCCCGCGCCAGGCACCGGGGCCGGAGTCGCGGGGCCGGCTCCCGGTGCCTGGCACCATCCGCTCTAGACACGACCCCGTTCCCTTCCCTATGCAGATCTCCCGCTGACTCCCGGACGAGACAGGAGACCCGATGGCAGACGTTGCGACGCTGCGGAAAGCCAGGGCAGGCGCTAGGGCCGCGGGGCAGCCACTCGCAGGCCGCTACGGGCACCGGGCCAGGCGCAACCTGTCGGCGTACGGTTTCCTCATCGGCGCGGTGCTGTGCTTCACGTTCTTCTCCTGGTATCCGATCGTCCGCGAAGTCATCATGAGCCTCCAGAAGCCCGTGTACGGCGGCGGTTACACCTGGGCCGGCTGGACGAACTACACCAGGATCATGAATGACCCTCAGTTCTGGCAGGCCTGGCGCAACACTCTCGAGTTCACATTGCTGGCGCTGNNNCCGCCGGCCTCGGCGCTGCTGCTGTTCTCCTACTTCTACAACCCGCAGTACGGCCTGTTCGACGACGTGCTGCGACTGCTGCACCTGCCGACCTCGCAGTGGGTCCTGCAGCCGGGCACCGGGTTCGTCAGCGTCGCGATGATCTCGGTCGTGGTCGCGTCGACTTGGATGAACATGGGCGGCGCGACGCTCATCTACCTGGCGGCGCTGCAGAACATCCCCGGCGAGCTCTACGAGGCGGCCGAGCTGGACGGAGCCGGCCTGTGGAGCCGCATCCGGCACGTCACCATCCCGCAGACCAGGCTCATTCTGATCATGCTACTGATGCTGCAGGTCGTGGCGACGATGCAGATGTTCGTGGAGTCCTGGGTGCTGACCAACGGGGGCGGCGGCGTCGGCACTAACACCCAGTCCGTGGTGATGCTGATCTACCAGTACGCCTTCGCTTACAGCAGCGCCAGCAACTACAACAGCGCGTCGGCTCTCGGCGTGATCCTCATGCTGGTACTCGCCGCGTTCTCCGGCGGGTTCCTGTGGGTCACCCGAGAGCGCGGCTAGGAGGAGGAGCCAGATGGCAACCCCAGCAATGGCGGGCGCCCGGGCGCCGCGGCGCCGCGAGCCGACCTCGACAACCAGGACCCTCATCTCCAGCGCGCAGCTCAACCGGCGCCAGGGCCGGATCGCATACCGGGTCATCCTGACTCTGGTGATCGTGATCTTCACGCTGATCTTCATCGGCCCGTTGTACTTCCTGTTCGCCGACGGGCTGAAGTCGACCCAGGAAGCGATCGCCACGCCGCCGACCCTGTACCCGCATCACGTGTACCCGAGTACGTACACGCAGGCGTGGAACCGGCTCGACGTGGCGAAAATGCTCTGGAACACGCTGTACTACGCCTTCGGCGCGCTGGCATTCCAGCTCGTGTTCGATGTGACGGCCGCGTACTCCTTGTCCAAGCTGCGGCCCGCGCTGGGCAACGTGATCTTGTTCCTGATGCTGGCCACGCTGATGATCCCGGCCACGGTCTTGGTCGTGCCGCAGTACGTGACGATGACGAGCCTGCCCATCCTGCATATCAACCTGATCGGCTCGCCGGAGGCGATCTGGCTGCCGTCGGTCGCCAACGCGTTCAACATATTCCTGCTGAAACGGTTCTTTGACTCGATCCCCGCCGACTACATCGACGCCGCGCAGATCGACGGCGCGTCCCGGCTGCGCATCCTGTGGCGTATCGTGCTGCCGATCTCGCGGCCCATCCTGGGCGTGGTCTCGATCTTCGGGCTAGTCGCGGTCTGGAAGGACTTCCTCTGGCCGCTGCTGGCGGAGTACGGCTACACGCCGACCAGGGAAACGCTCAACGTCGGCATCTGGCAGGCATCGATCGGGACGCCGGTGACCCTCATCATCGCCGCGTCGGCGATGGCCGCGGTCCCGACGATCATCTTCTTCCTCATCTTCCAGCGCAACATCATGGCCGGGCTGACTGCGGGAGGCCTGCGAGGCTAACCACCGCTCTGGCCCGCCCGCAGCAGAAGAACCCAGCATCGCGAGCCGCTCGGCTGCATGAGCCGCCCGGTCGGCCCAGCACTGCCTAAACCGACAGAGTCCGCACCAGATAGAAAGCAGGGCCTCGTGCTAGACCTCGGATCTCATGGTCCCGGCCGGCCGGCTGCGGCCGTCGATGTGTGGTGGCGCAGTGCGGCTATTTATCAGCTCTACGTTCGCAGCTTCGCTGACGGGAACGGGGACGGGATCGGTGACCTGTCCGGCGTGCGCGAGCACTTGAACTACCTGGCGGGCCTGGGAATCGACGCGATCTGGTTCAACCCGTGGTATCCCTCACCGATGTCCGACGCCGGTTACGACATCTCCGACTACCGGAACATCGACCCGGTCTTCGGCACGCTGGCCGACGCGGACGCCCTCATCGCCGAGGCGCACGTGCTCGGCATCAGGATCATCATCGACATCGTCCCGAACCACGGCTCCGACCAGCATCCGTGGTTTCAGGCCGCGCTGGCGGCCCCGCCCGGATCGGCCGAACGGGACAGATTCTGGTTGTTCGCGCCCGAGCAGCCGGACTTCAACTGGGCGAACGACACAGTCCGGGCGGAGTTCGAGGACGTGCTGCGGTTCTGGTTCGACCGCGGCGCAGACGGAATCCGGATCGACTCCGCCGCGCTGCTGACTAAGGACGCGGCGCTGCCCGAAGTCGGGCCGCACGAGCCGCCCGGCGCCGCGCACCCGTACTCCGACCGCGACGAGGTGCACGAGATCTACCGGTCGTGGCGCGCGGTCGCGGACGAGTATCCAGGCCGGGTGCTGATCGGTGAGATCTGGATCCCGGACGCGGCCCGGCTGGCCAGGTACGTGAGCCCCGGCGAGTTGAACACGGTGTTCAACTTTCCCTACCTGGCCTGCCCGTGGGATGCCGCGGAACTGCGCGAGGTCATCAACAGCACGCTGGCGCTGAACGCGCCGGCGGGCGCACCGGCCACGTGGGTACTGTCCAACCACGATGTGGACCGGATCGTCACGCGCTACGGCCGTGCCGATACTGCGTTCAGCCTGCAACAGCGCCAGTACTTTCACAGCCTGCCGGCGGACGTTGTACTCGGCACCCGCCGGGCTAGGGCGGCCGCCCTGCTCACCATGGCCTTGCCGGGCTCGGTCTACGTCTATCAGGGTGAGGAACTCGGCCTCTGGGAGGTCGAGGACATCCCGGACGACCGGCGCCAGGACCCGATCTGGCACCGGACCGGTGGCGCGGAGGGCGGCGCTCCGCATCCGCCGGGCCGAGCCCGTGCTGGGAGACGGCCCGATGACGTGGCAGTCGTCGCCGGACGCCGTGCTCTCGTTCGACCGGGGCGAGAGCATGCGCTGCATGGTTAACCTGTCAGGACAGCCGGCGGTGATGCCTGAGCACGCCGGCGTGCTGCTGGCGAGCGGCCCGCTTGACGGTCCGCTGCTGCCGCCGGATTGCGCCGTCTGGCTGCGCACTGCGCCGGCGACCAGGCAGCAGTTGCCTGGCCAGGACGGCTAGCCGCACCGGGCCGTCGGCCAGTGAACGGCGCGTTATGGTCCCGGCGCCCGGCGCGTTACAGTCCGGGCCAGGATGCCCAGCGTTGCCCGCAGCGCGCCCTCGGAAATCACCGGGAAGATCCCAGCGTCGCGCCACACCGGATCGATATCCGACCAGTCGTAGTACGAAGTCACCAGCGTGCCGCCGCCTTCCTTGACTGGCTCGAGCCGGTATCCGTAAACATGGCCGATCTGCGGCCGGATCCGGCCGAGTATCTTCCAGGCGATCTCACGATCAGGCTCGTAAGTCGTGATGGAAACCGTGACGTCATAACGGCCGAGCTCGGGATAGTCGTTCAGCGCTTCCCGGTCCATGTGCACGACGAAGCTGTCGCCCACCGCGGTTACCGCCTCGCCCTCGGCTGACATCAGCATGCCGGAACTGTCGATGGCGACGTGCCCCTGCGGGTCGCGCAGGACTGTGAAGATCGCCGCCGGCTCCGCGTCAATAGTCCGCTGGACCTCGATCCGCTCAGTCGTCATGGCCACATCCTGTCATCCAAATTGCGCGCGCGAACGCCTCGGGCTGCTCGGCAAAGCACAGGTGTGATGCGTCCTCGATGATCTCCAGCTGCGAGCCAGGGATGCGACTTTGCATCTCTGCCAGGTGGGCCGGCCGGCATTCGTCGTAGCGCCCGCCAACCAGCAGCGTCGGGACATCGATCTCGCCGAGCCGGTCCATGATGTCCCAGCTCTTCAGGGTGCCCGTTACGGTGAACTCGCTTGGCCCGTTCATCGTGTTGTAGACGGTATAACCGGCCTCCGCGAACGAGCGCTCTAGGCCGACCGGCCACGGATCGAGCCGGCAGACGTGCTCACGGTAAAAGCCAAGCAGCGCTGCCTGGTACTCCGGGCACGCGGTGAAGCGGTCCGCCTCGTGCTGGCGGATAACCCGGCGCACTTCCTCAGGCTGGGCCGCAAGCAGTTCGGCGCAGTCGGCGGCCCAGCGGATCATGCTGGCTGGACTGCCGCAGAGGATCATGCTGTGCAGCTGCGGACGCCGGTCAAGTGCGTACTGCATTGCCAGCATGCCACCCCAGGAGCTGCCCAACAGGTGCAGATTGTCCAGGCCGAGAGAGGCGCGCACCTGGGCCAGCTCCTCGACAAACCGATCCACTGTCCACAGCGACAGGTCGTCGGGCCGGTCCGCGTTCCCGCAGCCGAGCTGGTCGTAGAAGATGACTTGCCGCCGGTCGGCCAGCGCCTCGATGGCTTCGAGGTAGAAATGCGTGAAGCCGGGCCCGCCATGCAGGCACAGGAGCGGCGTGCCGCCTTCGCCGACGGACCGGTACCAGACCCGGCCGCCGGGAACTTCGATGTAACCCTCGTCCTGCTTCATGCTGAGTCCACGATAATGACTGGTATGCGACAACTGGGTGCGGAACGATGGCAATTACGGATTGCCGCTGCTGACCGTGGGGTGCCGTGCCCGACCTATTACTACAGGAGCAGCCTGAAATGTTGGCCCGGCGTTGTGGCATGACATGAAGGGCGGCCACCTTATGGGCCTGCTGGTCTTCTCGTCCGGCGCGGGCGGCGCCTGCTCGGCTGGCAGGTAGGACGGTGATGGCTAGAGGCCTGAGTTGGGGACGAGTCGTTTGATGTCGGCGAGCAGGTGGCCGCCGGCTGTGGCCGCTGCGCCGGTCCCGGCGATTACCTGACTGCAGCCGCCGAACTGCGCGGCGTAGGTGCGGGCCGGCCCGTCGCCGGCGCGCACTGTCAGCAGCGCGGTGTCCGGCCACCATGACCCGTCGCAGGCGACTTGCGGGGCCCGTGCGGGTCTGAGGGAACGCAGGTCTGCGAGGACGCTGTGCACGTCAGAGGCGCCGGTGATCGTCGCATTCCGCTGCTGGCCGTCGCCGTCCCGGCCGGCCAGCGACTGGATGAACACCGACGATGCATCTCGTGGCACCTCAAGCCCGGACCGGAGTAGGGCCGACACCTGCCTGAGTAGCGCCCGGGCCCGGGCCGGGCGGGGGGACTCAGCCGTGACAGCCCAGGGCAGTAAAGCACCGGGCCGGTCCGGTAGTTGATGACCACGGTGTTGCTGGCCGGCCAGCCGCAGCCGGGCCACGTCGTCGTTTTCCATCCGCTGGGCAGGGTGAAAAGGACACCCTCGAATGCGATCCGCCGGTGCCGTGAGAGGGACGGCACGTGATGATTGCGGGTTGCTGCGGGCCGGTCCTGGACGTGGCCGGCGAGCGCGGCGCCCGCGGTTACGGCACCCGCGGTCAGCGCCGCGACCGCGATCGCCGAGGCACCGGCGGCGATCCGGCGGTGGCGGCCCGCGCGGCGCGCGAGATCCTCGAAGCTCACCGCGTCGGCCAAGCCATGGGTCGCCTGGTGCAGCAGTTCGGCGAGCTGTTCCTCAGTGCGTGTCATGGGTTACCTCGTCATCGAACAGGCCGTGCAGTTGCGGGCAGGCGCGAAGGGCGAGCAGGGCCTTGGCTGTCTGGCTTTTCACGGTGCCGACCGAGCAGCCCAGGACAGCTGCCGCCTGGGCCTCGGTCAGGTCATCGAAGTAGCGCAGCACGACCACGGCTCGCTGTCGGGGCGCCAGTCCACGGAGCGCTCCGAGGACGCAGCTGCGCAGGTCAGCAACGGCGAATTCGTCCCGCGGGCTGTCCCGGTCGGGCACGTCGGCTACCGGCTGCTCGGCACGCCACCGGCGCCGGTTCCAGCTCAGGAACGTCGAGACCATCACGACGCGCACATACGCCTCGGGCGCGTCCTGCCGGACAATGCGCGACCACCGCGACCACGTCTTCGCCAGCGCCGCCTGGACAACGTCCTGCGCCAGCGCCTCGTCGCCAGTCAGCAGCACAGCGCTGCGCACCAGCGCAGCCGAACGCGCCACGACGAATTCGCGGAAACCATCCGGCTCGACCACAGCGCCCTCACCGCCCACACTATGACGACCCGTGTCTGCCAAATGGTTGCCTGCCAGATCAGAATTGCCGGACGACATCGGGGCCACACCCCGGCACCGGCCAAAGTCAGATCTCGCCGGGCTGGGGCGCTTCTAGGTCCATCACACCCCAGAAGCGAGCCGGCGAGCGAGCAGCGAAGTATGCCTTAGCGCAGGCTGGTACCCGCACGGGGCCATCCCCGCGCGGGCACCACTGCGGCGGGCAGCTCGCGGCGTCCGCCTGGGAATCCCGCCCGACTGGCCGTCCCGCACTGCCTGGCAATCGTGCTGTCAGCCAGGCACCTTGTCCAGGAAGCCGAGGACCGTGCTGAGCCGCCCGTCCTCAGCAATCATGGCTACGTCGGAGCCGACAACTTGCGGTTCGGCGCCTTCGGGCCCGAGGTTCCAGCTAAAGCGAGCCTGCTGGTGATGCGCGTCCACCGGCCCGGCCAGGGTGAAGACCCAGCCGGGAAACTGCGCCTGGACTGCGGCGATGGTGGCGTCGATTGCCTCGTGACCGCGGACTTGCGCCAGCGGATCGATGTACTCGGCCTCGTCAGCCCAGACCTGGCTGATGAGCTTGCGGCGCTCGCCCTGATCGGTCGTGTTCCAGCAATCAAGGTACCGATCGATGACGTCGTTCATGGCTTTCCCTTCGCTTGCCAGCTGCTGATGCTCCAATGGTGTGTTCGCGCCTCCGCCGGTGTCGATTACCTGCGAGGTAAGCGCAAACCATTACCTCGCAGGTAATCGCGGTCACGTAGTGCACCAGCTACCGTCGGCTCCGTGACGACGATCACTTCACCGGCCATGGGCGCTATTCCAGTTGGCGCGATGCTGCGGCAATGGCGCGAGCGGCGCCGGCTCAGCCAGCTCGACCTATCCATCCAGGCAGACATCTCAGCCCGTCACCTCAGCTTCGTAGAGACCGGGAGGTCGCGTCCGTCGCCGGAGATGATCCGGCAGGTGCTGACCGGGCACAATCCCTATCCCGCCGTCGTCGTGAACCGCTGGTGGGAGCTGCTCGACGGCAACGATGCAATTAGCATCCTGGTCAGCGGCTGTGCGCAAGAACTGCTCCGGCCGCCGGTGAACGTGCTGCGGCTGAGCCTGCATCCGAACGGAATGGCACCGCGAATCCTCAATCTTGCGCAGTGGCGCGGGCATTTGCTGACCCAGCTGCAGCGCCGGGCAGTCAGGTTCGGGGATGCGCGCCTGATGGAGCTGTACGACGAGCTCCGCGACTATCCCGGTGGGATGGCCAGTCCATCCTCGCCTGCCGACGTTGTGTTGCTGCTCCAATACCGGCACGGTGAGCAGGAGCTGTCGCTCTTCAGCATCGCAGCGGTGATCGACACCGCTGCGGATGTGACAGTCGACGAACTCACGATCGAGAGCTTCTACCCGGCGAACGCGACCACGGCAGCGGCGCTATCGAAGTGGGTCAATTCTGACTCGTAGTTCCGCGGCCGGCGCGGCACGGTTAGTCGGCGAGCAGGAGCCGTTGCCATGCCTCGGCCAGGAACAGCTCGTAGCGTTCCGGGCCCACAGGTCGGCTAGTTCCGGTTCGGCCGGCGCGGCTTGCTGGATCATGCCGAGGACAGGCGCCAAGCGGCCAGCGATCGACCGCATGGCGGCGGCATAGATGGCGATCTTGGTGTGCGCATCCGGTGCGGCCTGGATTGCCTGCACGTAGTCCCGGTCCTCGGCCGGAACCGCTTGTGTGCTGCCCGAGATCGCGGTCTCGATGAGGAGCCGGGCCAGCTCAGGCTTGCGGCCAACGGAGGCATAGACCGTGTCAAGAGCCACGCCGGCCTGCTTGGCGATCGCGGACATCGGCGTCGCGGTATAGCCATGAGCAGCGAAGAGCTGCAGCGCTGTGTCCAGGATCGCCTTGCGAGTGTTCGCCGCGGCCTGGCGGCGCCTGCTTGTGTCGTATCGCCGCTTGACGGTTGGTGGCACAGGGCCCATGATAGCAATATTGATCCGAAAGAGCTTCGGATTAATTTGGGGAGGCCGAACATGACGTACGCATTCAGCTACGAGGTGCCGATCAACGCCGACATCTACGCCCGCATCAGGACCGGCATAGGCGAGGAACGGGCGCCGGGCCTGATCGCGCACCTGGCATACCGCACCGAGCAAGGACTGCGTTACGTCGATGTGTGGGAGACGAAGGACGACTGGGAGGCCTTTCAGCACGACCGCTTGCATCCAGTCGTCCACTCGCTGCTCAAGGAGATCCTTGGCTTCGTGCCTCCCGAGCCCCCGCTCACCGTGCTGGATCTCGTCGATGCCTGGACTGCCGAGCATGGACCCTTGACCTGACGCCGGTCTGGGAACAGCCCTATCGATGGCAGCTAGCGGCGGCAGTGTGGATTGGCGTGGCGGACAACCACCGCGAAGGTCACGGATGCCTCCGCTTTCCGGCTTTGTGCTGGACGTCAGCAGGCGTCATCGCCGGCTCCACTCCTCGCGAGGAGATCGCACGGCGCTCGGCCCGCTCGCTGCCCGCCCGACCCAGTGATGAGCAGTCGGGCGGGCCGCCTGCAAACTATCTGCAAGGCGGCCCGGCCATCATCATTACCTGGTGCGAATCACGAGGAGACGATGGCAGGCTCAGCGGTAATCGACAAGTTTCTGCGGGCAATCGAGAACGGCGCCAGTAACTACGGGCGCTGACACGGGGGCGAGCAGCACGGCCGCCCGCGTTACCGCGTGCGGTCAGTTCTACCCGGCGCTCGGCGCAGTCTCGCGGGGCGTCGGCTCCCGCAGCTCGGTCTTGAGTATCTTGCCCGACGGGCCCTTGGGCAGCTCGGCGCGGAACCTGACTTCGCGCGGGTACTTGTAGGCGGCCAATCGCTCGCGGCAATACGCGATGATCTCCTCCGCGCTGAGATCCGCGCTGGCTTTCAGCACGACAACGGCCACGACCTCCTCGCCCAGCCTTTCGTCGGGCTTGCCGATCACGGCGGCCTCGACAATGCCGGGATGGCTGTAGAGGACCTCCTCGATCTCCCGCGGGTAGACGTTGTAACCGCCGCGGATGACCAGGTCCTTGGTCCGGTCGACGATGAAGTAGAAGCCGTCCTCATCTCGGTAACCAAGGTCCCCGGTGTGCAGCCAGCCGCCGCGCAGGGTGGTCTTGGTCGCCTCGGGCTGCCCTCGGTATCCCTTCATGACGTTGTGGCCGCGGATGCAGATGGGCTTGCCGACCGACAGCGGCCTGCGATCGCCGGGCAGATTGAACGATGTCGTGCTGCCGGTCTCCGACAGGCCGTAGCCCTCGAGTACTTCGATGCCGTACTTGTTCTCGAACGTCCGCATGACATCCTCGGGCAGCGAGGCGCCGCCCGAGACGGCCACCCGCAACGCCGCCAGGTCCCGCCCGGCCACCTCAAGCTGGGCCAGCGCGTGCAGCATGGTCGGCACACCGGCGATCACTGTGCACTTATCACGCTCGATGGCGTCCAGCACCGGGCCTGGCATGAACCGAGGCACGATGCACAGTGCCGCGCCATACCGGACACACACGTTGATGACCGAGGACAGGCCGAAGACGTGGAAGAACGGCAGCACCGCGAGGAAGACGTCGTCCGGCCGGGCCCCGAACAGCTGGCCGGAGACCGTGCAGTTCATGTAGAGCAGGAAATGAGTAAGCTCGGCGCCCTTGGGCTTGCCGGTCGTGCCGCTGGTGTAGATCAGCACGGCCGTGTCGTCGGCGTCGCGCGGACTAATGTCTCCGCCTGGCTCAGCGAGCGGCGCGCTGCTTGGCAACGCCGAGAACGGCGACGAGCCAGGGGGCACGGCGCTCTCGTCGCCCGCCAGGTACAGCGGAATGCCTAGTTGCTCGCAAGCGCCGGCCGCATCCGCGTGCAGCCCGGCCATGCCGATCATGAGCCCAGCTTCGGCGTCCTTCAGCTGGTAGGCGATTTCCGCTGTCTTCACCTGACCCGGGGCCATCCCGGCCGCGGCCAGCCCGGCCGCGAACCGCCCGGACACCTCATCCAGCTGCTGGTAAGTCGTAGCGGTGCCGCCTGCGTGGCAGACTGTCGCGTCCGGCGTTACGGCCGCGGTCTCCCGCAGGATGGTCGCCAGGTTGAAGCTCACGGCGCGCCCTCCGAATCAGGCCTGCCGGGCCAGGCCGGCGATGAACACACCTCTGGCGACGATCGGCAGGGAAATAGCACGATATCGCTGAGACATACACTAGAGATGTATCGCGCGGTTGCCTAGGCTGCCTCCTAAGGCTGCCATCGCGTGCGCTGGCCGGCGGCAGCATAGTCGGCGCGATGGGACGGCCTGCCATGTATTTCACCAGTGATCCGCAGCCCGCGGCGGCTGTGACCGCGCCGCCGGTGCGCATGTTGCTGTCTGAGCCGGCCAGGGGTCTGGCAGAGCTCGCACTGCTGCCGCTGTCCGCGCCGTGGCTGTCGTTCGCGCCGCGCGGCGACGGACACGGCGTGCTGGTACTTCCGGGCCTGCTGGCCACCGATACGAGCACTCTCTTGCTCCGCCGGTTCCTGCGCAGACTCGGATACGAGGTGAGCGGCTGGCGACTCGGACGCAACCTCGGACCGACAGACGAGGTGCTCGACCAGCTTCCGGCGATGGTGGCCGGCCTGGCGCAGCAGACCGGACGGCCAGTCTCGGTGATTGGCTGGAGCCTGGGCGGCATCTTCGCTCGGGAGATAGCGCGCCAGCAGTCGGCTCAAGTGCGCCGGGTGATCACGCTCGGCAGCCCGTTCGCGCTGACCGGGGAGCGACAGAGCCACGCCGACCGGGCCTATCAGCGTCGCAGCGCGCTGCACGCCAACGGCCGGGTGCCGACGCGGCAGCAGGTGGCCCAGCCGATCAGCGTGCCGTCGACCGCGGTGTACTCGCGACGCGACGGCATCGTGGCTTGGCAGGCATGCATTGAGCCGGAGACGGCGCTCCACCAGAATGTTGAGGTTCGTTGCGCGCACCTTGGCTTCGGGGTGGACCCGGCGACGCTCTGGCTGATTGCCGACCGGCTGGCAGTCCCGGCCGGGCAGCTGCGTCACTTCCATCCGTCAGCCACGCTGCGCTCGCTCTACCCTGACTCATGGGGGGCCGTGCACCCCCCGAAAACCAGAATGCGCTGAGTCCCAGAGTTGAGCGCGCCGGCAGGCCGCCCAGTCCTGCAGCACCCCGAGGAGGAGCCCGATGCAGCAGCTCACTGGTCTGGACGCCGCGTTCCTGGCGCTGGAGACGGCGAACTCAACCGGTCACGTCGGCGGCCTGTGCGTCCTCGACCCCTCCGGCGCGCCTGCGCCGCTAACGCTGGCTCGGCTCACCGAGGTGCTCGGTCAGCGACTGCCGCTGGTGCCCGTGCTGCGGCGCAAACTGCTAACCGTGCCGTTTGGCCTGGACCAGCCGTACTGGGTCGACGACCCGAACTTTGACATCGAGTACCACATCAGGGAGATCGCGCTGCCCCGTCCGGGTTCGGACGCCCAGCTCACCGAGCAGGTATCCAGGTTGCACGCCCGGCCACTAGACCGCAGCCGCCCGCTCTGGGAGATCTACCTCATTACCGGGCTGTCGAAGCGGCGCGTCGCTGTATACACCAAGATCCATCACTCGGCGATCGACGGAGCCTCCGGGGCCGAGTTGCTCACGGTCCTGCTCGACCTCGCGCCGGAGGGCCGAGACCTGCCGGAAAGCACGCCGTTCCGCCCGGCCCGGCCGCCCGGCCTGGCGGCACTGACCGCGCTCGCCGCGGCCCGGCTAGCCTGGCGCCCGGTGCAGACGGTCCGGCTCAGCAACGAGCTCGTGCGGCTGCTGCCGACGCTCGCACCGGCTATCGGCACGCTGGTCGGCGGCATGCTAGGGCTCAACCGCGGCGACGGCGAGGTGATCGGGACCGCGCCGGGTCGTGCTCCGGCGACGCCGTTCAACCGGCCGATCACCGCGCACCGGCGGCTCGCGCTGCGCAGCGTGGGACTCGACGCGGTCAAGACGGTGAAAACCGCGTTCGGCGTCTCGGTCAACGACGTTGTGATGGCGATGTGTGCCGGGGCGCTGCGCCGCTGGCTCGCCGACCATGATGCGCTTCCGGAACTCCCGCTGATCGCGATGATCCCGGTCGATCCTGACCAGCGAGTGGCGATCGTGCACGCCGCGACCCAGCAGGCCAAGGCCCAGCAGGCCGCGATCCCGCAGGGCCTGGTCGATCAGGTAAGCGACTTCGCGCCGCCGGCGCTCACCGCACGGGCCGCACGGGTCGTGTTCGCCACCGGCGTGCTGCACCGGCTGCCGCCGTTCAACCTGTGCATCTCCAATGTGCCCGGCCCGAACGTGCCCGTCTACCTGTGCGGGGCCAGGCTGCTGGCGCATTACCCGGTTTCGGTCATCACCGACGGTCAGGGGCTGAATATCACCCTCGTTGGTTACCTCGGTCAGCTGCATTTCGGCCTGGTGGCCTGCCGCGAGCTCGTGCCCGACATCGACAAGCTCGCCGACTACTTGGTCGAAGAGCTTGAGTTGCTGCAGAAAGCCGCTGGCCAGCGACTTGCGAGCTAGACCGGAGCCGGGGTCAGCCGACCGGCGTGGCGACGCTCTGGCGATCATCTCGGAGGGGACGGGGCCGCCCCGCGACCTTCCCCCGGAAATATTCCGCGCGGCCGCTGAGGCATACCTGGCCGGACAGCGGCTCGACATGCAATCCCTGGCGCGCCGCGTCGGCGTGGGCCGGGCGACCCTGTACCGCCGGGCGGGCAACCGGGAACAGCTCCTTGAAGCAGTGGTGTGGTGGCGGGCGCGGCGGCTGCTGGCCTGGCAGCTTGACCGGACCTGCGAGCTGGCCGGCGCGGCGCGGATCTCGGCGGTAGTCGGGGGTGTGCTGCGCTCGATCGAGCGGGATCGCCCGTTGCGGGCGTTCCTGGAATGCGACCCGGAGACCGCGCTGCGCGTCCTCACGGGCGGCCGCAGCCGCGCGGCGCACGGAATGACAAGCGTCCTGGAGCGGCTCATCGACACTGAACGCAGCTTGGGCGCGTTCGAGCCGGACTTAGACACCACGGCGCTCGCGTACGCGATCATGCGCATCAGTGAGGCCTTCCTGTATGCAGATGTGCTGGCGGGCCTGACGCCGGACATCGGCCGGGCGATCACGGTGGTCGATGCGCTGCTAGCTGGCCTGGACCGGGCCGGACGCCCGTAGGTCAGCGCACCAGGTGGCGGGCGCTGTGGCATCGGTGATCGGGCCTGTGACGGTGGGGCTTCGGCTTACCGGTCGCCGCCAGCCGGCGGCGCCGCAGGCGCGGACGGCTTCGGAATCGACTGGCCTCGCTGACCTTATTGGTCAGAGCATTGCTATCAGCATCGCCGCCATGCCGGCACTCATGGCAGCGTGGCTGGCCGCCGCCGCACCGTTCACGTGTCGTCTCGGACCGGCGGCCCGCACCAGCCATGGGATGGCGGCTAGGGCGAAGTAGGCCGCGAGCAGGACGCTGACGGCCAGCACCGCGGCAGGCATAGAAGGCTGCGACATCGCGAGCCTGGAGTGATGGGACATGGGGGGCATGGAGTGACCGGAAGCGCGAACCAGATGACGGCGCAGCCGAACACGGCCGTCTGCAACCACACGGCCAAGGCGGGTTCTGACCACCAGGTCAACGCGCCCACAGCCGCGCACATCAGAAAGTGGAAGGCATCGGAGAGCCGCCGGACCGCCCGCGCTGGGGCCGCCTGCCCCATGGCCGCCCGCGCCGTGGCCGCGCGCGCCGTGGCCGGCCGTCCCAGGGCTAGCAGCGCCCCCAGCCCGGCCGCGGCGAAGACGGCAATGAGCAGGCACCTGGCCGTAAATGCCGTGACCATCACGAGCCCGCGGCGTAGGTGTCGTGATGGGGCAACTCGGTGACGCACCGCTGCATGCACCTCGGGAACGCCAGTGTTCGACGCCGCGATCAGGTTGAGGCAGGGGCAGGTGCGGGAGACGCGGTCACCCTGCCGCCGGACCACCTCGCCCGTGGCGCCCGGTATGCCAGTACCAGGCGCCGGCGACGCCTTACACGTGCTCGTCATGGCGGCGAATGCACATACGTGCTCGTCATGGCGGCGAATCCACGTCCGAAAGGCCTCACCCTGGCCGGCCCAGGCCGCGACGATCTTCGGTCTCGCCATCGTCGTTCTCCTTGGCATGTCGTGACGGGTCCGCCACGGCCGGCCTAGGCTGCGGCTGCGGATCGGTTGT
>WNFI01675834.1_pt1 | contig 18329 bp, 13 predicted proteins | sample 5400471 | NCBI WGS metagenome assembly WNFI01 (sample SAMN13153348, study PRJNA577476) | soil metagenome | isolation source: 100 cm saprolite on Douglas fir-dominated hillslope | place: USA:California | collected 2013-09-17 | reverse complement strand
CACTGCACACCTTGAGCCTGGGCCAGGTTCCCAGCACGGCCGCCTCGGCGGCGATCAGCAGCAGCGCGCCGAGCCCCGCGGCGGGGCCCTGGCCGTCCGGCACCGACCGCACCGTGCCGTCCTCGCCGATCTCCAGCCGGATAGCCAGGCGCGCGGCGACCGACCGCAGGCGACTCACCGGCGCCCTGACCGGGACCTGCCGGCCAACGTGCCCTAGGAGTACCTCCCGGAGCACCTCCCGCATCGCGATCGCCTGCCTCAGGTCGTCCTCGGTGGCCTGGCCTTGCTGCGGCCCGATCAGGTCGCGTGCCATCAACCAGCGGGTCAAGGCGCTGGGGGAGCTGAGCTCATCGGCGCCAGCTTCGATGTCCAGCGTGTTCACGAACGCGCGCACGTGCTCAAGGCGGCCCGGTGCTGGCCCGATCGCCGGCTGGCGGGCCGCCCGCTCGACGACTCGGTCTGCTTCACGAGTTGTTACCACCATTTGAGCTTAGCCGGTTGCGCCGCGGACGCGCCTGGTCTAGCGTTTACGTAACCAGCTAGGCCAGTTTGAAGGTAACGCGATGGCGGAGCGAGGATCACGATGAACGAGTGGGTGATGATTGGGGTTCCGACCAGCGCTGGCGCCCACCATGCCGGCCAGGAACTCGCGCCTGACGCGCTGCGCGCCGCCGGCCTGGCAGACCGGCTGCTCGAAGCCGGCCTCGCGGTGACTGACGCAGGTAACCTTCCAGGAGCGGTATTCGCCGCGGACCGGGATGCGCCGGGTGGTCGCAACCTAGCGGCTGTCACTAGAGTGGCGGCCGATGTCGCCGACTCGGTGGCCAAGGTCGTGGCTTCTGACCGGCTGCCGCTGGTGCTTGGCGGTGACTGCACGATCACGATCGGCGCGGTCGCCGGCCTGCTGCGCTGCCACCCTGATGGTGGTCTCATATACGTCGACGGGGACGCTGACCTCGGCGTTCCTGGCGATGGCGGTTCAGGGATTCTCGACTCGATGGGCATCTCGCACCTGCTCGGCCGGGGCGCCCCTGAGCTGGCGGGCCTCGGCGGGCAGGTGCCGCTGCTTGAGCCAGGCACGCTCGCGATACTCGGCTCGGATCCGCGGGAGACTGACGACGCCGGGCGCGCGTTCCTGGCCGATGCAGGCGTCAGCTTCACCGAGGCTCCGGACTTCATCGCCGATCCGGTCGCCGCCACGGAGCGCGCGCTGGCGACCGTGACCGGCGCGAGCGGACGGTTTCTTGTCCACTTCGACGTTGACGTCGTCGACTCCGGTGATCTCCCGCTCGGCAATTTCCCGCACTACGGCTCCGGCGTCCTGCTCGACCATGCGGTCGCCGCGGTGCGCGTGCTCCGGTCCCATCCGTCCTTCGCCGGGCTGGTGCTGACCGAGGTGAATCCGACCTACGATCCTGCCGGTTCCGAGCTCAGGAGGCTGGTTAGCGGCCTGGCCAGCGCCCTAGCCGCCTGACAAGCACCAGCCGGGCGTTGACGACAGGCCTAGACCGCTCTACCCTTTCTCTATGACTATAGATAAAGGGTCTAAGTCACCGTCGGCCGACGCCGCCCGAGATGCCGCCCATCAGGACGCGGCGGGCTCGCCGATCGCGTTCCGGCTTGACCCAGGTTCTGGCGTGCCCACCTACTTGCAGCTTGTCCACCAGGTCGAGCAGTCGCTGAGGCTGGGCTATCTCAAGGAGGGCGACCGGCTGCCCACCGTGAAAGAGACCGTCGAGGCCCTGGCGATCAACCCCAACACCGTACTCAAGGCATACCGGGAGCTTGATAACAAAGGGCTGGCCACGGGGCGTCCTGGCCAGGGAACTTTTATCGCGGGCACGCTGCGCCGGGTCGGCCTGACCGAGCAGTCCGAACTGCGCAAAGGCTTGATGAGCTGGCTACGTACGGCCGACGACGCGGGACTGGACTTCGAGTGGATCGAGGCCCTGTTCGCCGCCTCGATGCGGGATTTTCGTGAGCGCCGCGACGTGGCCAGTGCCCGCCGCGGCGCTGCTCGTCGCCCTGACCTTGGCTCGCCGGCCACGTCGTCGCCCTCGTCGGGCCGAACGGGGCGGGCAAGACCACTCTGCTCAACCTGGCCGCCGGGCTGCTCCAGCCCACGTCTGGCCGCCTGACCGTGCTAGCTGGCGAGCAGCCGGGCTCAGCCCAGGCACGCAACCGGATCGGCTTCGTGGCCCAGGACGCGAAGCTGTACGCGCACCTGCCGGTGGGCGACATGCTGCGGGTGGCCCGGAACCTGAACCAGACCTGGGACGGCGACCGGGCCCGGGCCCGACTGGCCGACCTCGGCATTCCGCTGGACCGCAAGGTGCGCCAGCTCTCTGGTGGCCAGCGGGCGCAGCTTGCGCTGACGATCGCGGTTGCCAAGCGGCCGGAGGTGCTCATCCTGGACGAGCCGCTCGCGGCGCTGGACCCGCTGGCGCGGCACGATCTGATGAGCTCGCTGATGGCCGCGGTGGTCGAGGACGGCCTGTCACTGGTGTTCTCCTCGCACGTTGTGTCCGAGCTGGAACGGATCGCCGACTACCTCGTCGTGCTCAACAACGGCCGCCTGCAGCTGGCCGGCGAGGTAGAGCACCTGCTGGCGCGGCACAAGATACTGACCGGCCCCGGCGGCGAGATGTTCGTAGATTCGCAACGGATCGCGATCGTCCATGCCCAGCAGGCGGGAGCTCAGGCGCACCTGCTGGTCAGGACCTCGGCGGCGGAGGATCCGGTCCCGCACGGCTGGCAGTCGCAGTCGGCCAGCCTGGAGGAGCTGGTGGCGGGAGGAGCACGGGCGGTGACGCCATGACCGCCGTGGCGACTTCGGCAGGCCGCGGACGCCCCGCCAAGACGCCAACCCGATCCGTTCGGTGGCGGCGGCTGACCTGGGTCGCCTGGCGCCAGCACCGGGCCACGCTGATGGTATTTGTCATCCTTGTCGGCCTCACCGCGATCGCGATAGCGCTGACTGGCTTCGTGCTGCATCCGGCGGGTTCGCGCGTGTACAGCGCCGGGCCGCATTCACTGTGGCCCATCTACGACGTGACCGACACCTCGCTCAGACTCGCGCTGCCACTCATGCCCATGCTTGCCGGGTTGTTCCTCGGAGCGCCGCTGATAGCCAGGGAAATCGAGACCGGCACGGCGCGGTTCGCGTGGGCCCAGGGCGCGGGCCGCACCAGATGGCTCATCGCGACTGTCGTCCCGGCCGCGGCGCTGCTCGCGGTGATCGCGCTCGGCCTGGGCCTGGAGTTCCGGTGGTGGATGACCCCGTTGCTGCCCAGCGACTGGGCCTGGCGGCCCGACCTATTCAGCCTGAATCCGCTGCCATTCATCGGCTGGACTCTGCTGGGCTTCAGCTTGGCAGTGTTTCTCGGAGCCGCGATCCGGCGCACCGTGCCAGCGATGGCTGCCATGCTCGCCTGCTACCTTCCGCTGATGTACCTGGTGGCGACCACCTGGCGGCGCGCCTATCTTCCGCCACTGCATCGGGCAGCCGCACAGCCGACGTTCACGCCCGGGGGCGGATACGGCTACACCACGTACTGGGGCAACCTACGCGGCCCTGGCCCGGACATACTCAGCACCGCGCTGGGCTGGCCGTCGGGACGGTTGCTCACCCGCTCTGAATTGCGTCACTCGGCAGCTTGGTTCCGGCTGCACCACATCCAGGTGTGGGTGACCTACCAGCCAGGCGGCCGGTTCTTGCTGTTCCAGTACATCGAGTTCGGGTGGCTGGTCGCGCTGTCGGCAATCCTGATCGGCATGACGGTCGTCCTGATCCGCCGCCGCGCGGCCTGAAGGGAGCCAGGGATCGTCACCCTGCTGATCGTGTTCGCCGCCTGCGCGCTCATGCTCATCGTTACGGGCATTCAGACCCACCTCGCCTCTCGTGGCCCGCGAATTCGAGACGATAGCGTTTCGTTTTTCACTGACTCAGGGCCTGAGCGTGACGGCGTGGGCGCGGCGATCTTGCTGACGCTGGCAGGTAGGCGCCCTTCATTGCCGTCCGGCCGGCGGACGTGACCGTCGCCACGGTGACCAGCCGACGCGACCGACTGCCGTACGCCACTATCCGAATGCCTCTAGCCTGGGGATGTGCGGGAAATCTCGGTCTTCAGCGGAACAGCTCACCCTGAGCTCGCGGAGGAGATCTGCGGGCATCTAGGTGTTCCGCTACAGCCAGCAACCGTCCGCCGGTTCGCCAACGACTGTCTGGAAGTTCAGCTCCAGTCCAACTGCAGGGAACGCGATGTCTTCCTGATCCAGCCGTTGTCCGCTCCGGTGCAGGAGCACCTAGTCGAACTGCTGCTGATGCTCGACGCCGCGCGCGGCGCCTCGGCCGCGCGGGTCACGGCGGTGATCCCGCACTATGCCTACGCACGCTCCGACAAGAAGAACATGCCCAGGGTCTCGATCGGCGGACGCCTGGTCGCCGATCTGCTTGTCACCGCCGGCGCAAGCCGCGTGCTCACGATGACGCTGCACTCGCCGCAGGTGCACGGGTTCTTCTCCGTTCCCGTCGATCACCTGCACGCCCTGCGCGAGATCGCCGATCACTTCGCTGGCCAGGATCTGTCCGGCGCCGTCGTCGTCTCGCCCGACCTGGGAAACGCCAAGGCGGCGGCGGCCCTGGCGCGCATGCTCGGCCTTCCCGTCGCGGCCGGGGCCAAGGAGCGGATCAGCGATGACGAGGTGACGATTACCTCGATCATCGGCGACGTGGCGGGACGAAATGTGATCGTGCTTGACGACGAGATCGCCAGGGGAACCACGATCATCGAGCTGCTCGGAAGGCTGCGCGAGCACGGCGCCCGCAGTGTCCGCATCGCATGCACGCACGGCCTGTTCTGCGACGGCGCGGTCAAGCGGATCGCGGCTTGGCCCGAGGTGCAGGAAATCGTCTGCACCAACTCGGTCGCGATTGCCGAGTCAGAGGGCACCGACCGGCTGCACGTGATCTCGGTCGGGCCGGCCCTGGCCGAGGCCATCAGGCGGATCCACGAGGGGGAGTCGGTCAGCGCGCTGTTCCACGATCAGTGACCGTGCTCGGTCACCCGGGCCGCGATCTGGAGCCGGGACGTGAACCCGAGCTTGGCCATGATGTTGGCGATGTGGCGCGCCACCGTTGCCGAGCTGATGCCGAGCTCGTCGGCGATGGCCTTGTTAGACAGGCCCCTGGCGATCAGGGCAGCGATCTCGAGCTCCCGCACGGTCAGCTCCGGTTTCCTGGTCGCCAGCATGTCGGGCACCGTCAGGGCGAGATCGACCGCGGCATCGCTGCTGAGCTCCGATCCGGCTGTCCAGAGCTCCTTGGTCGCCGCTTCGCCAAGCCCGGCCGAGGCCAGCAGCCGCTCGGTCCGGCTGACCGGACTCCCCGGCATGTTCGCCTCGCTACGCAAGGCGTCGGCCGCTGCGGCTAGCCGCACCGCTACTTCCAGCGAGCCATCTCCGGCCTGGCATTGACCTCGCGTGCGATCGCGAGCGCCTCGAGGTAGCGCTGCCGAGCCTTTGCCGGGTTACCGGTCAGCCTGGCGAGGTCACCGAGGCCGAGCAGCGTCCTCGCGGCCGCCCACTGGTGGTCGATGTCCCTGGCGATGGCGAGCGCCGCCTCGCCGAGCCGAAGCGCCTCGGCCAGGTCACCGCGGGAGGCGGCAGCCGCCGCCCGGGTGCCCGTGGCATAGCCGACGTTGAACTCGTCGCCCGAGCCGCTGGCTACCGCCAGCGCCTCGCAGGCCCTCAACTCGGCCTCGTCCCCCTGGCCCGCGTGCAGCGCGGCCTCGGCGAGCAGGTTCAGCGCCGACGCCGCCCAGAACTCCAGGCCAGGGCCGCGGCAGAGCTCAAGCCCGGCCTTCGCTCGCTGACTAGCGTCGGCCGGGTCACTAGCCAGCGCAAGCTGGGCCCGGCCGATGAGGGCTGGCCCCAGCACCCCGCCCGGAAGGGCAGCGTGATGCTGGTCAAGGAACGCGTCCATCCAGGCCGCCCCCTCGGCGAATGAGCCCTGGACGATCCAGACCGGCCGCATCGCCGAGCACATCCGCAACCCGGATTCCACGTCGCCCACGTCCAGGCACCAGGTCAGAATCTGCCGCATGTTGGCGGTTTCCGCATCGAACCGCCGGAAGGTCTCCACCCGCTCCGGCCACGTCGCAGGCAAGATAGCCATGCCGATCAGCGCTGCGTGTTCCATCTCGCCCACTGCGTAGTCGCGGAACCTCGCGCGCTGCCGCTGCGTCTCTCCTGCCTCGTCGAGCCGCGCCGCCGCGTAGGCGCGGATCGTCTCGAGCATCCGGTACCTGATCCGGCCGTCGGCATCAGGCTCGGCGATCACGAACGACCTGTCCGCCAGCCCGGTGAGCAGGTTCAGAATGTCGCCGCCGGCCAGCTCATCACCAGGCTGCGAGCCTGCGCAGACATCTTCAGCCATCTCGAGGGGCCAGCTTGCGAAGACGGAAAGCCGGCGCAGCAGCACCTTCTCCGCCGGCGGAAGCAGGTCATGGCTCCAGTCGATCGCCGCACGCAGGGTCCTGTGCCTGGGCAGCGCCATCCGCTCGGCGGAGCTGAGGAGCATGAACCGGTCGGCCAGACGAGCGGCAATCTGCTCGACGGTCAGCATCCTGACCCACGCTGCCGCCAGCTCAATTCCCAGCGGCAGCCCGTCGACTGCGCGGCAGATCGCGGCCACCGTGGCCGCGTTGGCAAGCCTCAGCGCGAACCCAGGCTGCACCGCGGCCGCACGATCGGCGAACAGCCGGAGCGCGTCGGATCGCATCAGCTCCGCCGTGTCGTCGGGCGCGCCCTGCGGCGCGGGTATCGCCATCGGCGGGACCTGCCAGACCGTTTCGGCGGCCACCCGCAGCGGCTCCCTGCTTGTCGCGATGACCTTCAGGCCAGGCGAGCTAGCCAGCATGCGCTGGCAGGTCCGGGCGCACGCATCGATCAGATGCTCGCAGTTGTCCAGCACTATCAGCACCCGGCGCGGCCTAAGCGCGTCGGCGAGCGTCGCGAGAATGGGGCGGCCAGGCTCCTCGACCACGCCGATGACCGACGCGATCCTCGAGGCGACCAGGTCAGGCTGCTGCAAGTCAGCCAGCTCGACGAACCACGCTCCGTCAGCGAAGCCGGGCGCCAGCCTGGCTGCGGCATGGATCGCCAGCCGCGTCTTGCCGATGCCGCCAGCACCGCACAACGTCAGTGCGCGCACGTCGCTTGCGATCCGGCAAATCTCGCTCAGCTCATGTTCGCGGCCGACAAAGGCATTAAACTCCTCGCCGGTATTACCTTGAATGCCCAATTCCATACTGCGGCCAGGCTTCCAGCCAGAGGCATTTCGCGCTCTTACGTCAGAGATCACTATCCGTAGTAGCCAAGGTAACGCGCGACGGCCCCAAAAGAAACCTAAACAGTCGCAAGTCAACTATGTCCGGCACGCGAGTCATCGTGAGTTCAGCGGCAGCGGCCGGCCGCCGATCACGGGCACCGGTCGCCGATCAGATGAGCGTCTGGCCACTGGCCCGCTGCTCGAGCGCGAGCAGGAACCGCTTGCGGTCCATCCCGCCGCCGTAGCCAGTCAGGCTGCCGTCGGCGCCGATCACCCGATGGCAGGGGACCACGATCGCGACCGGGTTCCTGCCGTTTGCCAGGCCGACTGCGCGGGAGGCCGACGGCTGGCCGATCCTTCTGGCCAGCTCGCCGTAGGAGATGGTCTGGCCGTACGGGATCGACTGCAGCGCCGCCCACACGCAACGCTGGAACTGCGTGCCGTCGAGGGCGAGCGGCAGGTCGAAGCTGGTCAGCTCGCCGCGAAAATAGGCATCCAGCTGGCTGGCCGCGGCGGCGAGCACCGGATAAGACTCGCTGGCGACCGCAGCCCCGAGCGCGCCGAGGTCCGGCTCGTAGCGCGTGATCTCCATGTCCACGCCTGCCAGCCTTCCATCCTGCGCGATCAGGGTCAGCGGCCCGATCGGGCTGTTGATCACGGCGTGCGACCGCTGTCCAGCGGCTGTGCGCAACGTCATCGGTGTTCCTTTCTCGCTGGGTCCTGGCCGGTGCTCAGGCCGCCGGGAGCCGGTTGATGGCGTGATCGGAGGTGGCCCACAGGTACTGGACCGCGTAGGCGCGCCATGGCCGCCATCGCTCCGCGCGCCTGGTCAGGGCCGCGGGCGAGGCGGGCAGCCCGAGCGCTGCGGCGGCCTGCCTGACGCCAAGGTCGGTCGGGGGGAAAGCGTCTGGATCACCGAGGCCGCGCATGGCGACGATCTCGATCGTCCACGGCCCGACGCCTGGCACTGTCGCGAGCACGCTTCTGGCCAGATTCCAGTCCGCCCCGGTGCCGAGGTCGAGCGATCCCGAGGCGACGGCGCGGGCCAGCGCGGCGACACTCTGGCGGCGGGTCGCGGGCATGGCCAGTGCGGCCATGTCGGTGTCTGCGAGCATGGCCATGTCAGGGAAGAGCCTGGTCAGACCGCCGGCGGGATCGCCGACTGGCTCGCCGTAGCGCTCCGCGAGGCGCGCTCCGTGTGTCCTGGCGGCGGCGGTGGAGACCTGCTGGCCGATCACCGCACGCGCCGCGAGCTCGGCCGCCTCGACCGTACGCGGCACGCGGCGGCCGGGTGCCTTATCGATCAGCGGCGCGAGCTCTGGGTCTTGGCGCAGCTGCTCGCCGGTCGCGACCGGGTCGGCGTCCAGGTCGAGCAGGCGGCGGCAGCGGCTGATCGCCATGGCGAGGTCGCGCAGGTCGGTCAGCGCGAGCTGGCAGGCGATGTACTCCGGACCAGGCCGCAGCGATACCACGCCGGGGCCGTTCGGCAGCCGGAGCGTACGGCGGTAGGCACCGTCACGCCACTCCTCGACACCTGGTATCGCCGTCGCCGCTAGGTGACCGAACAGGTTGTCCGGGTACATCGGCTGGCGAAACGGCAGCCTGAGCGAGATCGATGCGAGGGATGAGCCCGAGGGCTTGCCAGCCACCTGCCTGACGGCGCTCTGCCTGCCAGCCGCGGCGCGGCGGCGGAGCTCGGTCGGCGGCAGGGCGAAGACTCCGAGGACCGTGTCGTTGAAGGTCCTGATGGTCGGGAAGCCGGCGGCGAAAGCGACATCGCCCATTGGCAGCGTCGTCGTCTCGATCAGGAGCCGGGCCGTCTGCGCCCGCTGCGCACGGGCCAGCGCCAGCGGGCCTGCCCCGAGCTCGGCCAGCAGCTGCCGCTCGACTTGCCGAACGCTGTAGCCGAGCTGCGCCGCCAGGCCCGCGACGCCAGCGCGGTCGACCACGCCGTCGGAGATGAACCGCATCGCCCTGGCGACCAGGTCGGCCCGCTCGTTCCACTCTGGCGATCCGGGACTCGCGTCGGGCCTGCATCGCTTGCAGGCCCGGAAGCCGGCCTGCTGCGCGGCCGCGGCACTGGGGAAGAACCGCATGTTCTGCGGCTTGGGAGGTACCACCGGGCAGCTCGGCCGGCAGTAGATCCCCGTGGTCAGCACGGCCGTGAAGAACCAGCCGTCGAACCGCGCGTCCTTTGACTGCACCGCCCTGATGCAGCGCTCTGTGTCCTCATGCATAACGCAAGGTGTCCTCATGCATAACGCAAGCATCGGCGCCGGACCATGCCCGAGTCTAGCGAAAATGCGACATCGGCGTCCGCTCGCGCGGCCGGGTATGGGGCCACAGCTCATCTTGCGTGACACGCAATCTGAGAGCTTCACTAAATTTGCGCGACACGAAGTTTTCGCCCTACTATAGTCGGCGTGTTAACAGGTGAACATGGCCTCACAGAGCGCTGCGCGCCGGAAGGGCTGCGCGAGCGCAAGAAGGCGGCCACCCGCAGGGCGCTCGGGATCGCCGCCATGCGACTGGCTGTGCAGCGCGGCCTGGAGAACGTGCTGGTCGAGGACATCGCCGCGGCGGCAGGCGTCTCCGCCCGCACGTTCAACAACTACTTCGGCAGCAAGTACGAGGCGATCTGCGCGCTTGCCATGGAGCGCAGCCGGCTGATGGGAGCCGCGCTGCGCGGCCGGCCGCGCGGCGAACCGCTGATGGATGCGATCGGCAACGCCGTCCTCGAGCCCTACGCACGGGCCGCGGATGTTCCCGACCGGGAATGGCTCGACGGCGTGCGCCTCGTGATTAAATCGCCTGCCCTGCAAGGGGAGTACCTGCGGGCACAGTACGCGGCGCAGCAGACCCTGGCCCAGGCCATCGCCGACCGGATCGGCACCGACCTGGAGACGGACATGTTCCCCGCCGTCATGGCCGGCGCCGTCGCCGCCGCGATCCAGGTGGCGCACGCGCGGTGGCTCCGCTCCGACCCGCCGGTCGCGCTTCTCCCGCTGATCCGCCAGGCACTCGGAGAGCTCAGGTACCCGTTGGCTGCTGGCATCGCTGACAGCGAATTCGCTTGCCAGCCGCAGCCGAGTAAGCCGATTCTGGCACCGGCGACGAGCCGGCCAGGCGGCGGCCGCGGTCCGGTCAGCGGGACGCGACCGCATCGACGACCCCGCAAACCCCCGAGCCAGAGCGAGTAACCGTGCTGATCCGACTGCTCCGCGAGTATCTCCGTCCGTACCGCGGGGAGCTGTCGCTTGTCGTGGTACTCCAGCTCGCGGCGACCCTGGCGACGCTGTTTCTGCCGACGCTGAACGCCGACATCATCGACAAGGGCGTGATCACCGGCGACATGCATTACATCCTGCGGACGGGCGCGTTCATGCTCGCGGTGGCGTTCGTGCAGATCGTTTGCTCGGTTGGCGCCGTGTACTTCGGCGCGCACACCGCGATGGCCGTCGGCCGTGACATGCGGCTCGCTGTCTTCAGGCAAGTTCAGGATTTCTCCGCGCGAGAGGTCGGCCATTTCGGGGCGCCGTCCCTCATCACCCGGACTACCAACGACGTCCAGCAGGTGCAGATGCTGGCGCTGATGACCTTCACGCTGATGGTGTCCGCCCCGATCATGTGTGTCGGCGGCATCATCCTGGCGCTGCGGCAGGACGTGCGGCTGTCCGCGCTGCTGCTGGTCGCAGTGCCAGCACTGGGCATCATCGTGACCGCGATCATCTCCCGGATGCGGCCCTTGTTCCGCCAGATGCAGGAGCGCATCGACGAGATCGCTCGGGTGCTGCGCGAGCAGATCAGCGGCGTGCGGGTGATCAGGGCCTTCGTGAGGGAGGGCCGGGAGCGCGACAGGTTCGCGGTGGCGAGCACCGCGTTGTTCAGCGTCTCGCTCGGCACGGGCAGGCTGCTGGCGCTGATGTTCCCCGCGGTCATGCTGGTGCTCAACTTCTCCAGCATCGCCGTGCTGTGGTTCGGCGGGCATCTGGTCGCCAGCGGGAGCATGCCGGTCGGCGCGCTTACGGCGTTCCTGACCTATCTCCTGCAGATCCTCATGTCGGTGATGATGGCGACGTTCATGTTCGTCATGGTCCCGCGGGCCGAGGTCTGCGCTGAGCGCATCGTCGAGGCGCTCGACACCGAACCTGACGTGCGGCCGCCGGCCAGCCCGGTCAGCATCGGCACGGCCAGGGGCCGGCTTGAGCTCCGCGACGTGGAGTTCAAGTACCCCGGAGCCGCGCAGCCCGTGCTGCATGAGGTAAGCCTGGTCGCCGGGCCTGGGCAGGTGACCGCGATCATCGGCGGCACGGGCAGCGGCAAGACCACGGTCGTTAACCTGGTCCCAAGGCTCTTCGACGCGACCGGCGGCGCCGTGCTCATCGATGGTGTGGACGTCCGCGACCTGGACCCAGCTGTGCTTTCCGGCCTAATCGGGCTGGTGCCGCAGCGGCCGTACCTCTTCTCCGGCACCGTGGCATCGAACCTGCGGTATGGCCGGCCAGACGCCACCGACCCTGAGCTGTGGCGAGCGCTAGAGATCGCCCAGGCGAGGGACTTCGTCGCCCAGATGAAAGGCGGGCTGGACGCCGGGATCGCCCAGGGCGGAACCAATGTGTCTGGCGGGCAGCGGCAGCGGCTGGCGATCGCCAGGGCCGTGGTGCATCAGCCGGCCATCTACTTGTTCGACGACTCGTTCTCCGCCCTGGACTACGCGACCGACGCCGCGCTGCGCGCGGCCCTGGCGCGCGAAACATCAGCGGCGACCGTGCTGATCGTGGCCCAGCGGGTCGCCACCATCAGGAACGCCGACAAGATCATCGTGATGGATGCCGGCCGCATCGTGGCATCCGGCACCCATGACGAGCTGATGGCCTCCGACCAGACCTACAGGGAGATCGTGCTCTCCCAGCTCACCGAGCAGGAGGCGGCATGAGCGAGCCGGAGGGGCGCCCGACGGCGCCCCGGAGGCGAGCGGGAGACAGCGCATGACCTCCGACGTCAAGCCAGCCAGCGCGGACGTCCAGCTGGGGCCGGGGGAGCGGCCCACTCCGCGCCGCGGCCCGGGACCAGCCCCCGGGTTCAACGCTGGCCCGGCCAGGTTCATGGGGGGCATGTCGACCGAGAAGGCGCTGAACTTCGGGACGTCAACCAGGCGGCTGCTGCGGATGCTGGCGCCGCAGCGGCCGCGGATCGTGGCCGGAATCATGCTCGGCGTGCTCAGCGTCGCGCTGTCGGTCCTGGGACCCAAGGTGCTCGGCAACGTCACCAACCTGATCTTCACGGGCTACATCAGCGGCAAGCTCCCGGCTGGGGTGACCCAGAGCGAATTCGTAGCCCGGCTGCGCGCGACCGGCCACACGACCCAGGCCAGGCTGTTCGGCGCGATGCACCTGACGCCCGGCCACGGCATCGACTTCGGCCAGGTCGGCAGGACGCTGGCGATCGTCGCCCTGATCTACGCCGGGGCCGCGGTCTGCGGCGTCTTCCAGGGCCGCTTGGTGGCGACGATCGTGCAGCGGGCCATCTTCACCATGCGCGAGCAAGTCCAGGACAAGCTGTCCAGGCTCCCGCTGAGCTACTTTGACCGGCAACCGCGAGGCGAGATTCTCAGCCGCGTGACCAACGACATCGACAACCTGGCCCAGTCGTTGCAGCAGACGCTCAGCCAGGTCGTCACGTCGCTGCTCACGATCGTTGGCGTGCTCGCCGTGATGATCTGGATCTCCTGGCTGCTGGCGCTGATCGCGCTGGTGACCGTCCCGGCATCGATTTTCCTGGTGGCCAGGATCGGCAAGCGCGCGCAGCCGCAGTTCGTCCGACAATGGTCCACGACCGGCAAGCTGAACGCGCACATCGAGGAGAACTTCACCGGGCACTCGCTGGTAAAGGCGTTCGGCCGGACTGAAGAATCGATGGCCGTCTTCACCGAGCAGAACGAGCGGCTGTTCCAGTCCAGCTTCCGCGCGCAATTCATCTCGGGGACGATCCAGCCCGCGATGATGTTCCTCGGAAACCTGAACTACGTACTCGTCGCTGTCGTCGGCGCGCTGCGGGTCGCCACCGGCGCGCTGTCGCTGGGCGACGTACAGGCGTTCATCCAGTACTCGCGGCAGTTCAGCCAGCCGCTGACCCAGGTCGCCAGCATGGCCAACCTGCTCCAGTCCGGCGTTGCGTCGGCCGAGCGCGTCTTCGCCCTCCTCGACGCCGACGAGCAGGAGCCGGACAAGGCCGCTCCCGCCCGTCCCGGGTCCGTGCGCGGCAGCGTGCGGTTCGAGGACGTCTCGTTCAATTACTTCCCTGACGCCCCGCTGATCGAGCACCTCTCGCTCGCCGTCGAACCTGGCCAGACCGTCGCGATCGTCGGCCCGACCGGAGCAGGGAAGACCACCCTGGTGAACTTGCTGATGCGGTTCTACGAGGTCAGCGACGGGGCGATCACGCTGGATGGAGTCAATATCGCCGACATGACCAGGCAGGAACTGCGATCGCTGACCGGCATGGTCCTGCAGGATGCCTGGCTCTTCGGGGGCACCATCGCCGAGAACATCGCCTACGGCTTGGAATCGGCGACCCGCGACCAGATCATCGAGGCGGCTAGGGCGACCTACGTCGATCGATTTGTTCAAAAGCTTCCTGATGGGTATGAAACGGTCCTTGATGAAGACGGCTCGAATCTCAGCATGGGGGAGCGGCAGCTGATCACCATCGCCCGCGCGTTCCTGGCCAGGCCGGCCATCCTCATCCTGGATGAGGCGACAAGCTCGGTGGATACCAGGACCGAGGTGCTGATCCAGCGGGCCATGAACTCGCTGCGTGAAGGCAGGACCAGCTTCGTCATCGCGCACCGGCTTTCTACCATCCGCGACGCCGACGTGATCCTCGTGATGGAGCACGGCCAGATCGTCGAGCAGGGCACTCACGACGAGCTGCTCGCCTCCGGCGGCGCGTACGCCAGGCTGTACGCCGCCCAGTTCGCCGGCGCGCTCGCCGAGGTCGACTGAGCGGCCCGTTCTTCAGCCGGCGGCGCGCGGATCCTTCCTGAGCAGGAAGAACAGGCTCGGACCGAACTGGATTCTGGCCAGCCTGGCCTGCGCCATCTTTTCGGCCGCCAGGATCGTCCGGCCGGGCAGCGCCTTCTTCAGCAGCGGATGACGCAGGTTCGAGACTGACAGCACCCGCTGGACCTGGAGGCCGGCGGCACGGAACTGGCGGGCAACCGACGCCGGATGGTGGTTGACATGCGGGATGCCGCCGCGCGCCCTGACGGCCTCCGAGCGGATGTCGATCGCGCTGACGGGCAGCCGCTCGCGCCTGACCATGTGACGGACCCGGTTCAGCCCATGTGCCAGGTTCGCTACCTCGACGATCGCGGTGCCGCCGGGCCGCAGGATCCGGTTTACCTCGGCGAGCTCCGCGGCCGGGTCGGGGAGGTGATGCATAACCCTGATCATCGCCACCAGGTCGACGCTGCTGTCAGGGAAGTCCAGTTTCGCGGCATCCATGAGCCGCTTCTCGACGCCGGGATGATCGGCCAGGAAGTCGGCGGCCAGCGCCAGCTGCCGGCTGCTCGAGTCCACCAGCGTGACCTTGTCCGCGAATTCGGAGAGCACGGCGCTCAGACGGCCGTAGCCGCCCGCGATATCGGCCGCGTGCTCGAAGGTCCGCCCGCTGAGCAGCCGGCGAATCGCGATGACCTCGGACTTGTGCTCGTAGGCACGTCCGGACCAGAAGTTCATGTAGTTAAAGCCCTCATCGTCATAGAATGCGGGCCGGTTATTCAGGTTTATGTTCGCCACGGTGTTTCCCCCCGTTTAACATCGTTCCCCCTGAATACTTGTACGCAATCGCTGCCGCGCGCTACTTTGCGAGACTTTCTTGCTCCTTTTGCGAAACTAATGGCCCGCGCAATCCACGAAATGGCGGCGGCGCGCGGCGCGTTGCCGGGCCGGCCGCCGCGGGCGGACCGCCGGATCACTCCGGCCCGGCAGCGCCTGGCGCTGGCCGTCTGGTCCGACCGTTCTGGCTGGCATTCAGGTCACTGGAGCGCCGCAGGTGCCGAAGCTGCTGGTGGACCCCCGAGCAGGCCGATCTGTCGCACAGCGCGAGATCAGGTCGAGTCCTTTCGGCTGCGTGAGGGGGACGAACAGCTCGCGGTAGCCGTACTCGTCGAATAGCACCGTGACGTGGTCGCCGTCGTAACGCTGCACCGTGCCCTCGCCCCAGCGCTCGCTTACGACGCGCGCGCCCGTTTCGAACGGGACCGAGGCCCGCTCGGGCTCGGCGGGCGCGAGATCGTTGTCGCAGTTCCCGCAGGGGCCTGGATAGTCCTGCCCGAAGTAGGTGAGCAGGAAAGAACGACGGCAACCGGTGTGTTCGGCGTAGCGGCGCATCATCGTCAGCCGCGTGCGCTCCACCTCGTCCTCACGTTCCGTTTCCGCCTCCGACGCCTCAAGCGCCGCGGCGACGCTCATCGTCCCGGCCCAGCTGACATCCCCGTCCACCTGCCATGTTGCCGCACCGAGATCGGCCAGGCGGGTGAGAGCGGCCGTCTGATGCCGCGTGCCGGGCTCGATCCTCTGACCGGCCGCGAGCGCCGCCGCGACCTGCGCGACGGGCGCGCCGGGGACGCCCCTTGCGATCAGGTGGCGCGCCGTCTCGAAGTCGTCGTACCGGTAGAGCAGCCGCACGTGTGATGGCCTGCCGTCCCGGCCGGCGCGTCCGATCTCCTGGTAGTACGCGTCGAGCGAGGGCGGCGGGTCGAAGTGCAGGACCCAGCGGACGTCCGGCTTGTCGATTCCCATGCCGAACGCGACCGTGGCCGCGATGATGCGGGCAGGACCGTCCAGGAATGCCGTCATTGCCTCGTGCCGCTGGCGCCCGCTCAGGCCGGCGTGGTAGAGCCTCACCTGCTCGCCTGCAGACTCGAGTGCGTCGTGCGCCGCCTGCGCGCTGGCATGCGTTGCCGCATAGACAATCCCCGGGCCGTCCAGCTCGCCCGCCGCGCGCACAAGCTCGCGCTCCTTGTCAGGGACGGTTTGCGCATGGTGTGCCGAGAGATGGATGAGCGGCCGGTCGAAGTCGCCCAACACCACCACGGGATCACGCAGGCCGAGCCGTCGGATGATTTCCTGCCGCACCGGCGGCGCGGCGGTCGCGGTCAGAGCAAGGCGGACCGGTGCGCCGACCGCCTCGGCCTGTGCTCCGAGCATCATGTAGTCGGGGCGGAAGTCGTGACCCCACTGGCTGATCAGGTGCGCTTCATCGACGGCGAACAGACCGGGCCGAGCGCGCCGCAGCGTTTCGCGGGTCTGCCTATTGGCCAGTTGCTCAGGCGAGAGAAAGACGAACGTGCCGGAATCGCAGGAGGCGAGGAGAGCCGCCGCGCGCGCACCGGCCGACTGCTGCGAGTTGAGGACGATGGCCGGCATGCCGGCGGCGCGCAGGTGGGCGAGCTGGTCATCCTGCAGCGCGATCAGCGGCGAAACGACGACCGTCGGCCCCGCCCGCACCAGCCCCGCCAGCTCGTAGATCGCCGATTTCCCGCCGCCGGTCGGCAGTACGGCCAGTACATCGCGGCCGCCGACGAGCGCCTCGGCCGCGCGTAGCTGCCCAGGAAGAAGCTGCTCGAAGCCAAGACGATCCCGCGCCAGTTCCTCGATCACGGCTCTCCCTGGCGGACCGCGAAGGAAAGGGGACCACCGGGGCGAAGAGCGGCGCGTACCCCGTCAGATAGCGGCACCTCACCCACCCAACCACCGTACAATCCGGAGCCCCGCCGTCAGCCAGGTCCTCGATGGGCCCGGATACGCCACGCCCCGCGGCTCGCGACCGGCCCGCCATGAGGTCGGCAAGTTGCGGTCGGGGTTGCCGGCAGGACAGGCTTCTGGGGTGCTTGCGGCGGTAGGGGAGTTGCTGGGGCGCGTCGGGGTCGACGCGACGGAAGTCGTCGCTGAGGAATTGCCCCATAACCGCTGGCTGAGCCCAGGGGTGTGGCGGATCCGTACCCGCGAGGGACGGCAGGGGGCACTGAAGTACACGAGGTCGGATCGCAGTCATGGCGGTACGCCGTCGGACGCGCACTGGACGGCCCGCGATCATGATCCGCGGCGGTGGACGTATTGGGGCCGGGAACCGCTGGCCTACCAGCACGATCTCGCCGAGGCGTACGCCGGGAGCGGCATCAGGGCGCCCGCCTGCCTGGGAGCGCATGTCGATGACCTGGAAGCGGTACTACTGCTCGAATGGGTCAAAGATGAGCCAGGCGAGGCCTGGCCGACCAGCTCCTACGGTCCGGCCGCAGAAGCGCTCGGCCGGGCCCAGGCCCCGTTCCTGCTCGGCCGGCCACTGCCGCCGTTCCCGTGGCTGAGCAGGCGCTTCCTACGGGAGTACAGCTCGGAAAAGCCGGTGGCCTGGGAGCTGCTCGATGATGACGATGCCTGGGCGCACCCGGTCGTGCGCCGGACCTTTCCCGCCGGGCTGCGCGAGGGCATGCTGTTCGTCCACGCGCACCGGGAGCGGCTGTACCAGATCAGCGAGTCCCTGCCGCGCACGCTCTGCCACCTGGACTTCTGGCCCAAGAACTTGTTCCGTCGGGCCGGCGGCGAGATTGTCATTATCGACTGGAGCTTCGCCGGTGACGGGGCCATCGGCGAGGACGTCGGCAACTTGGTCCCCGACGCCGTCTTCGACCATTTCGTCGCCGCTGATGAGATGCCTCGCCTGGAGCAGATCGTTTTCCATGGCTACCTGCGCGGCCTGCGCGCCGTCGGCTGGGATGATGACCCCCAGCTTGTCCAGCTCGGCATCTGGTCCTCCGCCGTAAAGTACGACTGGCTGGCCGCGCTGACCCTGGCCCAGGTTCGCCAGGACCGGCAGTACCGCTACGGCGGAGCCGGGGAGATCGATGCCGCCTTCAAGTTCCGCGAGCGCAGCCGTGCCCTGCTCCACAACGCCCGGTGGGCACGGCAGGCGATCGAACTCGCCAGCCAGCTCGGCC
>WNFI01586855.1_pt1 | contig 18332 bp, 16 predicted proteins | sample 5400471 | NCBI WGS metagenome assembly WNFI01 (sample SAMN13153348, study PRJNA577476) | soil metagenome | isolation source: 100 cm saprolite on Douglas fir-dominated hillslope | place: USA:California | collected 2013-09-17 | reverse complement strand
TGCGGGCGGGCGACACGGAGAAGGGCTTCGCCGGTCTGATCAACCGCCAATTCGAGGTCGTAAGGCAGTTCTACAAGCGCCTCCTGTCAGGCACCCTCAAGTACCGTCCTGTCGTGCTCACGCTCTGGGCCATCGTCGTGGCGTTGATCGTACCTTTCTACATGTTCTCGCAGAAGGAACTGGCCCCGGCGGAAGATCAGAACTTCGTCTTCGGGGTCATCCAGGCGGCGGCCAATTCGACGCTCGACCAGACGAGGCTCTTCGCCTCGCAGGTCGACAAAATCTATCGCTCGTTCCCGGAGCATCAGGCGACGTTCAGCGGCGTGACGCCCACGGGCGGTTTCGGCGGCATGGTCACCAAGCCTCGGAGCGAGCGCACGAAGAGCACGGCCCAGTTGCAGGTAGAAGCGTCGATGGCCTCGTCGAAGATCGCCGGGATCCGCGCCATTCAACTCTCTCCCCCGTCTCTGCCTGGTAGTCAGGGCTTCCCAGTGGATTTCGCCATCGTGTCGACGGCCGAGCCCGCGCGGCTGGCCGAATTCGCGAATCAAATCGTGGCCAAGGCCTTCACCAGCGGCAAGTTCATGTTCGCCGACACGGACCTGAAGTTCGATCAACCTCAGGCCAAAGTCGTCTTCAATCGCGACAAGCTGCGATCGGAAGGGGTTGACCTGGGACAGGCAGGACGTGACCTCTCGACCCTGATGGGCGGCAACTACGTCAACCGCTTCAGCATTCAGGGTCGGAGCTACAAGGTCATTCCGCAGGTCAAGCGCAGTGAGCGCCTCACGCCGGACCAACTCTCGCAGATGTACATCACCGGCGCGAACGGCACTCTCGTTCCCTTGTCGACGTTCGCGACCTTGCAGACTTCGACCGAGCCGCGCGAGCTGAAGCGCTTCCAGCAGCTCAATGCCGTGCGAATCCAGGGCGCGATTCCGCCGGGAGTCTCGCTCGATTCGGCGCTTCGCTATTTGGAGGACGAGTCCGCGAAAGTGCTGCCTCGCGGTTTCACCGTGGACTACGCGGGGGAATCGCGGCAGTTGCGCACCGAGGGCAGCAAGTTCCTCGGCGTCTTCCTGTTGTCGGGGATCCTGATTTATCTCGTCCTGGCGGCACAGTTCGAGAGCTTCCGCGATCCACTCATCATTCTTGCCGGCTCCGTCCCGCTGGCGCTCAGCGGCTCATTGCTCTTCTCGTTCCTTGGCCTCACGTCGATCAATATCTACAGCCAGGTGGGTCTCATCACCCTGGTCGGTCTTGTGTCGAGGAACGGTATCCTCATTGTGCAGTTTGCCAATCACCTGCAACAGACGGGGAAGGACAAGCTCTCGGCGGTGATCGAAGCGGCTGAAACGCGCCTCCGCCCGATCATGATGACCACCGCGGCGACGGTCATGGGCCACCTTCCGCTGGTGTTCGCCCGCGGTCCGGGCGCTGGAGCGCGCAACAGCATCGGCATCATGCTCGTGAGCGGCATGATCATCGGTACTGCCTTCACCCTGTTCGTCGTGCCGTCGATCTACGTTCTCGTAGCGCGTGTGCACAAAGGCGATGAAGCTGCCGAGCCTGCGGCCGTGGAGGGGCTGAAGCCGGTGACCGCGTAACGAGTTGCTGCGGAATTTGTCGATCAGACCGATCAGACGGATCGGTCCGATATGCCAACCGCCAAGCGAGGCTTACCGCCAGAGGAACCGCGCGCGGACGCCGGTCCAGGCGATACGTAACGAATCGGCCAACGGTTTGTAGTGACTCGTCGATAGCCCATCGACGAATCCCAGGTCGATGGGGATCGTGATCACCTTGAATCGCCGGACGCCGGCACGGATGATCACCTCAGTCTCGAGATCGAATCCTTCCGAGCGGAGGCGGATCTCGCGCAGCAACCGCGCCGAATAGTAGCGGAAGCCGCTCTGCGAATCGGGGATCTCCGTGCGCGCCGCCCAGGAGATCATGGCCGCCGACATCCGGTTCGCGAAGCGCCGCCGCGGAAGCATTTTTTCGAAGAGATGCGCCCGGCCGCCGATGATCAGATCGGCCCCCGTGTCTCGATGCGCGGCCAGGAACTTGGGGATCTCCGCCGGGAGGTGCTGTCCATCGGCGTCCAGGGTGATGACCCCGTCGAAGCCGTTCTCGACGACGTACTGGAACCCGGTCTTGAGGGCGCCGCCCTTGCCGCGGTTCTTCGGATGGCGGAGGACCGTCGCGCCGGCCTGCCCGGCCACCGCGGCGGTGTCGTCGGTCGATCCATCGTCGATCACGACCACGTGCTCGAGCTCGACTTTGGTCGTCACGATCACCGGACCGAGAGTGCGCGCGGCATTCAGCGCCGGAATCAGCACCATCGTCTTCTCTCCGATCCTCTCCCGCGGGATGGGTCGCACGCTCATGCCGCCTCCCGCGAGATGACGGCGCACACGATGCCTCCGCCGGCGGACAAAGAGTTGACGAGGACGTGTCTCAGCTCGGCCGCCCGACCCTTGGACGTCACTTCGATCCTCATGTCGGAATCGCCTGACCCGTATCCGGCAGACGCATGCACGACCTGATCGTGGACTGCCACGAGCGCCGCGACAAGTTGAAGCCCGCCACCGGCAGCATATTCGCCGAAGTAGCCCTTGGTTGCCACCACGGGAGGAATGCGCTCGCCGAAGAGCGCCTGCAGGGCCAGATACTCGAGCCGATCCGCGCGCCTCGTGGAGTTGGCGGAGGCATAAACGGCGTCGATCTCGTGGGGCGCAAGCTCCGCGTCGTCGATGGCCGCTTTCATCGCGGTTGCCACTGCCCCAGGATCCTCGCCCCAATTAGAGAGCGAGGCCGTCGTGTCGCGTGCGATGCCGAAGCCGGCCAGATAGCCGTAGGCGCGCGCGGCCTCGCGCTGAGCGACGAGAACGGCGCTTCCTTCGCCGAAGATCAAGCCATTGCGGCGAGCGTCGAATGGCCGGGCGTCCTCGCCGGACGTCCCATTCGCGTGCGCCAGTGCGCCAAGGTGATCGAGAACGCTGAAGATCATTTCGTTCAGTTCCTCGACACCGCCGACGATGGCCGTGCTCACGGTGCCTTTCACGATCTGAGACGCGGCATACATGACGGCCGCAAGGGCCGAGGACTCGCGCTGGGTGATGGTGACGTTGAAGCCGCGAAAGTCGTTCTCGATGGCGATGTGGCTCCCGGGAGCGTTGGCCACGGACTCGGCGAAAAGCTGAGGTGGCGCCAGCGAGGCGCCCTTCTCCACATACTCCTGCATGTACTCGACCGAGGTCTGCACCGGGCCGAAGGAAGTGCCGAGCGCGACGCCGGTGTCTCCGAGTGCAGAAGGGTCGAGGCCCGCGTCCCGCAGCGCGAGCTGAGCCGCGGCCACCGCGTAGCGAGACAGCGTGTTCATCCGGCGCAACTTCATCGGTGGGATGAATTCGCGCGCCTTGAAATCGCGAACGACCCCCGCTTTGTGCGCGCTCATCGCGGAGCTGTCGAAACGATCGACTTCCGAGATCGCTGATCTGCCCCCGGCGAGCTGCGCCCTGAACGCGTCGATCCCGATCGCGCCCGGCGCCACGACCCCGATGCCGGTAATCCCCACACGAGTCATCTGATTGTTCGGTTATAGCATGCTGTTCAGGACTCAACGCGCCGGAACAGCAGCGACACATTGCTCCCGCCGAAGCCGAAGGTATTCGACAAGACATTCCGCAGGGCCATGGGGCGGGGCGTGTGGGGCACATAGTCGAGCGGGCAATCGGGGGCGACTAGATCGAGGCGGAGCGTGGGTGGTGCCAGTTGATCGCGAAGGGCCAGTACGCTGATGACTGCTTCAACGCCACCGGATGCGCCGAGAGTGTGTCCGAAGTAGGACTTGCTTGAAGAGACCGGGACTTTGGTGCCGATCGCGGACATGATTGCCCTTGTTTCGGCGGAATCATTGAGCAGTGTGCCCGTTCCATGAGCGTTGACGTAGTCGATCTCGCCCGCGTCGGTCGAGGCGTCGGCGAGCGCGCCGCGCATCGCTGCCTCCGCGCCGCGGCCGTCCTCGGCTGGCGCCGTTGGATGGTGGGCATCGCACGTGGCGCCGTATCCACACAGCTCGGCGAGGATGGTCGCGCCGCGCGCAATGGCGTCGTTCCATCGTTCCAGCACGAGGTATGCCGCGCCTTCGCCGAGGGTGATCCCTTTGCGATGGGCGCCGAAGGGCGAGCACGCCGCAGGATCCACGGCCTGCAACACATTGAAGCCGCTGTAGGTGAGGCGGCAGAGCGCGTCGCTGCCGCCCGCGACGGCAACGTCCGCGTGCGCGGAGCGAAGGAAGTCCGCGGCCATGCCGATCGCAGCGCCGGCCGAGGCGCACGCTGTGGCGTTCGAAAGGACACCGCCGCCGAAATGGAGGGCGGATGCCACGGCATCTGACGGACCGCTCGTCGGCTGTTGCAGTACCCGGGAGGCAGGCGTGCGGCGGCCACCGCGAACGAGCCGGCGAAAGTAGTAGTCCTCTCCCTCGAGCAGACCGCCAGTCGAGGTGCCGGTCGAGACGATGGCGCGGTTCAGCGGCAGCGGGGTGTTGGCCTCGTTGGCCTGGTTGAACGCTTCGTTCGCGGCGATGAGGGCCAGGCGATCCGTGCGCGACATTCGCTTCGCATGGCGAAGATCGATTGGCATGAGTGCATCGAGGTCGGCGGTCACCTCTGCAGCGAGATCAGTTGGAAAGGTTTCGCCGGGGAACCGCGTCAACTTCCCGATGCCGGCTCGCGATTCGCGGATCGATTGCCACACTTCGGCTTTGTTGCAGCCGATGGAGCAGATGACTCCGGCGCCGGTGACGGCGATGCGGATCGACTTATCCGGTTTGCGCATCGGGTGCCGCCAGGTAAAACCGGGCCTGCGCGCGTTCTACTCCGTCGACCGACGCCCTTCCGCTGAAGCGGAAAACCCCGTCGAATTCGGCGTCCATCGTGACCACGAGGTCGACCACGTCGCCGGGATCGAGCACACCCGCCACTTCGCAGCGATCGACGCCGGTCAGGAACCCGTGTCCGCGTCGCTCATGGAAAGCGAGCCCGCCGCCGAGTTGCGCCATGGCCTCGACGAGCATCACCTCATGAAAGATCCGATCGTTGGCCGAGATGAGGAATCGCCCTTCGATCGTTTTCGCGTCGATCCACTTGGCCGTGGAGGCTGCACGAAACGGGATCTGGTGCGGAAGGGAAGAGAGCCAGGGTTGCATGTTGGTTCTCGGTTCTCGGTGGCTCTCCGCGGCGGTCAAGATCAGATCGGATCAGTCCGACCCGTCCGATTCGTCGAGACGAAGGGCCAGGATCAAGCATCCGCCTGTTGTGCCGTTTTCTCTTCGACGAGGTTCGCCAGCGACGCAATCGAGCGGAAATGCTCGCGGGCGACAGACTCATTTCTGACTTTGATGCCGAATTCGCTCTCGAGCATGACCACGATCTCGAGCGCGTCGATCGAATCGAGGCCAAGGCCTCCGGCGAAGAGGGGCTCGTCGTCACCGATGTCGTCGGGCGTCATATCCTCGAACTTGAGCCGCTCGATCAACAGTTCCTTCAGTTTCCGTTTCAAATCCATTATTTGACGAATGTCCTCGTGGCGGATGTCACTTCGCTTGCCATTGTTTCATAGCGTAGCCGCGCCCGGCAGGCTTTCCCACGCGATTCTCGGCGCGATGATGCCGCGCTGTTTCTGCAAGCGAACGAGCCAGAAGAACAGGCCAAGCTTGAAGCGGTTTGCGCAAAGCGGTCTGTGGGCTGGAGGAAAACCTCAAGGAACTCGGGGCGATAGAAATTCGCGATGAAGCGAAAGTACTTCTTGAGCGCCTCGGTCATCCGGCGCTCGTACCGGTGCAACCGTCGCATGCGGGCCGAGGTGAGCCGTTCCTCGATCGCCTCGGCGGCGATGTCCGCCGATTGCATGGCCATGAAGACCCCGGTCGAAAAGATGGGATCCATGAACCCCGCCGCATCGCCGACCAGCGCGAAATTCGGGCCGACCAGCCGCCGCATCTCGAAGGAGAAATCCTTGCGCGTATAGATCTGAGTCGTGCGCTGGGCGTCCTTCATCCGCTCGGCGACCCAGGGTGTGATGGCGATGGTCCGCTCCAGCAGCTCTTCCGGCGTCAGGCCGCAAGACTTGAGGTGATCGCGATCGACGACCACGCCCACGCTCATCAGCTCATTCGTGATCGGGATCAGCCAGAACCAGGCGTTGCGAATGACGACAATGATGGTGTTGCCGGCGTTGCGACCCTCCCCGCGCGGCACGCCGCTGTAGTGAGCGAAGACCGCGACTTTCTTCAATGCCTCGATCGGCTCCTTCCCTCCCACCCGGCTGCCGATCACCGATCCGTGTCCGCTGGCATCGACGACGAAGCGCCCCTCGATCCGCTCGCCGCCGGCGATGATGACCACCGCGCGTCCGGGGTCATCCAGATCGACAGATACGACAGGCGTCGCCTCACGTACCTCGACGCCTGACGAAACGGCGTTGCGCAAGAGCAGTTGATCGAACTCGGACCGCTTGACCTGATAGGACTGGTGGTATCGCTCCGCGAGATTGCGATCGAATCGAAAGGCGTAGCCGATCTTTCCGTCACCGGTAAGGAATTCGGCGCCGTACTTCGGGTGGAAGTCGCCTTTGGCGAGCTGCCCATCCACTCCGAGACGCTGGAACAGGTCGTTGTTGTAGGGGAGGAGGGACTCGCCGATCTGGAAGCGCGGGAATCGCTCGCGCTCGAGGAGCGTGACGGAGAAACCTTTGCGCGCGAGCAGCGTGGCCGCGGTCGAGCCGGCAGGGCCACCACCGATGACGATCACGTCAGGCATGGGGGTGAGAAAGGTAGCACGGTTGATGAGATGCGGTTCTCAGTTCTCAGTTCTCGGTTCTCAGTTGGGTCGACGGATCGGATGGATCCGCCGGAACCGACCGATCCGCCCGATCGCGTGGAGGAGTTCCAACCGAGAACCGGGAACCGGGAACTGCGAACCGCTCCTTGACGTTTCCTCCGCCCCGTCGCTATCCTCGCTTCGAGCCCTTCATGCTCGACTCATTCCGTGCGCTCGTCGCAGCCAGGCCTGAGGCCGCGGCGCTCATCGCAGGAGACAGCGGCCAGATCACGACTCGGGCGGCGCTGGCCGCGCGCGCCGGCGAGCTTGTGTCGCAGTTGTCCGCTGCCGGCCTTCGCCGGGGAGAACTACTAGCCATTCAACTTCCGAACTCCCTCGAATTTGTCGCCTCGTTCTTGGCGGCGCTCGAGCTCCGGCTGGTCGTGATTCCGATCGATCGCGATGCTCCCGAGACCGAAGTGGCTGGAGTCCTCAGCCACTTCGGAGTCCGCGGGCTCGTGTATCGCTCGGAGATGCGTTCGGAGACCCGATCCGAAAAGATTCAGATCTCGACGCGCCAGGTCGACCGCGAACCCTCCCTGCCGGACGAAGCCATTCTCATCAAGCTCACATCCGGCTCGACCGGGATGCCCAAAGGCATCGTGGCGAGCGAAGTGAACCTGGTAGCGGACTGCACGAACATCTGCTCGACGATGGAGATCCGGGCCGACGACCTGAACCTCGGCGCCATCCCGTTCTCGCACTCCTACGGTTTCTCCAACCTCGTCATGCCGCTGATCCTGCAAGGGACCGCGATCGTGATGTCGAACGACTACCTTCCGCAATCGGTCGTCGATCTCTGTAATCGCTACCGCTGTAGCGTCGTCCCCGCCATTCCGATGGTGTTCGATCACCTGACCACGACAGCCCGAGGCGATTTCCAGACGGTGCGGACGTTTCTGTCGGCGGGTGCGCCGCTCCCGGCGACGACCTCGCGGAGATTTCGCGAGCGCTTCGGCATTCCCATTCACACGTTCTACGGCTGCAGCGAGTGCGGCGGCATCGCCTATGATCGCGTTCGAGGAGGGCAGGTTCGTCACGGACGATCTGGTCGAGACGGCAGAGAGCGGCGAGATCGTGCTCACGGGACGTTTCGGCGATCTCATCAACACCGCCGGCAAGAAAGTGAACCCGCGCGAAGTTGAGCAGGTCATTCTGCAGATCGAGGGTGTGCGTGAGGCGAAAGTCTACGGCGAACCAGCAGGCGCCCGCGGCGAGGTCGTGGCTGTCGCCATCGTGGCCAGCCCCGACGTCAGCCGCGAGATGGTCCGCGCGTTCTGCAGCCAGCGTCTCTCCTCGCATAAAGTGCCGCGGATCGTGAAGCTGATCGAATCGATCCCCGTGGATGAGAGAGGGAAAGTGCGGCGCTCGGCCCTGGCGCTCCTGTGACCTGGCCGGAAACTGCCGCCGCCCTCAGAGCGATCGAGGATCGCTATCGTAAAGAGCGCCTTCGGTACGGGCCAGGCGCCGCTGAACGAACCCCGTACGAAGAGGTTGAGCCATTCCTCCGCCAGGCTTGTCTACGGTACCCGGGCGCGACCGAACGCGAGCGTGAGGAAATCCGACGATTCTTCGCCTCGACCGATGCCGTGCGTCAGCGATTGGTGCGGTTTGCGGGAAGCTGCGCGAGCCGCTTTCATGCGACCGGTGAGGCGGCAGCGCTCGACCTTGCCCTAGTGGCCATTGCGATGGAGGACCTCGTCACCGACTTCCGCGACATTACTCTCATGCTGGAGGCGCTCGCTCGCGAAGCGATGAATCGGCATGTCGACCCGCGACCGATCTTCGAGCGCGCGGCAGCGATGTCGTCCGCTCGAACGGCCGCGCTCATCGCTCGCGCGGTCTCGAGGCAATGAACCCGGTGTCTGTCGGTCGCACGGTGGTGAAGCCGCGTTCTTCCAGCGCGGCCCGGGGCTCGTCGCCGGTCTCGGCGCCAATGACTTCGAGTGTATCGAACGTCCAATGCTGTCCCGGGCGTCCATGATGGAGGTCGATTTGATCCAGAAGCACGAGCCAATCACCCTTCGAGTCCCCGATTCGGCGGAACATCGTAATGCTGAGATGCGGCCACTCCTCGGCGTGGTGCATGGCGCGCGCGGCCGCAACCCGATTCGTGTCGCTCTCGATCAGCCAGACGATGTTGCGAAAGGCCAGCTTCTCGACTCGATCGCCGAAGCTGGGGTCCATGACCACTGAGATCGTTCGCGCCATCGTTGGTTAGCGCCGGGACTCGCGCGCCAGCCCCGGATCGGACGGTGCGGCCGGTGCATTGGCTGGCGTGGTGTCAGCGATCTGGCGAGGCTTGCGCCGGAACAGGCGTCGCAGGAGGAGCCGAACGCCATCCGCCTCGGCTACCGCCCAGAGTCTCAGGCCGCGCGCGGCCATTTGAAACGGCGCCAGATTCAGGTTGAAGTATGCGTTGTAGCGCCGTCCGTGGTTGCGTGCCCCTGCCTCGCCTCCTGCCCTGCGAGCCAGCGCCAGGACCTTGAAGCGGCGGTTGTAAAACGACATGAGGTGATAGCTGACGAAAGCCGGCTTCGGGCCGAGCACCGGCATCCAGAAGAACTTCTTCATGAAGCGATAGGCGGGGATGACCACGAAGATGTAGTAGTGCGCCGTGTCCAGGAAGAATGCCGCCGATAGCAGATCGGCCTCACCCATGTAGAAGTACTTGTCCTTGAACGCGGCGCGGAAGAAGCGATGGTACGAGCGGACAAAAGTCACGTTGTGCTCGGCGATCCGCTCCGTGACATCCTCGCCTTTCGCATCCAGTCCCACGATCTCCGTCGTTGCTTCGACCGAGAAGGCGGCGTGATCCAGGCCCGGCGAGTAATACGGATCGAGAAACGACGCCGCGTCGCCCAGGAGCGCCCATCCCTTCCCCATGTATTGGCTGGCGGCATAGGGGAGGTGTGAATAGAAACGCAGGTCCTCGAGGCGCGGCGTGGCCTCGACCAGAAGCTCAGCCAGTGACGGAATCGCTTTCAGGAAGGCGATGAAGTCGTCCGTGCGGTTCTTGCTCTGATGGAGCTCGACCAGCCGCTTGTCGAACACGACGCCGATGCTCGTCTCGCCGTTGCCGAGGGGAATCACCCAGATCCAGTAACCGAAGCCGGTGTAGTGGTTCGTTCCGAGCCGGCGCGAGCCGATGTTGCGGGTGGCCAGTAGTCCGTCGCGCGCGGCGATGTCGTCGATGTGACGGACACCCTTCCAACGGCACCAGATCGCCGCGGTTGGATGCTCGTCGTTGCGCTCGATGAGACCGAGCTTGCGGCCGATGAAGTTCGCGCGGCCGGTGGCGTCGAGGAGCCAGCGGCAGGAGAGTTGGTGTGTCTCGCTGCCGGCCGGACCCTGGGTTTCCACGGTCAGTGTGTTGTCGAAGTCGCCAAGCTGAACGTCAAGTGCCTTCGCGGGACGCAACAATTCGGCTCCCTCACGCGCGGCGGTGGCCAGGAGGTGCTCGTCGAGCGCATCGCGCCGCAACTGAAACGACGGCACGGCGCTGCGTAATACGCCACCGGCCTCGCTGGCGTTGCCATGCCCGGTCACCTTCGCATTCGAGAACCAGTAGCGCAGACCTTCCTTCGGCAATTGCTCGGCCTCGAGGTGATGCCACATGGCCAGGCGCCGCGTAAGAAACATGGCCGACATCTCGGTCGTAGCCTCGCCGACCTTCTCGTCAAACGCCTCCGCCTTCTCGACGACGAGCACGCGAAGCTGCGGCTGTTCGCGGCGCAACAGAATCGCCGCCGCCGCGCCGCTGAACGCCCCGCCAAGGATGATGACGTCGTATCGATCCACCGGGCGATCCTAGCATGACGGTTGCCAGTGGCCGGTGGCCGGTTGCCAGTGGCCGATGGGGCGCTTAGCAAGAACCTGGCGCGACTCGTTATAAACCCGGCTGGCGCCGCCAATCGACAATCAATAGCGGCCTTATACCACCGCTTGCTCGAAGTTCCCCGGCCACCGTCAACCGGCCACTGTTTGCTGCTACCATGCGCGCCGCTCATGGAACAGACCCTTCATCACCTGCTGGCCGTCTGGATGCAGTTCGTCCTCGACTGGGGCTACCTCGGCATCTTCGTCATGATGGTGTTCGAGAGCACGGCCGTGCCGATTCCGGCCGAGGTCGTCATTCCGCCCGCGGCGTTCTGGGCGGCGCAGGGGAAGCTGAACATCGTCGGTGTCGTGCTCGTCGCGACGGTTGGAGGCTGGGTCGGCTCGACGGCCAGTTACTGGATCTCGTACAAGCTCGGGCGTCCGCTGGTCACCCGGTTCGGCAAGTATGTGTTGCTGTCCCCGGCCAAGATCGCCGCCGCCGACCGTTGGTTCGAGATGTACGGCGCCGGAGGCATCTTCGTAGCCCGCCTGCTGCCGGGCATTCGCCACCTCATCTCGATCCCGGCAGGCCTCTTCAAGATGGACTTCAAGAAGTTCTCGCTGATGACCACCCTCGGCGCCGGCCTCTTCTGCGCCGCCCTGGCCTGGTTCGGCATGCAAGTCCTCGGCGACCAGCCCCAACTCATGCACGACCCCGAAGCCATGATCCGTGTGCTGAAGACGAAGTCGCACTACCTCATCGGCTTCGCCGTCGTCATCGGCGTGCTCTACGGGCTGATGACCTGGATGCAGAATCGGGCCAAGGCCAAGCACGCCGGTACCCCGGAGGGGTGAAAGAGGGTAGACAAAATGGAGTGACCCGCCCACTCGCGTATCTTTCGTGGGTTGCACCTGAGGGTGCCGAGCCACATACAGGAGGAACGGGTCATGAAGATTATCCACTGGATGGGAATCGACGATCATGCAGACAAGTGGACCATCGCACACTTTCGAGGGGCGGAAGAGAAGCCGGCGAGAGAGTTCGAGCTGGTACCGAACGAAGCAGGATATCGGAACCTGATCAGGTATGCGAAGAAGCGCGGCGCAGCCTGAGCCGTCCCCCCTACTTCTTCATCAACGCCTCGCCCAACTCCTTCGACCGCTTCGTCGCCGCTTCCACCGCGTTCATCAGGGTCGTGCGGACGCCGCCGTTCTCGAGTGTGTGCAGGCCGGTGATGGCGGTGCCGCCCGGCGAGGTGACCATATCTTTGAGCCGGCCGGGGTGCTCGTTCGTCTCCAGGAGGAGCTTGGCCGATCCGAGGAGCGTTTGCGCCGCCAGGAGCTGCGAGGTGCGCCGCGAGAGGCCGACTTTGACGCCGGCATCGCTGAGGGCTTCGAGAATCAGGAAGACGTAAGCCGGGCCGGAGCCGGAGAGGCCGGTCACCGCGTCGAGCTGCGACTCGTCGAGGATGACCGTGATCCCGATGGCGTCGAAGATGCGTTTGGCGTCGACCAAATCGGACTCCCGGGCATGCTCCCCGCGGGCGATGGCCGTGGCGGCGGCATCGACGAGAGCGGGAGTATTCGGCATGGCCCGGACCACACGCGTCCCGGCAGCCAGACGAGACTGGATGGCCGCCACCGGGATGCCGGCCGCGATCGAGATCACGAGGGCTTCGGCACTGATCGAGCCGGCCACCTCGTCGAGCACCCGGCTGAGGATCTGCGGCTTGACCGACAGGACAACGATATCCGCACCGGCCGGCACGTGATTGTCAGTCGTGGCGTGGATGCCGAACTTATCGCTCAGTTCGGTCATGCGCTCCTCGCGTGGCCCCGAGGCTGAGACCTGCTCCGGCTTGAATTCCCCCCGCAGCAGCCCTCGGATCATTGCCTCGGCCATGTTCCCGGCGCCGATGAAGCCAATGCTCTTCTCGCTCATGCGCGCCATTCTATGCGTGCTACGATTTTGGACATGAAACGGACACTCTTCCTCTTCCTTGTTCTGACAATGGCAGCTTCGACGACGATGGCTTACGACGACGAGGCATCGCTCGAAAAGACCGCGCGTGACCTGCTATCGAATTTCGTAGCCGGCCACTTCGAGGCTGCGACGAAGGAATTCGACGAGAAAATGATGGCCGCGTTGCCGCCGCCAAAACTCGCCGAAGTCGCTAAACAGCTCGAACCGCAGCTCGGCAAGTTCAAACAGGTCAAGGAAGCGAAGCACGGGACTGTTCAGGGCTACAAGGTCGTCACGCTCCTGTCCGAGTACGAGAATGGTCTCGTGAACGTCCAGGTCACCTTTGATCCCGACGGCAAGGTTGCGGGCCTCTACTTCCGGCCGGCAGAGTAGGTCTCCGTAGCGCAGGTGTCCCACCTGCTACCGCTGGGCGTCCTCGCCCAGCGGCGCGTGTGGAAGGCAGTAACCTGACCGCGCTGCCTTCTCCTCAGATCAAACAGGGCTCGACTGCTTTGTCCTGGGCGATCACAACATGATCGGAACATCCTTCGGCGCGCGCCGCCGGGCGAGGACGCCCGTCGGTCAGCAGGCAGGATGCCTGCCCTACGCCGCCGCGCCGTGGCACTTCTTGTACTTCTTGCCGGAGCCGCAGGGGCAGGGATCGTTCCGGCCGACTTTTTCCTCACGGCGTTTGATCGGCGCGGCGGGACCGGACGAGCCTGACAGGAACATGGGTTGCTGACGCGGCGCCTTCGGCGCTGGGAGCGAGTGCTGGACGCGCTGACGATCCGCCTCGGCGTTCTCCGAGGACTCGCGCTCGACGACGACGTCGATCTTCCAGAGGTACTTGACCACGCGATCCTGGATACGCTCCATCATTTCCTGGAAGAGGTCGAACGATTCCTTCTTGTACTCGATGAGCGGATCGCGCTGGCCGTAACCGCGCAGACCGATGCCTTCCTTCAGGTGATCGAGCATCAACAGGTGGTCCTTCCACTGCTGGTCGATGACCTGCAACAGGAGGTACTTCTCGTGGAGCCGCATCACCTCGGGGCCGACCGCGCGCTCCTTCTCTTCGTAGCGACGGTTGACGGCCTCGGTGAGACGTTCCTTCACTTCCTCGCGACGCATCGCCTCCAGGTCGACGCTGCTCGATTTGAGGTCGACACCGAAGAAGTCGAAGAGCTCCGCGTTGAGCTCGTTCTCCTGCGGTGGCTCGTGCGAGTCGGCAGGCATGTGCGTCTCGATGAGGAATTCGACGATCTCGTCCGCGGCGTTGAGGATGTACTCCTTCCCCTCCCGTCCGTCGAGGATCGAGCGGCGCAGCGTGTAGATCGAGACGCGCTGCTTGTTCATCACGTCGTCGTATTCGAGCAGATGCTTGCGGGCCTCGAAGTTCCGTCCCTCCACCTGCTTCTGAGCGCGCTCGATGGCCCGGGAGACCATGCCGTGCTCGATGGGGACCCCCTCCTCCATACCCATCCGCTGCATCAGGCCGGAGATCCGGTCGGAGCCGAAGATGCGCATCAGGTCGTCTTCGAGTGAAAGATAGAAGCGTGATGAACCAGGATCGCCCTGGCGGCCGGAGCGGCCGCGGAGTTGGTTGTCGATACGGCGCGACTCGTGGCGCTCGGTGCCGAGGATATGCAAGCCGCCGACGGAGACGACCGCTTCGTGAGCTTCCTTCCAGGCGAGGCGAATCTCATTGACGACGGGATGAGTGGCCTCATCCCGTTCGTTACGAAGCTCCACTTCGATCCGCGCTGTTTCCGCCGGATCCGTGATGTCTTTCAGCCGCTGCGCGGCCATGAATTCCTGGTTGCCGCCGAGAACGATGTCGGTGCCGCGTCCGGCCATGTTCGTGGCGATCGTGACCGTGGCGTAGCGTCCGGCCTGCGCCACGATCTCGGCTTCGCGCTCGTGATACTTGGCGTTGAGCACGACGTGCGGGACTCCGTTGCGCTTGAGCATCGAGGAGAGATGCTCGGACTTCTCGATCGAGACCGTCCCCACCAGCACCGGCTGACCCTTGCCATGGAGCTCCTTGACCTCCTGAACGATGGCTTCGACCTTCTCCCGCTCGGTGCGGTAGACGAGGTCTGCCAGATCTTTGCGGATCATGGGCCGGTTCGGTGGGATGACCACGACGTCGAGGTTGTAGATCTTGTCGAACTCCGCCGCTTCCGTGTCGGCGGTGCCGGTCATGCCCGACAGTTTGTCGTACATGCGGAAGTAGTTCTGGAAGGTGATCGTGGCCAGAGTCTGGTTTTCGGCCTCGATCTTGACTCCTTCTTTGGCTTCGACCGCCTGATGGAGGCCGTCGGACCAGCGGCGACCCGGCATGAGGCGGCCGGTGAACTCGTCGACGATGATGACTTCGCCGTCCTTGACGACGTATTCGACGTCGAGCTTGTAGAGGGAATGAGCGCGGACGGCCTGCTGCACGGCGTGCAACGTGTCCATGTTGTTCGGGTCGTAGAGGTTCTCGACGTTCAGGAGTTTCTCGGCGTGCGCAACACCCTCCTCCGTGAGGACGGCGGTGTGCTGCTTCTCATCGACCTGGAAGTCCTTCTCCGGGATGAACCGTGGCACGATGCGGTCGACGCTGTAGTACTTGCCGACCGACTCCTCGGAGGGGCCGCTGATGATGAGCGGGGTACGCGCTTCGTCGATCAGGATCGAGTCCACCTCGTCCACGATGGCGAAGACATGCTCGCGCTGCACCATGGCCTCGAGGTCGAACTTCATGTTGTCGCGGAGGTAGTCGAAGCCGTACTCGTTGTTCGTGCCGTACGTGACGTCGCAACCGTACGCCTCCTGGCGCTCGCGATCGCCGTGATGGTTCTGGATGACGCCGACGCTCAGGCCGAGGAACTTGTAGAGGCGGCCCATCCACTCGGCGTCGCGGCGGGCCAGGTAGTCGTTGACGGTGACGCAATGCACGCCGCGGCCGGTCAGGGCGTTCAGATAGACAGGCAGGGTGGCCACGAGCGTCTTTCCTTCGCCCGTCTTCATTTCTGCGATCTTGCCGCGGTGGAGGACGATGCCGCCCATGAGCTGGACGTCGAAATGGCGCATGTTGAGGACGCGCTTGCCCCCTTCCCGGCAGACGGCGAAAGCTTCCGGGAGGATTTCGTCGAGTGCGGCCTTGAGGTCTTCCTGCACTGCTTTGACGACGGATTCGTCGCGCGGAATCTCTTTCTTGGCGGCGTCGAGCGCTTCCACTGCGGGGCGGATGCGCTCGCGTAGCTCCTGGGTCTTGCCGCGGAGCTGCTCATCGGTCAGCCGGCTGATTTCAGGCTCCAGGGCGTTGATCTGCTGGACGATCGGGATCATCCGCTTGACGTCGCGCTCATGTTTGGAGCCGAAGATGGCGGTCAATATCTTGTTGATCATGGTTCCTTCTCTCAGGGGCAACGGGCCGGCAGAGCCGGCCGCGGACTTTGCCGAGCTTTAAGGAGATCCAGGCTCGTGGCCGGCTCCGTAACGCCCGGGTTTCTTAGCCTATCAAAAGGGTTTTCGCAGCAACAAACGATCCTGCCGTGCCTTTGCGGGCCGGCGATCAGTTTGTGGGGGCGCGAGCGGTCGCCGCTCCCGCGAGCGGACGGCTGGCGGGCGGGAGAGTGCTGACGGTCCGCCCCTGGTCGGCCTTGGTGGGAACGCTCGGATCGTCGCTTCGGACGCCGAGATCCGCGGGCATCGCATGGGTGTGAATCGCGGTCGATGACAGACGGAGGAGCGCCGATGAGACGACCGACGAGGTGTTGGGAGCGGCGAGATCGGCATCCCCGCGGTTGCCTGCCACGCGGTTCCCGGACGAAGCTCCTCCCAGGGCGGAAAGCGCCCCGAGGGCCATGGCCAGTGGAAGGATGCGAAAGATTCGCTTCATGCTACGGGGCAGAGAACCGCGCGGTCGGCGGTAACAATCCCGGTGGACGGTGGACGGTTCACGGTGGCCGGTTGCCAGTGGCAGAGTCCGCGCGCACAGCGCGGAAGCTGTGGATGGCGTAACCCTCGGCAACCGTCTACCGGCGACTGCCACCGTCAACCGGCAACCGTCCGCGCGGCCAATCGTTCCAGCGACATGTACGTTCAGGGGATTGGGTTGGCTGACTGTCTTGTACGTGAGGGCCGCGCCGCCGATGACCCACATCCACTTCGTGATGGCGCCGGAGATGCGCCCACCGTCGAGCATGCCGAGGGGCAGGAGGTTGAGCAGGTTGATGATGAAGCCGAGGAAGGCGATGAAGAGATACGACGAGGCGCCGGTCCACTTGTAGACCTGCAAGGCCGCCAGCGAGGCTAACGTGCCCGCCAGCGGGCCGGCCAGGCCGATCTGAGCATCGTCATAGGCATTGCGGGGCTGCTCGTTCGGAGTCACGGCTCCGCCCAGAAACGGGATGAAGACGAGGATTCCGGGGCGCAGTCCCTTCGCGCGCATCACCACGGCGTGGCCAGTCTCATGGACCAGGATGACGATCATGAACCCAACGGCCAGCCGGAGGGGGGCTTTCATGGCATAGGCTGCGATCGACAAGAGCATCGAACCGCCCGCCACGGCGTATTGTGCGGCGCCAAAGCCTTCGAATGGGTTCACAAAGAGCAGCCGGACGTTCTCGAAGGCCAGAAACACCAAGGCCTTCAGCTTCAGCAGTACCACGCCGAGCGTGACCAGGATACCGGACAGGACTTTTGGAAGAGCCCGCCGCTTCGGCCCGCCGGAGCTCGAGCTCGTTTCAGTGGAAGGGATCGCCAGATTGTCGCCGGCTGAAGTCGGGGACGCGGTCGAGGAGTCCATTCGATCGTGTGCGTCGATTACAACGCCACTTTGGTGGCTATATTCCGTTGAGAACCGGGAACTACAATACGCCGCGTGCCAGACCCCTCGATCGACTCCCTCCGTGCCCAATTACGTGAGCGAGGCTATCTCTCTTACGGCATCGAGCGCTGGTTCGCGCTCGACCCCTGGAGCTCGCGCGCGTTCTGGCTCGAGCTCGGCACGGTGGCGCTCAAGGCGGCGGTCCTGATCGCCCTGTTCGGTGTCCTGCCGATCGTGGCGGTCATGCTCTTCCGCAATCACCCGCTCGGAGCCTGGGAAACGCTGGCCCTCACGGCGGTCTATGGCGCGGCCTGGCTCGTGGCCGCGTTCGCCTTCATCATCGTCATCGCCCTGATCCTCAAGCTCCGCCCCGAGATCGTGCTCGATACTCCGCGGGCGCTGCTGGCCATCTCATTCGGTGCGGCCGCGGCTCTGACCCTCGTTGTCACCATCTGGTGGTATCGCTTCGAGGCCGCACCGTCACTTCCGGAGCTTCTTTGCGGCCTGGGGCTGGTCGTTCTCTTCTTCCTCATGGCGACGGTCGTGGTCTCGGCGGCGCTCCTCTCCTTCTCGATCTATGAGCTGCACCGCGTTCCGGTCATTCACCAGAAGCCGCGCGGCGTACCGATGACCATGGCGGCGGCCGTGCTGATCGCCCTGCTCTTCCTTCCGGCGTACGCGGCCCAGGAGATGAGACCGCCCGAGGAGCCGATCCAGGTCGTGACCACCCCGACGGCGCGGCACCTGGCTCTGATCGCTGTGGACGGACTCACGCTCGACCTCTTCCGTTCGCGTCCCGAGCTCGGAGCGTCGTTGCCGAGCGTCCTGGCCGCGCGACCGATCG
>WNFI01032910.1_pt1 | contig 18334 bp, 17 predicted proteins | sample 5400471 | NCBI WGS metagenome assembly WNFI01 (sample SAMN13153348, study PRJNA577476) | soil metagenome | isolation source: 100 cm saprolite on Douglas fir-dominated hillslope | place: USA:California | collected 2013-09-17 | reverse complement strand
CCGGCGCGTCTTCCCAGAGCCGCTGCACGTCGTCGCTCCATGTCCACGCCGCGAGCCCGATGAGGCAGAGGACGGCGAGCACGACGATGCCCGCGGCGATGGTGCGAATGCGCACGAGCGCTTCCACCACGCTCACGACGGGCGCGAGCGCATAGGCGATGAGCAGCGACACCAACAGCGGGATGAAGAACGGCGCGCCGAAATACAGCAGGAAGACCACCGCGACGGCGGCCACCGCGACGAGCGACCCGTTGCCGCGAACCATTTGTCCTCCGCGATGCTCCATAGGCAATCCTGCGAGGAATGCCATTCTCCGAGAGGGGCGTCGACGGGTCTGTCGGCGGCTTGGCGCACTCGCTGTAGGCTATAATTACCGCCGTCGGGGTGGTAGCTCAGCTGGGAGAGCGTCGCGTTCGCAATGCGAAGGTCGAGGGTTCGATCCCCTTCCACTCCACCAACCCGTTTGCGCGAAGTCCTGCGGCCTTCCCCGCGGACGCCGTTTTCGTTCGGTGCCCCGGCATGACCTCCAGTCACGACGAATCGCTCGCACAAGAGTTCTCCGCGCGCCGCGCCGAGGCCGAGGCCTTCCTGCGGCGCGAGATGGAGAAGCTGGGCCTGCATGCACGCGACGGCTGGACCATCACCGAGATCACGCGGGAGCGCGATGGCGGCAGCGAGATCGTGCTGCGCCCGTTACATCGCGAGAAGCAGGCGCCGGAAGGATTGGAGTGCGTCGTGCGCATCCTCGAGGTCGCGCCGAAGATCGATACGGAGTGCAAGCCGCCGCAGCGGCCGGACACACCCTAGCTTTTGGGCACGTTCGCCCCGTTCGCGGCGATCACCTCTGAATAGAATTGCGCGCTCGCCTTCGGCGTGCGCTTCTGCGTGCCGAAGTCCACGTGCACGATGCCGAAGCGCTTCGAGAACCCGAGCGACCATTCGAGTGCCCCCCGGAGGGCTCGTCGTGCCGTGCCTCGAATCCGGCGAGATCCGCATCACGCGCGTGCCTGCGCGCGCGACGGTCGCGAAACGCTGCGCCCGCCCTTCGGCCTAAGTCTTGCGGTCCTTCTTGGGGTTGGCCGCGCTGGTGTCGGGAGGCGCGTCCACGTTGCCTTCGGGATGCGGCCGTTGCCTGTAGGCCTTCCAGCGGCCGGTGCGATCGTGCAGCTCCGCGAGGCGCACCGAGGCACGCGCGAACACCGCCTCGAGGTCCGCGGTGCCGATCTCCTGGCTGCGCGCGGCGAGACGGAAACGGGTGAGCTCGAGCGCAATGCCGGGCACGTCGGTCGCGTTGCCGAGGAGGTTGGCGAGCCGTGGATCGTGGGCGTTCGCCGGATCGCCCAGGAAATCGCGCAGCGCGTGCACGACTTCCCCTTCGTCGACGGCGGCCTCGATCCGCGCGAGGGTCTGGTCCCGATTCACTGCTGTGCGCCCCAGGCGGTCTTCCGGGTTCGAAAGCGCCCGGCGCGCGTCGTTTCCCTCGTGGTCCTGACAGCGCACCGTGCAGGCCAAACGCGACGCGCCATGACGGAAATGCCCGATAATCCGTTGGGAGAAATCCCGGCTCGCGGAAACGTGGAAGCAGCCCGTCGTCGTGGAGACCAAGCCCGGCGCGGGATCGATCGTCGCGACCAGCTACGTGCAGCGCGCCGCGCCCGACGGGACGACGCTGCTCATGGTGGCGCCGAGCTTGGTCATGAACCCGATGCTGAGCGCCGAGGCGAAGTACGACGCGCTGCGCGATTTCGCGCCGGTGGCGCTGCTCGTGAATTCCCCGCTGGTGATCGCGGTGAATCCGCAATCGCCGGCGCACAGCCTCGACGACTTGATCGAGGCCGCGCGCAGGAGCCCCGGCCAGCTCACCTACGCGGCGGTCGGGCCCAATACGACGCAGCAGATGATCGGCGAGATGCTGAAGATCGAATCGAAGATCGACTGGGTCTACGCGCCGTATCCCGGCGGCGCTCCGTCGGTCACCGCCGCGCTCGGAGGGCACGTTTCGGCGGTGATCGCGAACTACTCGGAGGTGTCGGCGCAGGTCGCCGCGGGCAGGCTGCGCGTGCTCGCGGTCGGCACGCGCGAGCGCCTGGAATCGCTGAAGGACGTGCCCACGCTCGCTGAGCTTGGCCACTCCCTCATCGACCCGATCATCTGGTTCGGCATCGTCGCGCCGGCGGGCACGCCGCGCGAGGTCGTCGATCGGATCCGCACGGACACGCAGCGCGCGATGACTCTCGCGTCGGTGCGCGAGAAGCTGCTCGCGCAGAATCTCTATCCCACCACGAATCGCGAGCCCTTCGCCGCGTTCCTCGCGGCGCAGGCGCAGCGCTACGCGGCCCTCGTCAAGCAGGCCGGGCTCGTGCGCTGAATCACTGGAAAGACAGCCGGTCCTGGCGGATGTAGCCGCTGAAGCCCGAGCCGCCGCGCGCTCTCGCCTTCCACCATTCCGTGTCGGTCGCCTGGACCAGGACGACGGCGCCGGGGTCGAGCTGCGTCACGATCGGTGCCGGTGCCGGTGCCGGTGCCGGCGCGGTTGCGGGCGTCGGCACCGTGGCTGCGGCTGCGGCCGGGGCCGGTTTCGGCGCTTCGGCCTGCGCGGTGGCCTGCGGTTGCAGGCACGTCGCCAGCACCGATTCGAGCTCGCGCTTGTAGGGGATGAGCTCGATCTCGATGTGCTGCACGTCGGCCCCCCATCCCCGCGGCAATGCGAGGTCCTGCACGATGTCGATCGAGGCGCAGCGCCGCAGGTCCGAGGGCGCGAAGCCACGCGCCATCGCGTCGCCGATCTCGCTCACGAACCACGTCGTGGCGAGCTCCACGCGCGGCGCGGTCGAGCGCGGATTGCAGAACATGCGCGGCATCTGCTTCGGATACAGGCCGCTGCGCGCATCGGACTCGGTCGCGTTGGCGAGCTCGATCGCGATGCGCCCCCGGCTCTTCTCGCACGAGAAGAAGACGAGCGACAGGATCCTCTCCTTGCCGACGGGCGTGGCGATCGAGCTGGAGGGGACCGCGACGCGGATCGGGCCCAGCTTCGGGTGCGTGCCCTCGCGCACGTCCCACGCCAGCGGCGAGTGGGCGACCGTCGCCGGGGGGGCTTGCGCCGCGGCGAGGGCGGATACGGCGAGCGCGGCGGGCAGGAGGACGTTTCGCACGCCCCCATTCTATTTTTCGCCGGCCGTCCCGTCGATCCACGTCGCGCGCACGCGAAGCTTCGCGTCGAGCGCCACGAGGTTGGCGCGCAATCCGGGCGCGATGCGGCCCATCTCGCCGCCGAGGCCGAGGAATTCCGCGGGGTACGTGCTCGCCATGCGCGCCGCGCGCTCGAGCGGCAGGCCGAGCATCTCGACGCAGTTGCGCACGGACGCCGCCATGTCGATGGCGGATCCGGCGAGGGTGCCGCTCGCGTCCACGCAGACGCCGTCCTTCACCCGGATCCGCCGGCCCTGCAGCATGAACGAATCCTGGTCGGCGCCCACGCTCGGCATCGCGTCGGTGACGATCATGAAGCGGTCGGCGCGCTTGGCGGCGAGCGCGATCTTCAGCACCGCCGGATGCACGTGCTGGCCGTCGACGATGAGCCCGCACCAGCAGTCGGGATCGGCGAGGGCGGCGCCGGCGGCCCCGGGCCTGCGATGGTGCAGCGGCGACATCGCGTTGAAGAGGTGCGTGACGCCCGTCACGCCGTTCTTCAATGCCGCGCTCACTTCCTCGAACGTGCCGTCCGTGTGGCCCGCGGACAGGACCACGCCTTCGCGCGCGAGGTGGCGCAGCGTCGCGGCCGTGGTCATCTCGGGCGCGAGGGTGACGAGCGTGCGCCCGACTTCCAGCGACGAGAGCAGCGCCATGTCGCGCGTGTCGAGGTCGCGGATCTTGGTCGCGTCGTGGACGCCGCTGCGCGCCGCGTTGATGAAGGGACCCTCGATGTGGATGCCGGCCACGCCCGGCACTCCCGAGCCGATCGCCTCGCGCACCGCCTGGATGGCGCGCCGAATCACCGTGAAGTCCTCGCTGATGAGGGTCGGCAGGAACGCGGTGGTGCCGAAACGCCGGTGGGCGGCGCCGATCGCGCGGATGGTCGCCACGCTCGGGTCGTCGTTGAAGAGCGCGCCGCCGCCGCCGTTCACCTGGCAATCGACGAATCCCGGCAGGAGCACGGCGCCCTGCAGGTCGACACGCTCGGCCTTGGCCACGCGCGGATCGGTGCGCGGCGCCACGGCTTCGATGCGCGATCCTTCGATCAGCACGGCGCGATCGTCGGCGAAGCCGTCGTCGAGCAGCACGCGCGCGTTGGTCAGCGCGAGCATCAGAGCGTCTCGGTCACCTTGCGCAGGTGCGGAGGATCGTCGGGGTCGTGCCCGCGCGCGATCGCCAGGGCGTTCGCCATGCGATAGAAGGACTCGATCGCCAGGATGGGCTCGAGCACCGGGTGCGTCGCGATGGTCGGAAGCTGTGCGCCTTCGCCGCCCGCCATCAGCACCGGCACGCCGCGCTCGGCGAGCTCGCGCGCGAGGGCGGCGGTTCCCGAGCGCGTCTCGTCGTCCTGGCACAGCACGAGCGCGGGAAAGCGCTCGCGCAGCAGCGCTTGGGGACCGTGGCGGACTTCCGCCGAGCTGAACGCTTCCGCGTGCAGGCCGCAGGTTTCCTTGCACTTGAGCGCTGCCTCCTGCGCTACGCCCAGTCCCACGCCGCGCGCGATCACGAAGAGGTGCGTGACCGGCGTGAGCAGCTCGACGGCTCGCGACCAGTCGAGCGACCACGCACGGTCGAGGTCCTCCGGCAGGCGCGAGAGCGCGGAGCGCAGCCCCGAGTCCCGCGACCATTCGGAAGCGAGGTGCACGAGTGCGGCGAGCGAGGCCACGTACGATTTCGTCGCCGCGACGCTCGTTTCCGCGCCGGCGCAAAGCGGCAGGACGAATTCCGCGGCCTCGGCGAGGGGAGAGGCTTCGTCGTTCACGGCCGCGACGACGAGCGCGCCGGCTTCGCGCGCCGCGCGCGCCGCGGCGACGATGTCGGGGCTGCGTCCCGATTGCGAGATCGCGAGGAAGAGGCCGCCGCGCAGGTCCTGCCGCGCGCCGTAGACCGACGACACGGAGGGCGCCGCCGATGCGGTGAGCACGCCCAGCCGCGTCTCGAAGAGGTACTTCGCGAACGTGGCCGCGTGGTCGGAGCTGCCCCGCGCGCACGTCACCGCGACGCGCGGCGGTTCCTCGCGCACGCGCTTCGCGAGCCGCGCCACGGTGACCGCATTGGCCGCGAGCTGCTCGCGCACCACCGCGCCCGCCTGCGCCGCTTCCCGGTACATGCGGGTCGACGCGGGATCGCGGGGCGCGCTATTCACCCGGAGCGCTGAGCTCGGCGACGAAGTCATACGTGTCCCCGCGGTAATACGACTGGGAGAACTCGATCGCGTCGCCGTTGCGCAGGTAGCCGATGCGCTCGACGAGCAGGCCCGCGTCGCCCTCGCGCGCATGCAGCAGCTTCGCATGCTCGGAGTTGAGGAGCAATGCGCGCAAGCGCTGCAGCGCGCGCACCGGCCGGTTGCCGGCCTTCTCGAGCGCCTCGTAGAGCGAGCTGTGCACCGACTCCAGGCCGGGCAACGCGCCCGCGGAGATGGTCGCGTATTCGAGCGCCATCGGCGCCTCGTCGGCGAAGCGGATGCGATGGAAGCGATAGACCGGCGAGCCGGGCGAGAGCCGCAGCGCGAATGCTTCCTCGGGATTCACGCTGCCCTGCGAGCGCTTCAGCCACTCGCTTCGCGGCGTTCGCCCGCGCGCGCGCATGTCCTCGGAAAACGACGTGATGCGCGCGAAGTTCTTCTCGATGCGCGAGGCGACGAAGTTGCCCGACCCCTGGCGGCGCACCAGGAGCCCTTCCTCGACCAGGCCATCGATGGCCTTGCGCACCGTGATACGCGAAACCGCGAGCTCGGAGGCGATCTGGCGCTCGGCGGGCAGGGCGTCGTCCGGGCTCAGCAGCCGGCGCTCGATCGCGTCGCGCAGGGCGCGTTGGAGCTGCTGGTAGAGCGGCTGGCTCCCGTGCGGATCCAGGGGCTTGAGGATTTCGGTCAGGGAAGGCATCAAATTGGATATTACCAGTCAAGTACCAATTTGCAAGCACTTGACAAAGTGGTATCAAAGTGGATTACAGTGGTAGTGTATTGGCATTGTCCAAACGCCTTCCTGGGGGAGAAAACATGAAGTTCAAGCAAAAGCCCTTGGCATCCGCAGTCGCCCTGGCTCTCGTCGGTCTCGCATTCGACTCGCACGCACAACAGCAGCCCCGGCCCCAAACGACCGAAACGGTCACCGTCATCGGTATCCGTGCCTCGATCGAGAAGTCGCTCGAGACCAAGCGCAATTCGGACACGGTGGTCGAAGTCATCACCGCCGACGACATCGGCAAGACGCCCGACAAGAACATCGCGGATGCGGTGAGCCGGCTGCCCGGCGTCACCATCAGCTCGCAGTCGGGCGGCTCCGGCGGCTTCGACGAGAACGACCGCGTGAGCATGCGCGGCACCAACCCCAGCCTCACCCAGACCCTCATCAACGGGCATCCGGTCGCCTCGGGCGATTGGTTCGTGCTCGACCAGGTGGGCCTCGTCGGCCGCAGCGTGAGCTTCTCGCTGCTGCCCTCGGAGCTCGTGAGCCAGGTGATCGTGCGCAAGAGCGCGACCGCCGACCTGGTCGAAGGCGGCGTCGCGGGCGCCGTCGACATCATCACCCGCAAGCCGCTGCAGTTCTCGAAGGCCCTGACCGTCGAGGGCTCGGTGGGCGCGGTGTACGCGGACCTGCCGAAGAAGACCGATCCGCAGGTGAACGCGCTCATCAACTGGAAGAACGACGCCGGCACGATGGGCGTGATGGGCCAGGCGTTCTTCGAGAAGCGCCACCTGCGCCGCGACGGCCAGGAGATCCTCGGCTACGGCACGATCGCGCCCGGCAGCGCGCTCGCGATCGCGAAACCCGATCTCGCCAACGTCGCGTTTCCGACGCTGATCGGCTCGGCGCTCTTCGAACAGTCGCGCGAGCGCAAGGGCGGCCTCATCGACGTCCAGATCAAGCCCTCGAATGCCCTCGAGCTCGACCTCTCCGCGTTCCACTCGCGGATGGAGGCCACCAACTACAACCGCAACTGGATGATGTGGGGCAGCCGCATCATCGGCGACAACCGCATCCCGTCGTCGTACACGGTGCGCAACGGCACCCTGGTCGCCGCCACGTGGCCCGCCATCGCGGGCGCCCAGTACGCGATCGTCGACCAGATCTACCGTCCCGGCACGTTCTCCGAGACCGGCTTCTTGAACCTCGACGCGAAGTTCCGCGCCGGCGACCGGCTCACGTTCTATGGCAAGGCGGGACAGACCACCGGCAAGGGCGAGACGCCGAAGCAGGACGTGTTCGAAGGCGACGTGTTGAACACGGGCGCCGCGTATACGTTCCATGGCGTGGGCTCGCCCGTGGACGTCTCGTTTCCGAACGGCCACCCATCGGTCTTCACCGGCACGACCCTCGACTGGATCTTCGGCGCGAGCCCGGCCAAGACGAAAGACGAGGAGAAGTACGGCCAGGTCGACGGCGAATGGGCCGGCGACACCGGGGGCGTGTTCAACACGCTGAAGTTCGGCGCGCGCTATGCCGAGCACACACGCGACACGCAGCAGGTCGCGCAAGGCCCGAATTTCGCGGTGGATCCCTTCAACGTGGCGAACCTTCCGCACTGGAACGGCGAGACCTATCCGTCCAACTTCGGCAGCCGCCTCGGCGGCGGCAACTTCCCGCGCACGCCGTGGATGATCTCCGCGGGCGAGCTCGAGCGCTGGGGCGATATCTATTCGAACCGCGACCCGGTGACGCGCGAACTCTGGCCCGGCGAGTTCGCGATCAAGGAGAAGGTCAACGCGGCGTACGTAATGGCGACCTTCGACGGGCGCGGCTGGAGCGGCAACGCCGGCGTGCGCTTCGTGCGCACGGAGGAGCGCGTCACGGCGAACGTGGCCATCCCGCAGATCTCCGCCACGAACTGCGGAGCGCTGACCGCTTGCTCGGTGCCGGGCGCCATCACGACGTCCGCCTTCGGCCCGTTCTACAGGAAGCTCGTGGCGAACGACTACAACGACGTGCTGCCGAGCGCGAACATCAAGCTCGACCTCGGCAACAACATGGTCACGCGCTTCGCCGCCGCGCGCACCATGGCGCGCCCCGACTACAGCGCGCTGGGCGCGGCGATCGGCGCGGACGACACGACGCACACCGGCAACGGCGGCAACCCGAACCTGAAGCCGATCCGCTCGACCAACCTCGATGCCGCGTTCGAGTGGTATTACGCGCCCCGCGCGCTGATGTCGGCGGGCGTGTTCTACATGGATCTCACGAACTACGTCGCCTTCGGCACCTACCAGACGACGCTGCTCGACATCCGGCAGAACAACTTCCAGACGTACACGATCTCGGCGCCCACCAACAGCAAGGGGCGCATCTCCGGGGTCGAGCTCGCGTGGCAGCAGCCGGTCGGCATGGGCTTCGGCGTGCAGGCGAACTACACCTACGCGGACGCCTACGAAAATGGCGGCACCGGCTACAGCGGCGGCAAGACCGACCTGGTGGGCGCCTCGAAGAACACGTACAACGCGAGCGTGTACTACGAGGACCACGGCTTCGGCGCGCGCGTCGCGTACACGTATCGATCCGCGTTCTTCGTCGGCCTGGATCGCAGCACGCCGCAGTACCAGGACGACACCGGGACGCTGGCGGCGAGCCTGAGCTACAACATCTCGCGCAACATGTCGATCAACTTCGACGCGCTGAACCTGAACGACCCGGTGCTCAAGTACTACGGCGCGAACAAGGACCAGCCGCGCGCGTTCTATGCCAACGGGCGGCAGTACTACCTCACGGTGAGGTTCAAGTTGTAGCGCCTGGCAGATCGTTATCGCGGGGTATGCTCCCAGGGGTGGAGGCCCCTCTTGAGGGCGGAAAGCGGCTAGTTCCGCCCTCTTTTTGTGATGAGACGAATCGCCACTTTCGCCGCCGCGTACCTGATCGCCACGGCCGCCTGCGCGGCCGGTGAATCGCTCGCCGTCATCCCCGCGCCCGCTTCGGTCGCGCGGCATGCGGGCGCTTTCGCCGTGTCGCAGGCCACGCCGATCGTCGTCGAGGCGCCCGCAGCCGCGCTCGCCGCGGCGACGCGCGAAGGATTGGTCCATGCGGCGGCGACGCTGTGGCAGCTCATCGCGCCCGCCGGCACACGGGCCCTCGTGCCGTCCGTGACCATCGACGATGCGCCACGCTTCACGTGGCGCGGGATGATGCTCGATTCCGCACGCCACTTCCAGTCGCCCGCCTTCGTTCGCCGCTATATCGACGCGATGGCGATGCACAAGCTGAACGTGCTGCACTGGCACCTCACCGACGACCAGGCGTGGCGCCTGGAGATCCGCAAGTACCCGAAGCTCACCGAGGTGGGCGCGTGGCGCGTGCCGGCGGGCGCGGCGCGCAACGACATCGATCCCGCGACGGGCAAGCCGCGGCGCTACGGCGGCTTCTACACCCAGGACGACGTGCGCTCCATCGTCGCTTACGCCGCGGCGCGCGGCATCACGATCGTTCCCGAGATCGACGTCCCCGGGCACACCACCGCGATGATCGCGGCCTACCCGCAGCTCGGCGCCGCGGGCCACGGCGTGACGGAGGTTCCGTCCGACTGGGGAATCTATCCGCACGGGCTCAACCATGACGAAGCCACATTCCGTTTCGTCGAGGACGTGCTCGCGGAAGTGCTCGAGCTCTTTCCCGGGCCGTACATCCACAAGGGCGGCGATGAGGTGCAAAGCGATCCCTTCACCGCGCGCATCGCCCGTTTCCTCGAGGCGCGTGGACGCCGGCTCGTGGGGTGGGACGAGATCCTCGACGACACGCTCGCGAAATCCGCCGTCGTGATGTCGTGGCGCGGCCTCGACGGGGCGCTCAAGGCCGCGGCGAGCGGTCACGACACCGTGCTCGCGCCCGATCCGACGTTGTATTTCGACAATCGCCAGGGCACCGGGAGCGACGAGCCTCCGGGGCGCATCCGCGTGCTCGCATCGCTCGAGAGCGTCTACCGCTTCGACCCGATGCCCGCGTCGATCGCGCCCGAGGCGCGCCGCCACGTGCTGGGACTGCAGGGCAACGTGTGGACGGAACACATTCGCACCGAGGCGCGCGCGGGCTATATGTCGTTCCCGCGCGCGGCCGCCATCGCGGAGCTCGGCTGGTCGGCGCCGGAGCGGCGCGACTGGAAGGATTTCTCGCGGCGCGTGGCGGCTGCGTTGTCGCGCTACGACGCGATCGGCATGACCTACTCGGAGAGCGCGTTCGCGGTCGCGGGGACGACGACCGGGGCCGACGGCCGCACGCGCGTCGAGCTTTCGAAGCAGGCGCCTTTCGGCGACATCCGCTACACCGTGGATGGGAGCGATCCGTTGGCCACGTCGCCGCTCTATGCGGCGCCGGTGATGGTCGAGGCGCCCGCCCTCGTGCGCGCGGCGTCCTTCAATGGCCGCGAGCGCCTGTCGCGCATCCGCACCCTCCACGTGGACGGCGTGCAACGGCGCACGAGCCACGAGCTCGAGCTGTGCGGCAACGCGATCGCGCTCGCGCTCGAGGACGACGCACCGGCCGCCGGCCGCCGTTCCGTCTTTTCGGTGGACCTCGCGAACCCGTGCTGGATCTATCGCGGCGTGGCGCTCGGCAACGTGCGCTCGGTGCTCGCGGCGGTCGGCCAGATCCCGTTCAACTTCCAGATCGGCGACGAGGTGAAGAAGATCCGCTTCGCGGCGCCGGCGACGCGCGAGGGCGAGCTCGAGATCCGGCTCGACACCTGCGACGGCGCGTTGCTCGCGCGCCTGCCGCTCGCGCCCGCTGTCGCATCGCAGGCAGTGACGGCGTTGCCGCGTGCCGCGATCGCGCCCGCTGCGGGACGCCACGATGTCTGCATGCGTTTCGCGCAGCCGGCACTCGAGCCCTTCTGGGTGCTCGATGCGGTGCGCTTCGACGAGGCGGCGCCATGAAAGTATCGGCGCCGCTCGCGGGCTGGGCGCTCCCGCTCTCCGACGTGCCGGACGAGGTCTTCGCCGCGGGCATGGCGGGCGATGGCGTGGCGATCGATCCCACCGGAGACGTGGTTTGCGCGCCTTTCGACGGCGAGATCGTGCCCGTCGGCGATGCGCGCCATGCGGTCACGGTCCGCGCGCGGTCACCGTTCGCGCGGCCAACGGCGTCGAGATCCTGGTCCATGTGGGGATCGACACGGTCGCGCTCGGCGGCGCGGGCTTCGAGCTGCTGGTGAAGCCCGGCGAGCGGGTCGCGAACGGCACGCCGCTCTTGCGCTTCGACCTCGATGCCGTGGCGCGCAAGGCGAAGAGCCTCGTGACGCCGGTCGTGCTGTCCGCGTCCGGCACCGTGGCGCGCTGCGTGACGAACCGGCTCGTCGCGCAAGGCGACCTGCTGTTCGAGGTCGAGGCGCAATCCTCGACCAGCGCGCATGCGGATGCGGGGCCGGCGTCCACGGCGCCGATGCGCGTGCCTTTCGACCACGGCCTTCACGTGCGGCCCGCGGCGCTGGTCGCCGCGGCGTTGAAGCCGCACCAGGCCGAGGTGCGGATCGTCTTTCACGGGCGCGGCGCCGATGCGCGCAGCGCCGTGGGCCTCATGGCGCTCGGGGTGCGGTGCGGCGACACGGTCGAGGTCCAGGCGCGCGGGCGCGATGCCGCCGCGGCGATCGATGCCTTGTCCCGCGTGCTCGCGCCGGTCGTCGAGGAAAAGCCCGCACCCGTGGCGGCGCGCATCGCGAAGCCCGGACGCGTCGAGGGCGTCATCGCGAGCCGCGGCGTGAGCGTCGGCGTGGCGGCGCGATGGGTGCACGAGGACGAGCCGGTCGAAGAGCGCGCGTCGAGTCCCGCGGACGAAACGCGCGCGCTCGAAGCCGCGCTGCGCGGTCTCGAGGAGCACCTTTCATCGATGGCGCAGTCGGCGAAGGGCGCGCGCCGCGAGCTGCTGCAGGCGCATGGCGAGCTCGTCCGCGACCCCGCGCTCGCGCAGCGCGCGGCCGCGCTCATCGGCGGCGGCAAGCAATCGATCGTCATCGCCGACGACCTCATGCCCTCGCAGCTCATCGCGCTCGACGCTTCGCGGCTCGCCGGCATCTGTCTCGCGCGCGGCGGCGCGACGTCGCACGTCGCGATCCTCGCCGCATCCGGCGGCATCCCGGCGCTCGTCGCCGCCGGCGCGTCCGTTCTCGACGTGGCCGACGGGACCGCCGTCATCCTCGATGCCGAGCACGGGTGGATCGACATCGACCCGCCGGCGGCGGAAATCGGGGCCGCGGCGAAGGCGGCGGCACAACGCGCGGCCGAGCGCGCGGCGGATCTCGCGCATGCACGCGAGCCGGCCGTCACGCTCGACGGCGTGCGCATCGTCGTGAACGCCAACGCCGGTTCGATCGCCGACGCGCGCAGCGCCATGGACAACGGCGCCGAGGGCTGCGGGCTGCTGCGCACCGAGTTCCTCTTCCTCGACCGCCGCGACGCGCCGGACGAGGACGAGCAGGCCGCCGAGTACGAGCGCATCGCGCAAGCCTTCGAGGGGCGGCCAGTCAACGTGCGCACGCTCGACATCGGCGGCGACAAGCCGATCGCCTACCTGCCGCTACCGCGCGAGGAGAATCCCGCGCTCGGGCTGCGCGGTGTGCGCACGAGCCTCGCGCATCCGCACCTGCTGGAAGCGCAGCTGCGCGCCATCGCCCGCGCGTCGCAACGCTTTCCGTGCCGCGTGCTGGTTCCCATGGTGAACGACGCCGAGGAGCTCGCGGCGGTGCGGGCACTCGCGCCCGCTTCGCTGCCGCCGATCGGCGTCATGATCGAGACTCCGGCCGCGGCGCTCGCGGCTCACTCGCTTGCGAGCCACGCCGATTTCCTCTCGATCGGCAGCAACGACCTCGCCCAATACGTGCTCGCCATCGACCGCGGCCACGCCGATCTCGCGCGGCGCCTCGACGCGTTGCATCCGGCGGTGCTGAAGCTCATCGCCGCCACGGTGGAGGGCGCTCGCGCGCACGGGCGCAGCGTCTCGGTATGCGGCGCGATGGCTTCCGACGTGGACGCGCTGCCGATCCTCATCGGGCTCGGCGTGCACGAGATCTCCGCGACACCGTCGGCGATTCCGCGCCTGAAGCGATTGGTGCGCGGCCTCGATGCGCGCGAGTGCACGCAACTGGCGCAACGCGCGCTCGCCGCCGAGGGTGCCTCGGAAGTGCGCGACCTCGCGCAACAGGCGCGCGCGCGGGCGCGCGCCGCTTCGCAATCCGTCCCGGGAGTGCCGCGATGAAACGATTCATGGAGAGCACGCAGCGGCTGGGCCGCGCGTTGATGCTGCCGATCGCCGTGCTGCCGGTGGCGGGCCTGCTGCTGCGGCTCGGGCAGCCCGACCTCCTGAACCTGGCGCCGATCGCCGCCGCCGGGGACGCGATCTTCTCCAACCTCGGCATCCTCTTCGCGATCGGCATCGCGGTGGGGCTCGCGCGCGAGAACCACGGCGCCGCCGGGCTCGCGGGGGCGGTCGCATATTTCGTCGCGACCGAGGGCACCAAGTCGCTGATCGCGGTGCCGCCCGAGGTCATCGCGGGACTTCCCGAGGCGCACGCGTCGCTCGCGGCCGCCGCGTACAAGGTGAAGCAGATCACGAAGGCGAGCGTGCCGATCGGAATCCTGTCGGGAATCGCCGCGGGCTGGCTGTACAACCGCTACTGCGAGATCAAGCTGCCCGACTACCTCGCGTTCTTCGCGGGACGGCGCTTCGTGCCGATCGTGGCCGGCGTGGCCGGCCTCGCCATCGCGTTCGCGTTCGGCCTCGGCTGGCCGGCGGTCGAGCGCGGCATGGATACGGCGAGCCACGGCATCATCGAATCGGGTTCGGCCGGCCTGTTTGTCTACGGCGTGCTGAACCGGCTGCTGATCGTCACCGGCCTGCACCACATCCTCAACAACGTCGCATGGTTCCTGGTCGGCGACTACAACGGCGTGACGGGCGACTTGAAGCGCTTCTTCGCCGGCGACCCCACGGCGGGCGCGTTCATGAGCGGATTCTTTCCCGTGATGATGTTCGGGCTGCCCGCGGCGTGCCTCGCGATGTACCGCACGGCGCTGCCCGCGCGGCGCAAGGCCGTGGGCGGCCTGCTGATGTCCATGGCGCTCACGTCGTTCCTCACCGGCGTGACCGAGCCCATCGAGTTCACGTTCATGTTCCTCGCGCCGGCGCTCTATGCGGTGCACGCGGCGCTCACCGGCGCGGCCGCTATTTCATCGTCCGCTACGACCTCAAGACGCCGGGACGCGAAGCCGACGAGGTGCGCGCGACGCCCCTGCCCGCAACAGCCAGCGGCGTGGCGGCGGGCTACGTCGGCGCGCTCGGCGGCGCTGCGAACCTGCGCGAGGTCGCCGCGTGCACGACGCGCTTGCGCCTCGAGGTCGTCGACCGTGCGCGCGTCGATCGCGGCGCGTTGAAGCGCCTGGGCGCGCGCGGCACGGTGGACGTGGGCGCGAACGGGCTGCAAGTGGTCGTCGGCCCCATCGCCGACGGCGTCGCAAGCGACATCCGCGCTTATCTCGCGAGCGGCGCTCCCGGCCAGGATGATGCCGCGGGCCTCCTCGATGCGCTCGGCGGCGCGCGCAACGTCGAATCGGTGCAATCCGCGGCGGGCCGCCTCCTCTTCACGCTGCGCAGCACGGATGCCGTGGATCGCGAGCGTTTGCATGCCGCCGCGCCGCGCGGCGTGGCGTTCGCGTCCGCATCGAGCGTGCACGTCCTGCACGCCGCCCCGGCGTCGCTGGAGTCCGCGATCGCGGCGCGCGCTGGGCGGGCTTCGCTATTCGCGTGACGGCGAGAAGGGGTTCGTGCGCAAGCCCGCGGACAAGGGCTTCCAATATCACGACGCGAAAGGCGAGCGCGTGACCGACGACGAAACCCTCGATCGCATCAAGTCGCTCGCGATCCCGCCCGCGTGGACCGACGTCTGGATCTGCGGCGACGAGCGCGGTCACTTGCAGGCCACCGGCCGCGACGCGAAGGGACGCAAGCAGTATCGCTACCACCCGCGCTGGCGCGAGCTGCGCGACGCCGACAAGTTCGATCACCTCACCGAGTTCGCGCGCGCGTTGCCTCGCATTCGCCGCCAGGTGCGCGCGGACATGGCGCTCGCGGGCCTGCCGAGGCGCAAGGTGCTCGCGGTGGTGGTGCAGCTCCTCGAGCGCACCTGCATCCGCATCGGCAACGAGCGCTATGCCGAGGAGAACGATTCGTTCGGCCTCACGACGATGCGCAATCGCCACGTGAAGGTGAGCGGGGCGCGCGTCGAATTCCAGTTCCGCGGCAAGAGCGGCAAGTTCCACCGCATCGCCGTCGACGATCCCGAGCTCGCGCGCATGATCCGCCGCATCCGCGACCTGCCGGGGCAGGAGCTGTTCCAGTACCTCGACGACGCGGGCGAGGTGCAGTCGATCGGCTCGTCCGACGTGAACGAGTACCTGAAGGAGATCTCGGGCTACGGCGAGATCAGCACCAAGGATTTCCGCACCTGGAACGGCAGCGTGTTCGTGGCGAGCTGGCTGCGCGGGCGCGTGCGCCGCGAGCAACGCGTGGGCATCACGCACGTCGCGGCCGCGGTGCGCGCGGCGTCCCAACAGCTCGGCAACACACCCGCGATCTGCCGCAAGAGCTATGTGCACCCGCGCGTGCTGGATCCGAAGACATGGCAGGCCGCGGATCGCCGCGCACGCCGGCCGCCGCGTGGCCTGCGCGCGGAGGAAGCCGCGCTGCTTTCGATCATCCGGCCGCTCAGAGAGGCGCGCAGAACGCCAGCCCTTCCTCGTACCAGCTCATCATCATCGCATCGCGCACCACCTGCCGCACCATGAAGCGGTGGTTGGAGTCGTTCTCGGCCGCGCGGCTGTTGTACGTGCGATAGACGGGTTGCGTGTTCGCGGGGCAGGCGCCGTCCTGCGGCGCGACGGCGAAGAACGCGATCGCCTCGAATTGCCAGCCCGGAAACGCCTGACCCTTCGCCGCCGCGTCCGCGCGCTGCTTCTGCTCCAGTGACTTGAGGTACTGGCATTCGCCCGGATCGGCGGTGTAGAAGTGCGAGTTCGGGCCGCTTGCGTAGAAGCGGCAGACGGGCACGGCGTACGCGGGCGCGTCGGCCGCGCGCAGCCAGGCGCGAAAGCGCTCGCCGGTGCGCTCGAAGGCATTGCCCGGATCGAGCGCCGCGATCTCGTCGGGCCAGGCGCTCATGAAATAGTGCTCGAGCGTCGGGGCGTAGTACTCGATCACCGCGGTCGTCGCCGCGACGCTGAAGTCGGCGACGAATGTGTGGGGAGGCGCCATCACGGTCGGATAGCCCCCGTACGCTTCGACGCGATACGTTCCGGGCGCGAGACCGGGAACCTGCACGGCAGCGAAGGTCGCCGCGCTCGCATCCGAGGAATAATAGAAATCGACGCGCACCGTCGTGCCAACCTGCGTGGCGCGCAGCGAAGACGCATCCACCGGTCCGTCGGCGCGCACCAGGAGCTGGAAGCCTTCGTAGGCGCCGGGAGCGCGCGGCACCGCGTAGATGCCGGTCGCTTCGGGCGCCGCGATGTCGAGGGTGCGTGCGAACAGGCGCGGCGCGGCATCGGGATTGCCGATGTCGTGGAGGCGCGCCTGCAGCGTGTAGGAGCCGGGGGCGATTTCTCCGAGCGCGAGCGGCGTGTAGATCATGTCGCTGCGCGGACCGAAGAAGCCGCCCGCGACCTGCTCGATCTCGAGCGTGATGATGCGTCCGTCGCGCCGATAGCGCGATGCCGGTAAGTACGGCGCGGGACCGACGTCGTTCAACTTCACCGAGACCTGCGCGCCATAAGCGGGAAACGCCGGATTGACATCGATACTTGCGGCGAATGCGGCGCCTGCCAACGAGATCGCCGCGGCGAACGACGCACGGGCGAAAATACGCCGGGCGTGGGACTGCATCGTGATTCCTCGAAGGACCTCGCGAGAGTTCGCGAGGCGGTCCAGCCACAGTAGGTGGCGGAGCAGCCCTTTGTAATGGGCGGAACGCCGAAGCTCGAGTCGGCGCGCGCCTGCGCGCGGTCGGAAAGCGCTGACGCGGCTTCATGGGCGAGGGGGACAGCGGGTGCCGTTGGTATCCGGCATACCGAAGGCTTCGCGCACGGCAGCATCGGTTCCACGTGGCGACCGATCCATGCGGAACATCCCGCAGGGCCGCCGCGCGGAGAGGCACATGAAACCCGTGACCTTGCTTGTCATCGCAGTGGCGCTCGCGGCATCGCTGAAGGCGCTCGCTCTCGAGACGCCGCCGCTGACCCTGAAAGTGCCCAAGTCCGCACTCGCCGCGGCACCGGCGCCCAGCCAGTCCAACGCGCCGTTCGCGGTCCCCATGGGCACGCCCGAGCTGTCGCTCAGCGCGCCGCGCGAACTGCACCAGGAGCCGAGCCCCTCGGCGTGCAGCAAACTGGCGACGCTGTGTTATGACGCCGAGGATCGGCGCATCGTGTTCAAGCCAGCGCGCAACTACATGCCGGACCTCCCCGGATTCACGCGCGAGAACATTTCCGTACGGCGAGACCGCGTTGTCTTCCGCTATTCCTTTTAAACGGTCCGGCGTAGGATTATTCCTACAAAGGAATCCGTCCACGCCGACGATACCGCCGGCGGGGACAAGTGCTGTAATGCCCAGGTGGACCTCACCGGTAGGACAACGAACAATGATCCGGCTACTCATCGTCGATGACCACGACGTCGTGCGGATGGGCCTGAAACAGGTCTTTTCCGGACGCGTCGACATGGAGGTCGCGGGCGAAGCGCGCACGGGCGAAGAAGCGATCGCGCAGGTGCGCGCCTCGCCCTTCGACGTCGCGCTCGTCGACCTCTCCCTCTCCGACATGTCCGGCGTGGACGTGCTCAACCGCAGCAAGGCGATCCGTCCCGAGATGGCGGTGCTCATCGTGAGCGGCTATCCCGAGGACCAATACGCGATCAACCTGCTCAAGGCGGGAGCGTCGGGTTTCGTCGCGAAGGATGCGCCTTCGGAGAACCTCGTCTCGGCGGTCGTCGCCGCGGCGCAGGGCCGGCGCTACGTGAGTCCGCGCATCGCCGACAAGCTGGCGCAGGGCCTCGCGGGCCCGGCGGCGGATCAGCCGTCGCACACCCAGCTCTCCGAGCGCGAGTTCCAGATCTTCTGCAAGCTCGCGGCCGGCCAGAGCGTTTCGGAGATCGCGAAGGAGCTGTTCCTGAGCGTGAAG
>WNFI01128718.1_pt1 | contig 18338 bp, 19 predicted proteins | sample 5400471 | NCBI WGS metagenome assembly WNFI01 (sample SAMN13153348, study PRJNA577476) | soil metagenome | isolation source: 100 cm saprolite on Douglas fir-dominated hillslope | place: USA:California | collected 2013-09-17 | reverse complement strand
TACCGAGACCGGATGGCCCTTACAGGTCTCTGACCATGTAAGCGAAACGTCAGCGCCGACGGAGGCCGAGCTTACATCCATCAGACGTTTCGACCCAGACGGCTTCTGGACTCGGGCTTAGTTACACAAAGCTGACGGCGCTCCAACCGCGCTCTGACAGCGTCACCTCATCGTGACCGTTGATCCAATTGGGTCGACCAAAAACAAACCCTGAGGTGAGAACGAAGATGAATCCGCTTGCAGCAGTCGCCGTCAAGACAGTCGGAGCCGCGGCCATCGCCGCGCTCCTGAGCGTGGGTTCCGTCAGCGCATTCGCCGCCAGTCCGTCGCCAACCCCGAAACCGACCGCGGGCGCCACGCAACCCTCGACCGACAGGCATGCCGACCGTCGCGCGATTCGCCGCGCCGAGGTCGAAGCAGAAGCCGACGTCCTGGGCATCACGCCCAAGGCGCTCATCGCCGACCTGAGGGCCGGCCAGAAGGTCGCCGACCTGGCGAAGGACAAGGGCATGACCAAGGAGCAGTTCGAGACCAGGCTGATCGCCAGCCTCAAGGCGCGGCTCGAGACGCTCGTCGAGCACAAGGTGATCACGCAGACGCAGGCCGACAAGACACTCGACCGGATCGCGAAGGGCTACGTGCCTTTCTGGGACGGCATCCACCGCAAGAAGTAACGACAATCCCCTGCCTCCCCGGAGGGCCTGGCGCAAGCTGGGCCCTCTTTACTTTCACGGGCGCACTCGGGATCGATTCGCCTTCGAGATGAGCTTCCATCTCTGGCGGTCTTCGGACCGGATCCGCGCGTCGCTCTTGGCCGCCACGGCACGCAGCTCGCGCTGCAGCTTGCGATAGCTCTGGAAACGCCGAGCCTCGAGGGTGCCGTCCGCCAGCGCGGCCTTGATCGCGCACCCCGGCTCCGTCAGGTGTGAGCAGTCGGTGAAGCGGCAGCGCAACGCCAGCGTCTCGACGTCGTCGAAGACGCCCGCCAGCGCGTCCTCACCTTCCCACAGCTGGGCCTCGCGAAGGCCGGGCGTGTCGATGATCATCCCGCCGCCCGGGAGCTGGACCAGCTGGCGGTGGCTCGTCATGTGCCGGCCCTCGCCGGAGCGATGGATCTCGCGCGTGCGCATGACCTCTGTCCGGAGGATCGCGTTGATCAGGGTCGACTTGCCGGCGCCGGAAGGGCCGAGCAGCACGCCGGTGCGCGCCGGCTGAAGTGCTGACGTGATTTCGTCGATGCCCTGGCCCGTTACCGCGCTGGTGACGATCACCGGCGCGCCGGCAGACACCGACTCCAGCTCGATGCGCATGGCCCCAGGCTCCTCGGCCACGTCCGCCTTGGTCAGCACCACGACGGGGACAGCGCCGCTCTGCCATGCCATGACGAGATATCGCTCGATTCGCCGGGCGTTGACGTCGGTCGCCGCGGCCACGACGAAGGCCACATCGACGTTCGAGGCGAGCACCTGCTCGCGCGTCTCGGCGCCGGCGGACTTGCGCGAGAAGACGGTGCGGCGCTCCACGATGCCGTCGATGAAATCGCCGTTGAGGGCCACCCAGTCGCCCACCGCGGGGTCGACGAGCCGCGCGGTGGCGCGCCTGGCCGCGGCGCCGTCGTGGACGGCGTACTCGGCCGCGAAGTCCGCGACGACGCGCGCAGGCACGTCACTGGGCGCGGCGACCGCTACGAACTTTTCCTCGAAATAGGGATCCCAGCCCAGCAAGGCGAGCCGGGATTCGAAATGAGACAACGCGAAATCCTCCGGTGAAAACGGTTGGGCATGCCGGTCACGCCCTCGGAGGAGTGGCTAGATAGAGGCTCCGGAGGCGGCCGGCGGCTGGGACACGTTCATCGCAAGCTCAGTCATCGAACGCCACCTCCTGTCTTTTGGTGCGTAAAGGGTAGCTTGTATCAGCCCCTCCGGCGCTTCGCGCCACCTCCCCATAAATGGGGAGGAGGAGCATGCGCTCATTCGCCTTTGAATTCCGCCTTGCGCTTTTCGCCGAACGCTTTGATGCCCTCGTCCGCATCCTTCGAGACAAAGACGCGGCTGATCGCCTCGCGCTCGATGGCCAGCCCAAGGTCGAGTGGGGCGCCGTATCCCTGGGTGATCGCGACCTTGGCGTGGCCGATGGCGACGCGGGGCCCGGCGGCGAGCTTGGCCGCGTATTCGATCGCGCCGGCGCGGCACGCGGCAGCGTCGGGAAAAAGGCGGTCCACCAGACCCAGCTCCTTGGCCTGGGCCGGGTTCATCGTCGTCGCGTTGGCGATGAGGTCGATGCCCTTCGAGAGGCCCACGAGGCGAGGCAAGCGCTGAGTCCCGCCTGAGCCGGGGAAGAGTCCAAGGTTCACCTCGGGCAGGCCGATCTGGTAGCTGCCCTCGGCGGCGAACCGGAGGTCGCACGCGAGGGCGAGCTCGAAGCCGCCGCCCAGGCAGTGGCCCGCGATCGCGGCGATGAAGACGAGCGGCGTGTTCTCCATCTTGCGAAACGTCTCGTGGGCCAGGAGCGCGAGCATCATTCGGGAGCGCGCGTTCGACCTGGCAAAGAAGCTCACGTCTGCGCCGGCCGAAAAGAACTTCTCCGACCCGCTCGTCACGACCACGGCGCCGATTTCGTCGTCGGTGCGGATATCGTCAACCGCGCTCGCGAACGACCGCAGGAACGTGTAGTCGTAGCTGTTCGCCGGCGGTTGGTCGAGCACGATGATGCCGGCCCCGCCCTGCTTTTCCAACCTCACCGGCATGACCCGATAACCTTATCGAAGTACCAGGAACGAACCAAAGGGGGTGCCGCATGGCGACGATGATCATCGAAGGCGACAGGACCAAGGCCGAATCGGGCAAGACGTATGAGGTCCGCAACCCGGCCACAGGCGAAGTCGTCGACGAGGTTCCCGCCGGCGGAGCCGCCGACGTCGACAAGGCCGCACAGGCCGCCGCGAAGGCGTTCACAACATGGTCGAGGCTGCCCGCGAACAAGCGCGCCGAGATCCTGCACAAAGCAGCGCATCACATGCTGGAGAAGGTCGAGCAGATCGCTCCCATCCTCACCAAGGAGCAGGGCAAGACGCTCCTCGAGTCGCGCCTCGAGGCGCAGCGCTTCGGCGAGAACATCGCCTGGTTCGCCGATCTTGCGGACAAGATCCACGGCGAGCATGTGAGGCTTCCGGACCTGACGACCTACGGCCTCGTCGTGCGCAAGCCGATCGGAGTGTGCGGAGCCATCGTGCCGTGGAACTTTCCGCTGACGCTTGCGGCCAACAAGGTCGCGCCCGCGATCGCGGCCGGCAACACCGTGGTGTTGAAGCCTGCGAGCACGACTCCACTGGCGACCCTCGCCTGCATCGAAGCCCTCATCGAAGGCGGCCTCCCGGAGGGCGTCGTCAACGTCGTCCTCGGCCAGGCGACCGGCGACGCGATCGTCGGGCATCCGCTCATCCGCAAGATCGCGCTCACGGGGTCGACTCCGACCGGCAAGAAGGTGATGGCCCGCGCGGCCGAGCAGCTGAAGCAGATCACGCTCGAGCTCGGTGGCAGCGACCCGTGCATCGTGCTCGACGACGCGGACCTCGAAGGCGCGGCGCGCGCCATCTCCATCGGCCGCTTTTTCAACTGCGGTCAGGCGTGTCTCGCGGTCAAGCGCCTGTATGTCCAGGAGGGCGTGTACGACGCGCTGCTCGAGAAGCTCGTCGCCCGGGCCTCGAAGCTGAAGCCAGGCAACGGGCTGGACAAGGACAGCCGCATGGGCCCGATGCACACGGAGACGCAGCGGGCCGAGGTCGAGGCCCAGCTGAAGGACGCCGTCGACCGCGGCGCGAAGGTCGTGTACGGCGGCGGCCGGCCCCAGGGCGGCGACTACGACAAGGGCTGGTTCATCGAGCCGACCATCGTGGAGAACGTGCCCGACGGCGCCCGCATGTGGAGCGAGGAGGTCTTCGGGCCTGCGCTTCCCGTGCGCCGGATCAAAGACCTCGACGAAGGCCTGCGCCTCGCCAACGACTCGCAGTACGGGCTGGGGTCGTCGATCTGGACTTCGAACATGGCGGCTGCATACCGCGCCGTGCAGGAGATCGAGGCCGGATACACGTGGGTGAACGCGCTGCAGATCGCGCACGACGAGCTCCCGTTCGGCGGCACGAAGCAGTCGGGCTTCGGCAAGGAGCATGGGGTGGAGGCCTACCTGCATTACACGGAAGAGAAATCGGTCGTCTACGGCGGAATTTGAGGTAACCGCCGCGGGTAGTCACGTGGCGTGAGGGTTGCCTTGATCGTCGTCGGCGTGCTCGTCCTGCTCATCGGCGCCGTGTTCGCCGGGCAGGGGCTCGGCTACATCCCGGGCAGCATCATGACCGGGGACATGAAGTGGTTCTGGATCGGTGGGACCATGGTCGTGGTCGGCGCTGCGCTGGGCGCGGTCGGGTTACGCATCCGCCCGCCTGAGCGGGCTTAGTTCAGCCCCTCCGGCGGCCGTGCCGCCACCTCCCCATGAATGGGGAGGAGCCTAATTCAACAAGAGCTACGCGGTTCTTCCGTTAAGCCTGTCCCAGTGGGCCTGGCATTCGACGCAGCGCGTGGCGGCCGGCTGGTACTGCAGCCGGGCTTCCGGTATGCGCCGGTCGCAGCCTTCGCAGATCCCGTAGGCGCCCTCGCGCAGCCTCTCGATGGCCCGCTCGACCTGCTCGCGGTTCTGATCGAGCAGGTGGACAAGGAGGTCCGTGGTCTCGCGGTCGGACAGAGCCTGGGCCAGGTCGGTGTCCTCCGGAATGCCCGTGATGACGCCGCCGACCACGTCGTTCAACGGACGGTGCAGGCCCGCCTCTTCGCCGCACTGGGCGGCCAGGAGCTCGAGCCGTTTCCTGTCAGCCTCCAGCCTCTCCGCCGGAGCGTCGCCGCTCTTCTTTCGAATCCCCATTTGCTGAACCCCCCTCCAAACTCATTACCGGCGCCGGCGTCGTTTGGATTCCGAGACTCACAACGCGTGCACCGGCACGCATACCCGCTCCCGCACAATTAGGCGCCGAATGCCGTCCCCGCTGCCATTTCCCCCGAAATTGCTTGCCGCGTTGGCCCTCGCCCTCTGCCTGGCCGGCTGCCAGATCGGCTCGACCCCGCGCGCCGTGCCGAGCGTAGCGCAGTTGGGGGCGGATCTCAACTGCTCGAAGGCGGACCATGCCTTCGAGGATCCCCAGGCCGGCTGGGGTTTCTGCTACCCGTCGAACTGGAGGTACCTGGAGCGGTCGCAGGCCATCGTCAGGCCGCCGGGACTCGATCTGACCTTCGACGTCACCTATGCGCCCCCCACGCCGGTGGCGTGCGCCAACTCCAGCCCGGCAGGCTCGCCTCAGCCACCATGCTCGGGTGACTTCGCCAACATGATCATCTCGACCTACGAGCGCGGCAGCTCGCCCGACCTGACCAGCTGGCTGCTCGCCAACATGAGCCAGGCGCCGTCAGGCGACTCGATCAGGTGGGGCAACGCGGTCGAGGCTCAGAAGCTGGGCGACGGCAGGCGCATCGCCCTGACCGCCCACCACGTCGTGATCATGGACCTGCACCCGGGCCTGCTCGACCTCGAGACCGAGATGGCCTCCAGGCTCGGCACCTGGAAGTTCAGCTTCTAGGGCGAGGGCTTAGCTCGGTCGCCGGAACAGCGACTGCATCTTGATCGCCAGGCCCATGTCGCCCTTGATCTTCAGCTTGCCCTGCATGAAGGCCGCCGTGCCGTCGAGCTGCCCGGTCATGATCTTGACCCAGTCGTTGGAATCGGCCAAAAGCGTGAGGTTGGCCGGCTCGCCGGGGTCGCCTTTGCCGGACTCGGCCTTGCCGTCGTGGATCCGGACCCACCACTTGCCACCCTGGTCGCCGCTGAGGTCGAACTGGATGGTGGCCTTGGTCGCTCCGGCCTTATCGGGGATCAGGTATTCGGGCATGGCCTCGACGATCTGGTCGGGCGTCATCTGGACTTCGGACATCGGCTCCTCCCTCAACTGGGTTGCATTTTCAGTACGTCCGAGTACGGACAACTACTCATCTTAGTGAGGTCGGGGACAATCTCGTGGTGTCCATCGACATCGCGCTGAGCGAGGTGGCGGAGGGAGTCTTCGAGCTTCGCCTGCCGATCCCGTTCGAGGACGGGCTCGTCAACGTCTTTCTCTTTTCCGACGGCAAAGAGGTCGACCTGCTCGACTGCGGCATGAACTCAGAGGAATCGCTCGACGCGATACGGCGCGCGCTCGAACAGCTGGGCACCACGCGAATCCGCCGCCTGGTCGTCACGCACATCCATCCGGACCACTACGGGGCGGCGGGCGTCCTGGCCGGCCCGGGGCTCGCGGACCTGTACATCCACCGCCTCGAGGTTCCGCTGGTGCATCCGCGATACGTCGAGCTGGACCACCTCGTAAGCGAGGTCCGGCACCACGTGCTGGTCAACGGCGTGCCGGCGGACGAGGCCGACGTGTTGAGCAACTCGCAGCGCGCGCTGAGCCAGGTCGTGAAGACCGCGGAGCCTTCCGTCCAGCTCGACGGCGCGGAAGTTCTGGAGATGGGCCGGCACTCGCTACGCGTCGAGTGGACGCCCGGCCACTCGCCCGGTCACGTCTGTCTCTTCGACGCGGCGCGCGGTCTGCTCTTCGCGGGCGACCACATCCTGCCCGACCTTTCGCCGAACATCGGGCTGCACCCCCAGAGCACGCCGGACCCTCTGCACGACTACCTCGACGGCCTCAGGCGGATGGCGGAGCGCAAACCCGGGCTCGTCCTGCCGGCGCATGGGCGCCCATTCACCGACGTGACCGGCCGCGTGGACGCGCTGGTCTCGCATCACCATCGGAGGCTCGACCAGATCCTGGAGATCGTCGGGCGCGATGAGAAGTCCGGATGGCAGGTCGCGGTCGAGCTGTGGGGACCGCGGCAGAACCTCTACGAGAAGCGGCTCGCCCTCCAGGAAGGGCTTGCACACCTGCAGGCGCTCGCGGTCGAAGGCCTTGTCATCAAGTCGGTCACGCCGGAGTCCGTGCGGTGGCGGCGAGCTTGATACCAAGCGGAAGGATGTCCGCCGAGTAACACCCGACACCGACAACGCCGGGTCCCGCGTGCGCTCCCACCACAGGACCGAGCGGCTGGATCATGAGCGTCTCGGCCACCGGTTCGAGCTCGCGTGCGACACGCTCCGCGTCGGCCTCCGCGTCCGCGTGTCCCACGATCACGCAAAGCCCCTTGCCGCGGTCGACCTCTCGCGTCAGCTCGACGATGCGATTCAGCGCGCGGTCGAATGTGCGCACGCGCTCGAGCGGTGTCACGAGACCGTCGCGGATGCACAGCACCGGCTTGACCTGCAGCACCGACCCCAGCAGCGCGCTTGCGCGACCGATGCGCCCGCCTCGGCGCAAAAACTCGAGTGTTGCCACCGAGAAATAGGTCTGCACGTGCTCGCGCATTGCGTTCACCTGCTGCGTCACCGATTCGGCCGTTGCGTCATCCTGCGCTGCGATCTCGGCCGCCGCCAGCGTGATCAAGCCGAGCGACATCGAGACGAGCTGCGAGTCGATGACATGGACTCGCTTCGCGTCCGTCATCTCCGCGCCCTGCACTGCTGACGCGTACGTCCCGCTCAACTTCTCCGAGATGTGGATCGAGACGACGTCGGAGTGATCGGCGAGAAGTCTTGCGTACGTCTCGGCGAAGACTCCGGGCGCGGGCTGTGACGTGGTGGGGTGCGTCGTCGCCTTGGGCAGCTTGCGATAGAACTCCGAAGGCCTGATCTCGACGCCGTCGAGCAAAGATCGGCCCTCGAAATGGAGCGTGAGCGGCACGACGCTGATCCCGCGAGCCTTGACCAGCTGCGCGGGCAGGTCCGCGGTCGAGTCGGTGACGATCGCAACGCTGCGCGCGCTCATTCGATCGGCTCGTGTGGAGGAGGGTCGGTGCGCCGGCGGTTTCGGCGGCTCCGGAAAACGCGGTCCTCGAACGGTTTGAGTGCGATCAGCACGATGGCGACGAGAACGGTCGCAAACACGGCAACGCCATAAAACCCGAACCCCACGGCCATGCCAATCGACGCGGTCACCCAGATCGATGCCGCGGTCGTGAGCCCGCGCACCTCCTCGCCCTGGCGCAGGATGCTGCCGGCGCCGAGAAAGCCGACGCCGGTGACGATCTGGGCCGCGATCCTCGTCGGGTCGACTGTCTTGCCGAACTCAGGGATCAGACCGAGAGCCGTGAACATGCACGACCCGGCGCTGATGAGAGCCATCGTGCGCAGACCGGCCGGGTGGCCGCGAAACTCGCGTTCGGAGCCGAGGACGAGGCCGAGCGCGAGCGCGATCACGATTCGAAAGGCGAGCTCGAGCTCGCCACTGAGGTGCGTGTGGGTCAGCCCCGGCCGGGGCGCCCTCCGGGTCGGTCCTGCGCGCCGGGCTCGTCTTTGGCACCCGGCTCGTCGGGAAGCTCGGGGAGGTCCAGGCTGTTCACGAAGTCGCGGAACACCGCGAGCCGCTCCTCGTCGACCACGGTGCTGCCCTTCTCCTTCTCGCCCTCGAGCTCGTCGGCCTCGGGGATGATGCCCGCGGTCTCCATCACCTCGGTGGCGACGAAGATCGGGCACTCGACCCGCACCGCGAGCGCGATCGCGTCGGATGGCCTGGCGTCGAAGTCGAGGTCGCGGCCGTTCTGCTTGACGTAAAGCCGGGCATAGAAGACCTGGTCGGCCAGGCGGGTGACGACGATTCGCTTGATGCTGATGCCCAGGTCGCCGAAGGCTGTCGCCATCAGGTCGTGGGTGAGAGGCCGGCCGAGAGGGTTGCCCGAGATCTTCGTCGCGATAGCTTGCGCTTCGAACGAGCCGATCCATATCGGCAGGTATCGGTCCGCTTCCTTCTCTTTGAGAATCACGAGATGTTGAGCCGTCGGCATGTGGATCCTGATGCTGTCGACGGAGACCTCGATGAGGTTTTTCATCCGCGGCTCCATATTACCCTTCGGTCCTCCGCATCCCTGCTATTTCAACGCGCCCGACCCCCTCCGGGTGACGCTCGGCACGTACGTAAGATTCGAACGTGGCGAAGGGACGACGTGGGCGTGTGATCCTGATCGACGCCCACAGCCTCATCTACCGGGCTTTTTTCGCCCTGCCGCCAATGAGCACCTCTGACGGCCGGGTGACGAATGCCGTCTATGGCTTCACGTCGATGCTGGCCATCGTGCTGGCGTCGCGTCCGGAGTACGCCATCGCCGCATTCGACCTTGGCAAACCCACGTTTCGCTCCAAGGAATACGTGGAGTACAAGGCCGGCCGCCGCGCCATGCCAGACGACCTGCGCCCGCAGATCGAGATGGTCCGCGACGTGCTCGGGGCTTTTTCGATCCCGATCTACGGGGTCGAAGGGTTCGAGGCCGACGACGTCATCGGCACCCTGGCGCGAATTGCCGACGAGCGCGGCCACGCGGTCACCATCGTCTCCGGCGACCTGGACTGCCTCCAGCTCGTCACCGAGTCGGTCGACGCCCTGGTGCCGCGGCGGGGCATCACCGACACCTTCGTGTACGGGCCGGACCAGGTGCGCCAGCGCTACGGCTTCGAGCCCCCTCAGCTGATCGATTTCAAGGCGCTGCGCGGCGACACGTCGGACAACATCCCCGGCGTGCCGGGCGTGGGCGACAAGACGGCGGCCAGGCTGGTCCAGGACTACGGCACGGTCGAGGCGCTGCTGGAGAAGGTCGACGAGCTACCGGAAGGGCGGCTCAAGAAGTCGCTCCAGGAGAACGCCGACAGGGTCCGCCTCGGCAAGCGGATGGTCACCATCGTGCGCGACGTCCCGATCGAGCTGGACCTCGACCAGGCGCGCTGGACGCGCTATGACTACGACCGCGCGCGGCGCGTCTTTGACCACCTCGAGTTTCGTCAGCTGCTGACCCGCTTTCCGCCGCCCGACCAGGTTCCGGTGCAGCCGAGCCTGACGTTCGAGCCCGCTCCGCAGTCGGCCGGTCTTCGGATAGTGGAAGAGCCGGCCGAGGCCGCCGGCCTGCTGGACGGCTCGCAGGACGTCGCCGTCTTCACATTCACCGAAGGTTCGGGCCGAGGATGCCGCGTGCTCGGCCTGGGTGTCTCGACGGCGGGTCGCACCTTCTACGTCGCGCGGCCCGACGCGATGGACGCCGTCGCCACCACGCTCTCGGGCCGGCCGATCTCCGGCCACGACGCAAAGGAAACCGAGCTCGCGCTCCGCTCGCTGGGCGGCGGCAAGCGCGACTGGGCGTTCAGCACGTTTCTCGCCGCGTACCTCCTGGGCGCGGGGTCGCGCGACCCCCGGCTGGAGGACCTCGCGCGGGAGTTCCTGGGCGTGGAGCTCGTCAGCGGCGAGCAGCTTCTCGGCACGGGGCGCGCTGCGCGCAAGCCGTCGGCCATTGCCGAAAACGAGGCGGCGGAGTTTTCCGCGCGCCGGGCGGAGGCGATCCTCAACCTGCGGCCGCGACTCGAGGCCGAGATGAGCAACCTCGGCGTCGACTACCTCTTCCATGAGATCGAGCTGCCGCTCGCCGGCGTCCTGGCCGACATGGAGTCGGAGGGCGTCGCGATCGACGTGCCGTACCTGAAGGACATGCAGGACGAGCTGGGCGGCCAGCTCTCCACGCTCGAATCCCAGGTCGAGGAGCTGGCCGGGCAGAAATTCAACCTGAACGCGCCGCAGCAGCTCGCCAAGGTTCTCTTCGAAGACCTCCGGCTTCCCGTCGGCAAACGCACGAAGACCGGCTACTCGACCGACGCGGACACGCTCGAGGCGTTGCGGGACAAGCACGACATCATCCCCGCCATCCTCGAGCACCGGCAGCTGTCGAAGTTGAAGTCGACCTACGTCGACGCGCTGCCGCAGCTGGTGGATCCGCTCAGCGGCCGCGTGCACACCTCGTTCGGCCAGGCGAGCACGGCGACAGGCCGCCTCTCGTCTTCAAACCCCAACCTGATGAACATCCCGATCCGCACCGACCTCGGTCAGCGGATCCGCCGCGCGTTCAAGGCAGGTCGGCCGGACCACGTGATGGTGTCGGCGGACTATGCGCAGATCGAGCTCCGCATCGCCGCGCACCTGAGCGGCGACCCGAAGCTGCTCGGCGCGTTCGCCGCGGGCCAGGACATCCACACAGCGACGGCCGCCGCGGTGTTCAAGATCCCGATCGAGACCGTCGACGCCAACCAGCGCCGTCTGGCCAAGGTCGCGAATTTCGGATCGATCTACGGGCAGGGCGAGTACGGGCTGTCGCAGCAGCTCGGCATCACCGGCGACGTGGCCCGCGAGTTTCTCGGCCAGTACTGGTCGACGTACTCACGGCTGCGCGAGTACCTTGACGATGTGCGCCGCAAAGCGCGCGAGGATGGACTCGTCATAAGCGCCACGGGCCGGCGCCGCGCGATCCCCGACCTTCGCTCGCCGAACTTCCAGCTGCGTGGTGCGGCCGAACGCATGGCGATCAACTTCCCGATGCAGTCGCTGGCCGCCGACATCATCAAGATCGCGATGGTCCGTTTGCACCGCGAGATCGAGGCCGACCAGATCGAGGGACGGATGTTGCTCCAGGTTCACGACGAGCTGCTGTTCGAGGTTCCTCGCGCCGAGCTCGACCAGTTTGCTGAGAAGGTGCCCCGGATCATGACCGGCGCGTATGAGCTCGAGACCGGGATCGAAGTCGAGATGAAGGCCGGCCCGAACTGGGCGGACATGTCCAAGCTCGCGGTTGTGCGGGCGTAGGACGTCATGACGCCGTTCAGCCGACAGACCGGCCTGGGGATCGCGCTGCTGCTTGCGCTCGCCGGGTGCGGCGGCGGCCAGGGTCAGACGAGCCACTCACCCAAGCCCCGCGCCGTCACGCCCTCTGCGTCCGCCACCAACCTCCTGGTGATCGCGTCGCTCGACGTTGGGTCGAGCATGACAGTGCGCCTTGTCGACGGAAAAGGACGAGTGACGGCCGCCGCCCAGTTCACGCCGCCGCCGCTGCCGACGCTGTCCAACTGCGCAGACCTGCTGCAGCCCCCGGTGCGAGTTGCAAATGGGGCCGTCTTCTATGCCGACAGCGCAGGAGTCGTGCGCAGGCTCGCCGCCGATGGAACGGTCAGCGACGTCACCGCTTTCAAGCTCACGAACAAGCAGCAGGAGCTTTCGTTTGCGGTGAGCCCTGACGGCAGACAGCTGATCGCCATCGTCTTGAGCACTCCGCCTCTGCACAACCCGCCGCCGCAGACGCTCGGCGATCCTGTGTTCGGACCGGGGACGTGGAGCATCGACCTCGAGAACGCCACAGCAGGCAGCCCTGCGACGGTTGCGCTGCACAAGGACCTCGGCTCAGCGTTTCCAAGGCCGACCGTGATCACGGGTTGGGACGCATTCGGCGCCACCGCGACGCTTAACTCTGACATCTGCACCCAGGCCGCCCTGCCCAGCCTGACTTACAACGGCGCGCTGGTGCACCTCGGGCTCGATGGGACACACCTCGAGCAGATCGGAGGCTCGAGCTGCCAGGCCTGGGACGAGCTCGTGAATGGCACCGTCCTCTGCGGCTCGACCGACTGGCAGTCGTTCTCGGTGCGCCGTTACACCGGCGACATCCTGTGGTCGCGCGCCGCGAGCGTTCCGAACGACGTCAAGCTGTCACCCGATGGGAGCGGTGTCGCCGGGGGCGACACCATCTATCTGCGGGACTCGGACCAGGCGGCAAGCTTTGCCCGGACGGGTGCACCTGTCTTTCGGATCCTTGGCTGGGCGGATCCGCATGACGTGGTCACGCTGAGCAACGACGGACGGCTGGGCATGGCCGCCGCGCGGAGTCCGTTGAGCGTGGTCGACCTCGGCCTGACGATCGGCAGCCCATGCCTCTCGTGTTTGCCGTATGGGGTGATGCTGGTCGGAACGCTCAGTGCCTGAGCTGCCGGAAGTCGAGACGATCGTCGCGGACCTGAGGCCTCACCTGGTGGGGCGCACGATCACGCGCTGCGAGCTGAGCTTTCGGACGATCGTCCGCCACCCGGAGCCTGAGGCGTTCGTCGACTCGGTGGTTGGAATGCGGATCGAGTCGGTCGGGCGGCGGGGCAAGTACATCCGTGTCGGGCTCGGCGGGGATCTCCTCCTCGTGGTCCATCTCGGCATGACGGGCCAGCTGCGCCTGGTCGACCCTGCCGCTCTGGTCGAAAAGCACACTCATGCCATTTTTTTTCTGGATGACGGACGACAGCTGCGGTATCGCGACCCTCGCCGGTTCGGACGGCTGCTGCTCGGCACCGAGCAAGCGCTCGTTGCTGCGAAGAAGATGCCGCGGCTCGGTCCGGAGCCGATCGATCCGGAGTTCGCCGCCGAAGAGCTGTACCGCCGCCTGCGCAAGCGGCGCACCGCATTGAAAGCCGTGCTGCTCGACCAGGCCGCGATTGCGGGCGTGGGCAACATCTACGCCGACGAATCGCTGCACCGGGCGCGCCTGCGGCCAGATCGCGTTGCGAGCACCGTGAGCAAGAAGTCCGCGCAGCGATTGCACGAGTCGCTGCGTGCGTCGCTGCAGACCGCAATCGAAAATCGTGGAAGCTCGGTCAACACCTATCGCGATGCGTGGGGGGAGATCGGCGGTCAGCAGGAGAAGCTGCTCGTCTACGGGCGTGCCGGTGAGCCGTGCTTCACGTGCGGACGGCCGCTCAGCATGATCCGCATCGCGGGCCGCAGCACGGTCTTCTGCCGCCGTTGCCAGCGATAGCGCCCCGTTTATTCGCTATCGTCCTTGTCAGCGTCGCGTTCATCGCGCTGACGATCGCCATCACCGCAGGCGCGTTCACGAGCCTCGACCTGCATGTCGCGCAGGCGATGCACAGCGCTTGGCAGCCGTCGCTCCACACGCTGCTCCAGGGCATCGCCGAGCTTGGAGGGCTGGAGCTCACCACGATCCTCATGCTTGGACTGTTCATCTTTCTGCGGCAGGGAGGCTTCGGCTCGGATGCACTGGTCGTGCTCGTCTTTTTCGCGGCGCAGGGCTTCGAGCTCTACTACAAGTCGAACCTGCCTACGGCTTGCTCGCATTTGTCGTGCGCCGGCTGTCTCCGTCGCCAATCGTCCGCTCGCTGGCCGCGCCGTTCACGATCGCGATCATCGTGCTCGTCGCGTTCGACCGCCTGTACCTCGACGTGCACTGGGAGTCCGACGTGATCGGCGGCCTTCTGCTCGGTGGGATCGCCCTTCTCGCGGGCACCGTGTGGCTTGACCGGCCTCGGAAGGCCGACAATTAGCACGGCTATGGGGGAGAAGGCGGTCTTGATCATGGTCACCACCGGCGGACGCGATGACGCGGAACGCCTTGGCGAGGCCCTGGTGGTCGAGCACCTGGCCGCGTGCTGTTCGGTCGTGCCGACGGTCCACTCCATCTATTACTGGGGGGACCAGCTGAAGCGCGAGCACGAGGCTCTGCTCCTGATCAAAACGGTGGAGCCGCTGGCCGGCCAGGTGCAGGAGTTTGTTCGAGCTCACCACGAATACGAGCTTCCGGAGATCCTCCAGGTCGCGATCGAAGGGGGCTCCTCGGCCTACCTCAACTGGTTGGAGAAGCAAGTAGCCAAACCCGGCCAATAACCGTTAAGCGAACACTTAGACTGCGGGAAAAGGAGGGCGGGGCTCTGGCTACAGTCGTCAACGATCCCAGCGACTCGAGCGGCTCCAAGCGCCGCCGCCGCCGCGCGCGCCGCGAAGCCGCGGATGCCGCCGTGGCCGCGCCCAGCACGAACGGGAATGGAGAGCACGGCGCCGCCAACGGCTCGACCCCCGAGGAGAGCGCCCCGGTCGCTCTAGAGGTGCTCGAGTCACCCAGCCCGTCCGACGCAGCCCCTCCGGCGGCTTCGCCGCCACCTCCCCCTGAATGGGGAGGACAGGCCGCCGCGGAACCAGCTCCGGTCAGCACCTCCAGCCCTTCGGGCCACCTCCCCATGAATGGGGAGGACAAGGCCCAGGTTGACGAGTTTCGCGACCTCCTCGGGCAGGCCGTCGGCCTTCGGCTCGACGCCGTCTCCCGCGAGTTCGGCGGCCGGGACGAGATGCACGTGACAGCGCTGCGCAACGTCACGCTCGACGTCGGCCCTTGCGAGTACGTGGCGATCGTCGGGCCCTCGGGCTGCGGCAAGAGCACGCTGCTCTCGCTGATGGGCGGGCTCGACCGCCCGACGTCAGGCCACGTCTACGGCGCCGGCCTGCCCCTGGGCGAGCTTCGTGACCGAGACCTGTCGGACTACCGGCTCCAGCGGGTCAGCACCATCTTCCAGACCTTCAACCTCATCCCGTCCATGACGGTCGAGGACAACGTCGCCCTGCCGCTCACGCTCGCGGGCGTCGAGCTCGAAGAGCGGCGCAAGCGGGCGGGTCACCTCCTGGCCCTAGTCGGGCTCGAGGACCGGGCGCGGACACGCGCCGGCCGCCTGTCGGGTGGCGAGCAGCAGAAGGTCGCGGTGGCCCGGGCGCTGGCCAACCGCCCCGGCCTGATCCTCGCCGACGAGCCGACGGGCAGCCTCGACACCACCGCCGGTGAGGGCGTGCTCAACCTGCTCGACGACTTGAACCGTCGCGGCGCGACCGTCGTCCTGGTCACCCACGACCCCGAGGTGGCGCGCCGTGCGCGCCGGGTCGTCAGGATGATCGACGGCCGGGCCATCGAGCTCGAGTCGGGCAAGCCCACAGTGCGCAGCCAGGAGCCGGTCGACCCGCCGGCCCGGATGCACTGGAAGGACACCCTGAAGGTCGGCCTGGGCAGCGCGGGCCGCCGCCCGCTGCGGACCACGCTGACGACCACCGGCGTGGCTATCGGCATCGCCGCCCTCAGCCTGATCATCGCCCTGGCCGGCGGGCTCCAGCAGGCCCTCGACGCGCCCGCCCTGGTCACGAGCCAGGTCCACCAGGTAGCGGTCTACCCGGTGGCCGACGCCCGCACGCCGGCCCTCGACGCGCCCACGCTGACGACCCTGGCCAGGCTGCCCAACGTCCGCGCGGCGTGGGGCCAGGTCGGGATGAGCGGCACGTTCAGCCCGGTCGGCTCCTCGAAGAGCGCGATCACGGCGCCCGGCGTGTTGGTTTCGCTGCCGCCTAACGGTTCCTCGAGCTCGGTCCCGACGCTGAGCGCAGGGCGCATGCCCAGCACCGACGTGGCGTCGGAGGTACTGCTCACCGACAGCGAGGCGGTGGCGCTCGGGTTCAAGTCGCTCGCGGGCGCGATCGGTACCCACATGACGTTCAGCGCCTCGTCCGGAGGACTCGCTCCGGGTCTCACCAACAACCAGGTCACGACCGCCGTGCCGATGAACGTGCTGGTCGTCGGCATCGTGTCGACCGACTACATGCCTTCGGGCGCACCCGGCGCCCTCGCGCCCAACGCGTTCATGCGCGCCTACTGGTCCGCTCTGTCCGGACCCAACAAATGGAAGGGCGGCGAGTTCTCGAGCATCACCCTGCTCGCGGACTCGGGCCTGACCGTCGACACGCTGCGGCGGCGGGTCGACGCCCTCGGCTTCCAGACACAGACGTTCGGCGACCAGTTCCGAAACTTCGAGGACCTGCTGGGCAAGCTGCGCGTCGCGCTCCTCGGTCTTGCGATCGTCGCGCTGCTTCTCGCGTGTCTCGGCATCGCGAACACGATGTACACGGCGGTCCTCGAGCGAACCAAGGAGATCGGCGTGCTGAAGGCGCTGGGCGCGCGGTCCCGCGACGTGATGCTGCTGTTCCTGGCCGAGGCCGCCGGCATCGGGCTCGGCGGGGGCCTGGTCGGCGCGCTCGTCGCGGTCGGGCTCGGCCGTCTGGGCAACGCGGCGGTGGACCGCCTGACGCAGTCCATCAGCAGCACCGGCTTTGACGTCTTTCGCACCGACCTGCCGGTCGTGCTGCTGGCTGTGATCCTGGCGGCGGTGCTGAGCACGGTCAGCGGCCTGCTGCCGGCCCTGCGCGCCTCCTGGCAGGACCCCGCCCGCGCGCTCCGGTACGAGTGAGGGCCTCGGCCTATCCGCTGATCGACGCGGATGAGGCTGCCTCGCTCGTCCTCGAACGCACGCCAGTCCTGGGGATCGAGCGCGTCCACCTGGCGGACTGCGTCGGGCGCGTGCTGGCCGAAGACCTCGCCGCCGACGCGCCACTGCCGGCATTTCCCTCGAGCGCGGTCGACGGTTACGCGGTGCGGGCGGCCGACGCCGGCCGGACGCTGCGTGTCGTCGGTGAGTCGGCGGCAGGCCGTCCGTTCGAAGGGGCGATACCCGATGGCGCGGCCGCTCGCATCCTGACCGGTGGCGCGGTGCCCGAAGGCGCCGACTGCGTGGTGATGGTCGAGGACGTCCAGGTCGCGGGCGAAACGGTCACGATCCCGGCCGGCCTGCGGCCAGGCGTCAACTTCCACAAGGTCGGCGACGACCTGCGTGCCGGCGACCGCATCCTGACCGCGGGCACGGAGCTGCGCGCGGCCGAGATCGGGATCGCCGCCGCGACGGGGCGCGCCCAGCTTCCGGTGCGCCGCCGGCCTCGCGTCGCCCTGATGTCCACCGGCGACGAGCTCGTCGAGGTGGGCAAAACACCCGGGAGGGGGCAGATCCCGGACTCGAATCGGTGGGCGCTGCTGGCCGCCCTTCGCGAGGCGGGCGCTGTCGTCGAGGTGCTTGGCATCGCCCCCGACGAGCCCGGGGCGCTGCGCCGCCTCGTGATCGACGCGTTGGGCCGCGCTGATGTGCTGGTGACATCGGGAGGCGTGTCCGTCGGCACACACGACCTCGTCAAGCCTCTGCTCGAATCGCTCGGCACCGTGCATGTCGGCCGGGTCAAGCTGAAACCGGGCAAGCCGTTCACGTTCGCGACACTCGACGCGGGGCGCGTCGCCTTCGGGCTGCCGGGCTTTCCAGTTTCGTCGCTGGTCACCTTCGAAGTCTTCGTCCGGCCCGCGCTGCGCAAGATGCAGGGATTCGCCCAGCTGCAGAGGCCGCTGCTTCCGGTCCGCCTCGGCTACGACGCGAAGGCGACGGTAGACCGGACCGAGTATCAGCGGGTGACCCTGCACCGGGAGGGGCGAGATCTGGTCGCCGAGACGACGGGGTCTCAGTCTTCCTCGCGCCTGATGTCGCTGGCGGGGGCGCACGCCCTGGTCAAGGTTCCGGCCGGTGGCCAGGGGATCAAGGCCGGATCGGTCGTGGAGGCGATGATCCTCTCCTTGCCCTGACGGTCGGATAGTCCGGACGGTCCGGGATTTTGCGAAGGGCGAATTCAATCGATCGTCGCAACACCAGCTTCCGACGGCGAGCCTGACAGTAGCTTGTTGAGCGCTTCGGCCGGCGTGTCCCAGCCGAGAGTCTTG
>WNFI01032886.1_pt2 | contig 18350 bp, 15 predicted proteins | sample 5400471 | NCBI WGS metagenome assembly WNFI01 (sample SAMN13153348, study PRJNA577476) | soil metagenome | isolation source: 100 cm saprolite on Douglas fir-dominated hillslope | place: USA:California | collected 2013-09-17 | reverse complement strand
AGTGCATCGCGCGACGGCGTTTTCCAAAACAACGCAGGTTTACCGTTTGCATCCGTACTCTGTTCAAAGAATGCACGCATTAGCTTTACAACCGCGGCTGCATCACAACTCATTACACCGAGATCGAGTACTGCCTCTCCCTTCGCATTCACAGCCCCAGCAGCGACCTGTGTTTGAACGGAGGGCTTCTGCAAAAACCTTCGCACCGAGGCATCCGAATTGGAGCAAAAGACACCATGGTGCGACGCTTCACTTGCCGATGCGAGCGATCCCAGCGCCGTAATGCCGGGACGGCCGAATTCCACGGCTGACGCATCAAACAGAATCAGAGCATCGCCCGAAGCAATCACAACCTGTCCCGGAGTCGATTCTGGTAGCGCAAGAAATGCCGGCACAAGACGGTCAAAAAGTGTGGTTGCGCAGGAAGATTGTCCCTTGACAGGCAGGGGGACAAACATCTTGCCGCAATGAGAATACGCGGGAAGACGGCGGGAGTCGCCTCCGGCATGGATAATCAAAATGCGCAGATTGCTAAGAATCGCTTCCGCTTCCTCGAAGCTGCCAGAGCCATCAGGCGACCGCTCACGCTGCAAGACATTATGAAGACAATTCAGAGTGCTTCCGCCGCTGCCAATCCGCCTGCCGTCGGCATCCGCAATCACCAGACAAGTACGCACCTGTGGGATTTCGCCAGCTTCCCGACGCTGCCGAATCTGGAATTCGTAAGCCTTCGCTTGCTGATCATTTGCAGCCGTAATGATGAGATAGTCCCATGTCTTCGTCATCTTCTGCATGAAAGCCGCTAAAGCACAGGATTCCAAACGCTAGTGGCTAGTTTCAACTCGTTTGCTCAGCTCTGGATCCCAGGAAAGAATACATTGCAATCACAATGTAGGAAAAAAGCGGGACCACGTAGGCCCACGCGACGCTGTGGAACTTTTCTGAAATAAATCCCATCAACGGCGTCAAGACGGCGCCGCCAACAATGGCCATCACCAGCAGCGAGCCCCCAATCTTTGTGTTGGGACCGAGACCCTTTAATCCCAGAGCGAAGATTGTTGGAAACATGAGTGACATGAAGAAACTGGTGAGAAACACGCACCACAATCCGAACCAACCGGGGAACAACACACCTAGCGCGACCAGCACGATATTAGCAATGCTGTACGCGCCCATCAGTTTGTTAGGCGCGATAGTGCGCATGAGGTATGCGGATGTAAACCTTCCCACTCCGAATGCCGCCAGCGTGCCCGTCAGAAAATAGCCGGCAATTTTCTCCGGCTGGTGGGTTGATTCCTGCACGTACTGAATGAAATAGCTCCAGGTTCCGACCTGCGCGCCCACGTAGAGAAATTGCGCTACCACGGCCCACAAAAAATGGGGATGACGAAGCAGTTCCCGAAAACGTCCGTGGTCGCCGGTGCTACGCTCGTGTTCACTTTGAATCGCCGGAAACTTCGTGCGCAGGATGAGGATTGCCCAGAATATTGCCACCGCCCCAATGACCAGATAAGGTTTGATGACGCGCAGGGTTTCGGTCCGCAAATACGCCTCGTAAAGCCCTTGGGCCTTTCGCGCGACAATTTCCTGCGGAGACAATTCGATCCCTGAAAAAATGAAAACGGTCCCGATCAGCGCTCCGGTGATCGCGCCAATGGGATTGAACGCCTGCGAAAAATTCAACCGCCTCTCGGACGTATCAGGATCGCCCAGCTGCGCGATGAATGGATTGGACGCCGTTTCCAAAAACGACAAGCCGCTGGCAATCACGAATAAGGCGCAGAGAAAGAATCCGTAGCTTCCAGCCAGGGCGGCAGGCCAGAACAGAAAACAGCCGCTTCCGAACAGCAATAGTCCGGTGACAAATCCGAACTTGTAGCCCACTTTTCTCATCAGCAGCGCGGCCGGCATCGCCAGAACAAAGTAGCCCATGTAAAAAGCCGACTGCACCAATCCAGCCTGAAATCGCGTGATGGCGAACGACTTCATGAACTGGCGAATCAGAACGTCATTCAGGTTGTTCGGAATTCCCCACAGGAAGAACAGCACGGTCACAAGAGTGAAAGGAATCAACTGCCCCGCCGGAAATAGCGTATGGCTGTGCGCCGATTCGTTCGTTACTCGACCCTTCTCCTTTGTGGAGACATTCATGCGCTGAGGTCCTTTCTATTGACCCGCGTCGCGAACCGCTGACGCACGATAGAGTATGCTGCCGTGTGAAGGAAGTGTCACCGTCAGCGCGCCCATCGCGCCAAGATCCTTGTGCTCCCATAGGTCGCGAAGCTTATATGTTTTTCCGGCCAGTGCCAGATCCTTCCATTCGTAGCGCACGACAGTCTTGGATTCAGTCAGATTGAAGACTGCAAGGTACTGATCATCGCCCGGTGTCGTCTGTGCCGCCCAAACGACGGTCTTATCCGTGTTGATCACCGGATGATTCCCACTTGAATGCTGATCGACGGCAATGATTTCGGGATTGGTCAGCAAGGACAATGTCCACGCGTCCGCCGCAGGTAGTTCCCCGCCGACCATAAGAGGAGATGGAAACATTACCCAGAGGGTCATCAACATTCGCTGTTCATCGTGACTGAGCCTGGTATTGCGCGGCTCGCCCCATCCCGGAGCCGGTCCCAGACGGCCAAAGGGGAGCATGTCGGCGTCGGGCCAATGCCCCGGTTCGGCTTTGCCCGCCCATTTGGCAACGTACTCGAATTGGTCGCCAAGTCCTTTCGGATACGGGCCGTCGTTATGCCAAATGTCCCAAACGTCGTCGGATATCCTCCACATTTGCGCGTACTTCCGCATCTCGTCCAGCTTTTCCACGGGTGCAGGACCGGGGGAGAGACTGAGCACGATCGGTCTTCCGGCCTTGTCCAATGCCTGCCGGATCATGCGAATGTCATCGCCCTTGTAAGGGTGGCTGCTGATGCAATCCACTTTAATCAAGTCGACTCCCCAGGCCGCGTACATCTTCGCGATGGAGTCGTAATAAGCTTGCGCTGCCGGTTGGGATGAATTCGTGCCGAAGTTATCGAAATTCCAGGGACAGGTATCGGAAGAATCCGCGCCATCAGCTGCCGTAAAAGATGAATCGGCGATCGGAATCTTGTTAACGACCGCCTGTTTAGGAATGCCTCGCAGAATATGGATTCCGAATCGGAGGCCGAGCGAATGAATGTAGTCCGCTAAGTGCTTAAAGCCAGCGCCGTTGGCGGCGGACGGGAACCGGTTCACGGCAGGGGTGTAGCGCCCGTATTTATCAAAGCTGTAAGCAAAAGTTCGGGAATTTCCGTCGGAAGTGGGGTTCATGACGAACCACTCCATATCGACGGTGACGTACTGCCAGCCGAAGGCCTTCATGTGCTCGGCCATCCACTCCGCGTTTGCCCGTACTTGGGCTTCGTTGATCGTCGTACCATAGCCGTCCCAACTGTTCCAGCCCATGGGCGGGGTCAGGGCTAATGATGTTGCATCAACTGGAGCGTTAGACGCGGATGAGCTTTCCTGAGACACGAGACTCTGGGAACCCATACCAATCGAGCAGATAAGCAGCAAAATCCGCCATCGCATAGAGTCTTCGCTCTCCTGAAAATCGTGGATCGTATCGAAACGCGAGCCTACACCGCCCAGAGCTATGTTCCCCACTGATACATAGAGTAGGAACGAGGAGGCAATTCAAGGATCGTCCGCCCTGAGCCGCTGGTAGGTTTCGCCGCCGCTTGCGGCGCAACCTTATTCGGCGCGTCAAAGCTGTTAACCGCTTTCAGGTCATCGCCAGTGAGCACCCACGATTCCAGGGAGCGCGCACTGGCTTTCCCTTCCCAATTGACTTCTACTTGGTGGGCCTTGGACAAGTCACGATTGAGCAGAAACAGGGCCAGCTTGCCGTCATCCGGATTGTAGGTAGCGGTCGCATCCAGATGCGAAACCGCGCCCATCCCCGAGACTTCGTAAGTGGATGGAGACTCGACCAGCACATCCAGCACCGAACCGCGGGCATACTGGAGCGCCCAACTGTAGGGATAAAAAATGGTCTGTCGGAACATGCCATTGGCGTTGGTCATGATCGGAGCGATCACGTTAATCAGTTGTGCCAGACATGCGATTTTCACTCGATCGGCGTGGCGCAGCAGCGTGTTGATCAGTCCGCCTACCACCAACGCGTCTTCCAGGTTGTAAATCTCTTCCAGCAAGTGCTGCGCCTGTTGCCGATGCCCGTTCATCGCGTCCCCGCTGCGGGCGCGATACCAAACATTCCATTCGTCAAAAGACAGCCAGAGTTGCTTCGGCGAGCGCTTGTGGCCACGAACCAGATCGCAGACGGCCAAAGTCTCCTCGATCTGGCGGTCCATGGTCAGGTTCACTGCTAAATATTTCGCGCTGTCGGCCCCTGTCTCTTCCGGAGTATTCCCAACATACCGGTGCAAAGAGAGAGCATCCACGTAGTCGTAGCACTGCTCAAGCACTTCCCGATCCCACTCCAGATACGTGGGCATGCCCGGACCGCTTGATCCGCAGGCTACCAACTGAAGTGAGGAATCGACGGCACGCATTTGCCGGGCCGAGTCCGCCGCCTTGTAACCGTACTCGGCGGCCGTCATGTGGCCGATCTGCCATGGGCCATCCATTTCGTTGCCCAGGCACCAGTGCTTCACGTTGTGAGGGTCGGCGATACCATGCTTGCGCCGCAAATCGCTCCAGCGAGTGCCTTGGTCCACATTGCAGTACTCCACCAGTGCCGCTGCTTCTTCGGCGCTGCCCGTCCCAAGGTTAAGTCCCATCAGCGGCTGCGTTCCGACGGCGCGGCACCACGACATGAATTCATTGGTGCCGAATTGATTCGTGTTGAGCGAATTCCAGGCTTTGTCCAGAACTCGCGGACGGTCCTGCTTGGGCCCAATGCCGTCGAGCCAGTTATATCCTGAAACGAAGTTGCCTCCGGGATAGCGAATGATTGGCACGCCCATCTCGCGCACTTCCTTCATCACGTCCGTGCGAAAGCCATTTGCGTCGGAAAGCTTCGAGCCTGGATCGTAAATTCCCTCGTAGATGGCGCGGCCCAGGAACTCCAGGAATGATCCGAATACATTTCGGTCGAGGGGAGCGATGGTTCGGTGAGTATCGAGGTAGACGCGAATCGGTCCGCTGCTGGCGGAAGTTGCAGCTTGACCCCAAAGCGGGCGGCGAAAGAGCAGATCCGTCGAGCAAGCAAGACCAACAGTAGCGGTTTGGCGAAGAAAATGGCGTCGGGATGCGGACGGCATAACGATGTGTCCTCTTTTTTCTGCGCAACTCTATACGACGCTGGGTGGTAACTGCAATGTTCTTGCTAAATATTTGTTGGATTGATCGTAGGGACGCAACCTCGTGAGCCTCGTCTTCGACGCCAGCATCCCGCACAAGATTCGTCGATAATGAGTTTGGCTAGGCTATTTTGGGCTGGTGACTTGCGGTCGCTCTCGGATTTTTATGCATTCGACTCCAAGGCCGCGACGATGCCAGAACAGGCGATGCAGTGCTGCCATTCCATGCATGCTCGGCGCACGGTCATTATGCATGGATTGCTGCAAGCCCTTGCCATCGATGCACGCTCCTTAATATTGTGCGGGCTGCTTCTATACGCTGTGTATCCTTCTCGCCCGTTATATTCGCAGTAGTCCAGCCGCTGGTGAGTCTGAGGGCTTAGATTCCTCCACTCGAAGCGTCGCAGCGCATTGTCACGCTCCGCCTATCGTCTACCTGCTGGCTTCTCGGCCTCTTCGCATCTAGTCCGACTTCCAGTCGCTTCCCGCTTCAGGCATTGGTGTACCTGGGCGTTGTTATCTTTGCTGGAGGAAAACTCATTGACATTGCGAAAGCAGCAAGTCCTGGTTGCGGGATATGAGTGTGGCCAGGTAGGTCTATGGTGGGTATGGCAGTGATCGCCAAAGAATGTCACTTCCATAAAGGGACTGCCGCTTCCAGCTCTTTGTGCGAGCAGCTAGGGGCCGGGTCGCTAGCGGTTACCGAGTGCCAGTAACACCGTAGCTCCGGTCAAACATGTGAGTCCCAAGCCCAAAAGCGAAGTAGCCAGGCTCGGGGCTTGTTTCCATTCGCCCGTGCAGACTCCCGACAGGGTAGCCGTCATGATCATGAAGATTTGAAATAAGCCCCAGCCAATTGACGTCCCCAGAGAACCGAGATAGCTCGCACTCATGCCGTACAGCGCGAAAGCGCCCATCCACAGCACGCCCATTAGCGAAGACCAAAACAAGTCCGGGGTAAATGAACGAAAAGAGGACCAGGTCTGGTGCTTTGAGAGCAGATAGAGGCTGTACGCAATGTTTGGAAGAAAACCTCCCGCCAATCCGATTGGCCAGACCGCGTAGGCGGCATGGACTGCCGGGTTTCCAAGGCGAACAGCAGCTTGAGCAATGTCCTGACCGAAAGCAAACGAATAGTTCAGCATGGGCGCCATAAAACCGCAGAGAACCGCCAGCGCGATGGCCGCCGGATAACCTTGATGCAGCGCAGCCTGGGTAGTGCCGCTTGCAGCGCGTTCTCTGATCTGGCCGCCCCAAGCCGTGAGGAAAATTCCTGCCACCATCACTGTGACACCGATCAGGACATAGGAGATCACGTGCGCTTTTCCTGCGATGCTCTGCTCGACGAACATCGGAACGAGCGTTCCCAGGACCGCGCCCAACCCGACGATGATGGCGTAAGCAACACCGAGTCCGAGGCGCCTGACCGAGATGCCGAAGAGAATTTGCGCGATTCCCCAGCCCGTTCCCAACAGAACAGGGATGGCAAGCTGATGAATGGACAAAGCACGATAGGTCTCACCAAGATGGTTCACCAAGGCAATTGCGAGCGCCCAGGGCAGAATGACTAGCGACACAATGCTGAAAACTAGCCAAACATTTTCCCATTTCCAGGACCGGATAAATTTCAGGGGCAACATGCAATTGCCGGACATCAGCCCGGCGATCATGGTGAGCACTATCCCCGTGAATAGAGATGGTTCCACTAGTGGCCCCTGCCTGTTGCCAGCTTCAGGTCACAAGATGCGCCTGGCGCTTGCGGTGTCCGGTAGTAACCGCCGCTTACCTCTGCCGGGAAAGTGAAATGACTGCGCAGATGAGGGATATGCTCGAGAAACAGAGCTTCGTGTCCCAGGGCGATGTGGTTGAACAGCACAAGGTGCTGGTGCAGTTGTCCCATGTCTCCGACATGCGGCGGCAGGGGAAGGCCAAACTTTCTGGCGAGAAGACTGACCGTAAGAAACTCGCTCGCGCCGGCCAACCTAGTACAGTCGGCCTGGACGTAATGCAGAGCGCCAGCTTGCAAAAAATTCTTGAACAGAACGCGATTGGGAATGTGTTCTCCAGCCGCGATTTTCACAGGCGCGATCTCGCGCGCTAGCACAACATGAGCATGAATGTCATCGGGGTGCGTAGGTTCTTCGATCCAGAGCGGGCGAAACTCGGCGAGATCGCGGCACATCCGAATTGCAACCGGGAGATTCCAGTGTTGATTGGCGTCGAACATTAGAATGCCGGAGTCGCCGATGCACTGGCGTAGCATGGCGGCGCGACGCAAGTCGCGCGCTGGGTCTGCCGATCCAACTTTTAGCTTGAAGGCTTTGAAGCCTTCATCCATTGCGCGGGCCGTCAATTCGCGGATCTTCTCATCCTCGTAGGCCATCCATCCCACGGATGTGTCGTAGCCCGGATAGCCGCTTTGCAGAATGAGCTCACGGGAGGGGCGGCTGGCAAGTTTGCCGCGCAGCAGGCCAAGGACGTCTTCCTCACACAGAACCTCTTCCAGATAGCTCAAGTCCAGAAGGCGAATCACCTCCTCCGGAGCGAGATCGAGCAGCAGCTTCCACAACGGTACGCCGCGACTTTTCGCCCAGAGGTCGAAACAAGCGTTCGTGATCGAAGCGAGCGCCAGATGGACCACGCCTTTGTGCGGACCGAGCCAGCGGAGAGACGGATCGTCCGCCAATCGCCTCGACATGCGCCCGAAGTCTGCCATCAGCTGTTCAATCGCCATGCCTGTGAGCGGCCTTGCCAGCAACTCAATGGCTTCGCAGACCAGCCGATTGCCTTCGCCAAGCGTAAGAGCGATTCCGGTTCCACAAAGACCGCCTTCGCTTTCCAACAACGTAACCGCAAGGCAGTATTCGGAATTGGTATGGATAGAATCGGTGCCCGCTCCCTGAGGCAGCGGGAATCTTGCATCGCATGCTGAGACTCTGTTTATGGGATAGGACGGCATGAATTTTCTGTTTTGCGTTATCGTTTGTATCCCAGCTCGGCGCCGCCGCTAACCGGCAGGATGCAGCCGGTGATGAACCTGGCCCGGGGAGAAAGAAGGAATACCGCGGCGTCCGCGATGACATCTCCGTGAGGGCAGTAACCGAGCAGGTGAATCTCGTCGAGGTATTTCCGGATGCTGCCTGGGTTCGGCTGTTCTGAACACCATTGTTCCAACATGGGCGTCCAGACTCCAGCGGGACAAATCGCATTCACGCGAATGGAATATCGAGCATAGTCGGCTGCCATGGCCTTGGTGAGCGAAATCATGGCTCCCTTGCTTGCGACATAGGCCGCGTGGTCCTGCTGGCCCATAAGCCCAACCATGCTGGCGGTATTAAGAATTGTGCCTTTGCTGGCGGCGGGAGCTTCGAACGCGAATTTGGTTGTCCAATAGACAGACTTCAGGTTGATGCGCTGAATGTCATCCCATTCCTGCTCGGTGGTTTCGTGAAGCGGCTTCGAGGGGTTGGCAATGCCGGCATTGTTGTGGACTGCATCGATGCGTCCAAAACGCTCCAGCACTGTCGAGACGGCGGTGCGGATCGCCTCGCCGTCGGCAACATTGGCGTGGAGAGCCAAGCTCTTGCTGCCCAATTCTGCGGTGGTGCGCTGCGCGCTGTCGAGATCGCGGTCAAGGATTGCGACCACGGCTTCTTCTCGCGAATAAGCAATCGCGCACTCCCTGCCGATACCGCTCGCACCTCCGGTCAGCACGATGACTTTGCCTGCCAGATCACCCGCCATGTGAGACCCGCTTCTCCCAGTTGTCGTACGCAGTTTTGGCGAAACGTGCCATGGCCTTCTTCACGTACTGCTCGGCGACTTCTCCCTCGCCCTCGCGCACAAGGTCGACGATTCGTTGGTGGGCTTCCAGGTCTTTGTCCCACGCTGATGTCGCCTGCCCGCTGGCGGTGACTCGCATCCGCACAAACGCGAAGAAGGGCAAGAGAACGCGGCGGGCGTGCTCCAGAACGTATGGATTGCGGGAGATCTCACAGAGCTCGAGATGAAATCGCAAGTCGCTGTCGAGCAGGCCCGCCCAGTTTCCCGCGATTGCCGACTGCCGCATCTCGTTGACGGTCGCCTGGAGTGCGGTTACGTCCGACTGCGCGGCGGCTGCAAGCCGGGCGGCCAACCCTTCGATTGCACCGCGCAATTCGTAGAGTTGCGCGACATCTGCTTCGCTCAGGTGGATGACTCGCGCACTGCGTCCGCCTGCTTTCGTGACGAATCCGTCCTGGGCAAGAAGATTGATGGCTTCGCGGATGGATCCCTGAGCTACGCCGAATTTCACCGCCCATTTTCCCTCGACGATCCGAACTCCGGGGGACAGAGAACCGTTCATGATTTCGGTGCGCAGCCGTTCGGCGAGATCGTGTTTGACCAAGCCGTCGGTTGCGAAGGCTGAGAGTGAAGGCATCAATGAGCGCTTAAATATGGCTATGTTTATTGTATCTTGATAGAATTCGCCAGATCAACTAGATTATAAGCACTTAAATTGAGGCGTTCGCAAAGGCGTGTTGTAGGAGCGAGTGTTCTAGGAAAGGATGCGGGATATGCAGCGATTTGGAATGACGATCAGACTGAAACCTGGCAGCGCAGATCGCTACAAGCAATACCACGCCAAAGTGTGGCCGGAGGTCCTCGACAAGATTCTGGAATGCAATATCAGGAACTATTCCATTTATTTCAAGGACGACGTTCTCTTTAGCTACTTCGAATATCACGGCAGCGATGTGAAGAACGATTGGGCCAAAATGGCTGCGCACGCGAAAACGCAGGAATGGTGGGCAATCATGCAGCCGATGCAAGAACCTGTGTCCACGCGCAAAGAGGGAGAGTGGTGGGCAGAGATGGAGGAAGTGTTTCATCTCGACTGAAGGGCTTCACATGCGCCGACGATAGATTTCCAGATCCTGCTTTTAAATTTTTCTGCAAAGGAAACGTCATATGAACGTTTGCGCGACAGATCGGCGAGACTTCATCAAGCTTGCCCTTGCCGGAGCAGCTTTTCCATTCGTACCAAATCTGGGACTGGGCTTCAGTTCCGACGACGATCGGACGGCCTGGTATCGCAATGCAAAGTTCGGCCTGTTCATCCACTGGGGGCCCTACTCGCTGGCGAGTGTCGAGGCTTCGTGGCCTATCATGAGGCCAACCCCGGGCGGCATCAGCGAGGCGGAGTACCGCGAACTGCCCAAGCGGTTCAATCCGGCGAAGTTCGATCCGCAAGCTTTCGTCGATCTGGCACGCATCGCAGGCCAGCAGTACATGGTCTTTACTACGAAGCACCACGACGGCTTCTGTATGTTCGATTCCTCCTACACGGATTACAAAATCACAAACACTCCGTATGGCAAAGACATCGTGGCGCAGCTGGCAGCAGCCGCCAGGCAGGCTGATATGCCTCTGGGTTTTTACTATTCGCCACCGGACATGCATCATCCGGGCTTCCGCGACACCACCAAACTGGCAAAGGACAATTGGAACGGCGAACCCGCGCGGTCGGAGTGGCCGCTCTATCTCGACTACATGCAATTGCAGCTTACGGAATTGCTGACGAAGTATGGTCCTGCGGCGCTGATCTGGTTCGATGGCCTGAACCACCAGGAAAAATATGGCGGTGTCCGCTTTCAGGAGCTGATCCACAAACTGCAACCGGCCACGCTGATGAATGATCGAATTGGTGTCCCGGGGGACTATCAAACGCCCGAGCAGTTCATTCCCAATGCGATCCCCACCAAGGACGTGCACATTACGGGCGTTGATCCGAGCGTGCAGGACAAGCTGAAGTCCACGATCCCCCGGCCTGAAGACTTTCAGTTGTGGGAAACGTGCATGACCATCAACAACACATGGGCCTACAACATGCACGATCACGAGTACAAGTCGGCACAGTTCCTGATTCGAGCTCTGGTGGAAGTGGCAAGCCGCGGCGGAAATTTTCTGCTCAACGTAGGTCCGCAGCCAGATGGCGTGATTCAACCGGAGTTTCAGGAACGGCTTCGGGCGATTGGGGATTGGCTGACGATCAACGGCGATTCAATTTACGGCACATCCTATGGACCCGTGCAGAGAATGGCATCCGCACGCACGACCTCAAAGGGTAAAAAAGTCTTCGTCCATGTCTTCGACTGGCCGTCGTCCGTTCTTGAGTTGAATGGGATCGAAGCTAAAGTGATCGCGGCGCACTTGCTGGCGAACGGACAACTGTTGAAGTTCCGCCAGACCGAAGGGAAGCTGCAGATTGATCTCCCTCCGCAGGCGCCCGATCCCAACGTTAGCGTGATCGCTCTCAGGACGTTGTAGGAGAGCAGGTTATCAAAAGGCGATGATGCTGTTCATTCCGTAAGGCGCAACCCTGGAACTCGAGAAACCGCAGTAGGCGTTCATTGTGATGAGATGTTGGCGTGACGCATGAGTTTCTGTTGTACGCCCGGTGCGCCTCGGCCCGCCAATTTCGCCTCTGGTAAACCCGTCGTCATGCTGAACAGTTAAGGGTCGTTTTGATCAGCGAACCGGCACCAGGTCGACCCGGTCGATCGTTACCCCCAACTTGTCTCCCTTGAAGAACGGCTCAGGAGGAGTGATTTCGATCCACGCGGCGGATTCTACATCGAGGGTTACCTCGCCGATTGGCCTCGCCTGCGCCTGCCCAAGCGCCAGGCCATTGATGCCCAGCGTCGCGGGAAAATGCTGTTTGCCCGCGACAACCTCCACCTTACAGGCGGCCGAAGGAGTCTGGTAGCTCACCACGACTTGGTAGCGGCGCGCTGTTTCGACCGCGATCGTCCAGCGCAGTTTATAGAGAGTCGCGGGATCCTCATAGCCGTAGCCGTTGTAGTTCAGGAAATGGTCGGCGCTCTGGGCCCTAAGCGTGATGCCTCCAGTGGCATCGGCATGTTGAGCGGGCGGAGCTACTTCCAAGTTTCCAGCATACTCCGCCACGACAACGCTGATCGGCGGCGTCAGGTGCTTTCCAGATATAGAAATCTCGGCGCCACCCGGGATCTCGCTGATCGCCAACGGCGCTTGGTGGGAGTCACCTAACCAATAGGCGTTCTTGAGTGGGCTCTTCAAACCCGGCAGCTGGAGCTTGCCATTCGCCGGCCAATCGCGGACGAGCAGATACAGGCGCCCGGGTTTTACGGTAGCGTACCCAAAAGGAAGCTGGCGGAAAGGCTGGGCTCCAGTACCGTAAATGGCCTCACCGTTGGTGTGCATCCATTTACCGATGCCGCGCAGGACGTCGGCCTCAAAGGGCACCACCGAGCCATCGCCCTCAGGCCCGATATTGAGGATATAGTTGCCGCCGCGGCTCACAACCTGGGCCAGTCGAAGAATATTTTCGGCTATCTTGCCCTGGAGATTGGTTCGCGACTCCCAGGAGCGGTAGCCCCAAGTATCGGGATAGATCGACGCCGGCGTTTGCCACGGCTCGTCGATCACAAATTCCGGCACCTCGTTGTCGCCCATGACCGTGAAGTCGCCTTGGTAGTTGAAGACCCGGCCGCTGACCATGACGTCCGGTTGGATCGCGTGCACGGCCTGCGCAAAGCGTGCGCTTTGAGCGGGCGTCGCCTTTCCCATATCGAACCAAATCTCCGACAGCGGACCATAATTGCTCGCCAGCTCTTGGAGCTGGCCCACGTTGAAGTCCTCGTGCACTTTCGGGATCGGGTTACTGTTGCCTTCAATGTAGGAGCTCGCCTTCGGATAGTGCCAGTCGATCGTGGAATAATAAACGCCGAACTTCATTCCGTGACGCGCGCAGGCCGCACTGAGTTGCCCAACGATGTCTTTGTGATAGGGCGTCGCTTCCACCACGTTGTAGTCGGTCAGGCGAGTGTGAAACATATTAAAGCCGTCATGATGTTTAGAAGTAATCACGATGAACTTCATCCCTGCTTGTTGAGCCAGTTCCACGATTGCATCGGCATCAAACTTGTACGGATTGAAGTTTCGGGCTAACGCCGCGTATTGCTCCTTTGCGATGGGAGCGTTGCCCATAATCTGTTCGCTGTAACCGTTGTCGATCTTCTGCCCCTGCCACATGCCACCCAGAATGGAGTACAGCCCGAAGTGAATGAAGAGGCCGAACTTTCTGTCCTGCCATTCCCGCACCACTGACGCAGACGGGCGTGGGCCCTGAAGAGGACGCGGCTGATCCAAGGTCTGGGCGCCGCACAGCGCCGCCATTGTGCCTGCCAAGACTGCGATGGCTACTCTTCGTGTCAAGAAGATGAATCTCCCTTGAGCCTGGTCGTTTTCAGGCAGGATTTTTCAGAATAGTTTGGTTCACTCTGCCGCGTTCATTTTGGGGAATCTTCTTCTCCACTCCGCGCGCAGCGGCCGACGTGAACAAGGCATTTCTTGACTCGAGAGATTTTAGTGGGCCCAGACCGTCAACGCTGCCTCCAGGAATGAATTTGTAACATAAATCAGTGTTTGTTCGGCCAGGTGCGGATCGCCAAGCCGGACCACGTCAATGATCAGGCGGTGTAACGGCAACTGTTTCGCCCAAGGGCTGGTATCGAGGTTCTTGGCCAGCGCCCGCATCAACGTGAAAGCGTAGAGAGGGATGACGAGGCGGCGGCCATGCTCCTGCAGGAACGAGTTGCCGGGTTTTTCCAGCAGGCAGATATGAAAATGTTGAACCTTCTCGACCGCCCTGCGGATGTCGTTTCTTAGCACCGCCTCTTGAATTTCTTGCAGGGCGGCTTCCAAGTCGTCCAGTGGAAGGCAGCGTTGGGCGCAAATCCTAGCCGCCAGCCCCTCCAGTGCGCCGCGGACATGGTAGATGTTAATGATGTCAGGATCGCCCAGTTTCAGTACGCGAGCACTGCGGCCGTGCCCCTTCGTCACAAAGCCGTCGGCGGCGAGGATATTCAGCGCTTCGCGAATCGAGACTTGAGCCACTCCATATTGGCGGGCCCAGCGGCCTTCGACAATTTTCTCGCCGGGAGCGATTCTGCCCGCAAGAATTTCTTCGCGCAAACGCGCCGCAATACTCTCTTTGAGCAAGCCGCGCGGCTCCGCGGCATCTTCTTGAAGGTCGTCGTACACAGGTTTCGGTAATGTACCACGCTTTGGGGATTAGCCTGAACCGCCGGTCATTAGGCTTAGCCGGGGCTAGCCGGGATGACCTTCCGCGCATTCACTTGCTGTTGCACCCAGTCCGCGCTTTTTTCGCTGTGACACAGTAAACATGCGTTGGGGCTTTCTTCCTGACCAAAGCGCCCCGTCATCTCGGCATTGGGGATGTCGTCAATTTGGTGAGTGCGGGCACGAAAGAGGAGAGCATCCATGATGCGCGGCATGTGACAGGAGATGCAACGGCTGCCTTCGGATTCTGCCGCGTGATGCGAGTGTTGTGCCGCACGAGCGCTGTCCTGGAACTGGGTATGACATCCGGTACACATGAGATCGGGCTGATCCCGGAATTTCAGAGACGCTGGATTGGAGGCGGAATCGTGGCCGTGGGGATCGTGGCAGGTCCCGCAGCTTACTTGCCCTTTCTTGAAACACTGCGAACGCTCCAGAGCTTCGACGACAAAAGTTGTCTGCCGGAAACGGCCGTCCTTGTAAAAGCCCTTGCGGGAAAACTCGCCGAAGGGCCCGCGGGCATGACTACCGAAGAAATCTCCCGAGCTGGAATAATTCAATTCACCCGCGGGACCTGGCGTGCGGATGGCCGACTGCATATGACACTGCGCACAAATCGCGACGAAGTCACGATTTCCAGCGTTGCGGAAATTGACCGGCGGATCCAGCGGCGCTTTGGGGTAAAACTGATCTTCGGTTGTCTCGACTACATGCTGTGCCGAAGGGCCGTGACACATCTCGCAATCGATTCCGGGCTCTTTGAATTCAAGATTGTTGGGCGCAAAACCTCCTGCTTTCACATTTCTTAACTGGCTGGTATGACAGACGGCGCAAATGGCCTGATAGCTGGTAGCGCCGTCGAGTTTCTCCCATGAACGCGGATCGGCTCGCTCGCTTCCGGGGCCGTCGATAATCTTCCAGAAATTGATCCACTGCTTTTGGAGCAGGTTGTATTGAATGGGAAAAACATGAATCTCGCCGTTCGGCAACTTCGTGGCGTAGGCCTGCTGGAACTTTGATCCAATGGTGTAGTCCACAGGGTAGGTGTGCCACTTCCCGTCGACCTGCAAAATATCGAAATAGTGGCGGCGGCCCCGAATCACCATACGCGCAAACGGAGTTCGGTTCACGATACGGCTGACGTCGATTTTCCCGGCTCGATATTCGGCTTCATCGCCCAGATAAAACTGATTGTTGGTTTTAAAATCGCCAATCACATTCTGCGGCGCATAGGGACGAAACATTTTGGCCATGCCGGTTTGTGACCACTGCTGGTAGATGCTGGCGTGGCATCCACGGCAAGAGTCGGAACCGATGTAGGCGGACCGTGGCTGTACGGGGGCTGTGCTCTTTGCCGGAGTATTTGCGAGGCTTTGCTGCGCGGTGGTCGCGCGATCCTGCGCTTGCTTTACGAAGGTTTCGAAGGGAACGCGGGAGGCTGGGTACTGCATTTGATAAATGGTTCGCAGATTGTCGAGCGCCTTGGGTGCGAGATCACCCCCACCACGATAACCTGCCGCGAAGTTGTTGGCAGCCTCGGAGGATTCTCCGGAGGTGAGCTGAACCAAGCCCAGCAGGTATGTGATCTCAAGGTCGGCGGAATTCAGGCGCTGGGCTTCGAGTAGAGAGGCGGCAGAGTCGCGCAAAAGTCTAGCGCGTGTTTCTCCTGCGGACAGGGGAAGAGCTTGCTGTAGCAGGGCGCGGCCTTGGGAAAAGTTGGCGGACGCTTTCAGTGTGCGCTGCAAATCTGGCCAAGCCTCCTCCGCAACCGATCCCGGAGGACCGAAGCGGTCGAGATCGTCGAGCGCGTCGCGAGCGTGAAGCATGGCCGCAGTGTTGCGATTTTCGCGTGCTTCCACGTCGGCGACGGATACCAGAAGAAGTGCATTCTCCGGCAGCAGAGCCAGCGATTTCTCGGCGTAATTCAAGCCCAGATCGTAGCTCTCCAAGTCGAAACTGGCGCGAGCCGCCACCTCATACGCCTGCGCCAGAAAAGCCGACTGCGGAAAACGTGCGAGGAATGTCTCGGCCCGCGCTCGCATCTGCGCGGGCGGAGCCTGCCGAAAAAGTTCAAGAAAAAAAGTACGTTCGGATTCGTCGCGGATCTGATCGGCGATCGTCGAAAGAGTACGCTTCTGGGTTGAGGGATTGGCGTCGATGTCCTGGGCCACGAGTGGAATCAGCGGACCAAACAGAATTGCAACCAACCACAACCGTTTGCCCATGACAAGATACTCTACGCAAAAATCATAGCCCGCAAAATCTACTCCAGGAAGCTTGAACCGCTACGCACGACGCGGATGAAGTGGTCCGTAAATTTTCCGTGCACCCAGGGGATCTCGTACTTCGGCATGTGGCAGTAAGCGCACTCTTTGGTACCAACTGCGCAGGCTGGAGCAAGTTTCGCGGATGTGGGAATCCCTAGTTCGGCGTGACACTTCAGGCACTGGGAATCGTAAGCAGTCAGATCGCGCACCAGCGGCTTATGGGGATCATGACATGCCATACACGTGATTCTGGAATCGCCGCTTGCGCCCCAGCAAAGGCTCCTCTCCAAACGGTACGGCTGGAACCGAATACTCGAAACCCCCATATGGCGAGGCATAAACGCGGCGACGTCCACCGGAGTGCGATGACAAGCGCCGCAGAAGTCGACGGAATCGACGGGTGACAGTCGTGCTGGATTGAATATGGTGCCTGCCGTTCCCTGTGACGGAGCGGTCTGCATCTCGATGACGTGCTCGACACCAGGGCCATGACAGGCTTCACAAGTGACACCGAGAATTGCATGTTCTGGATCAAAAGTTCCGGATACGGTGGATGCGGTGGAATGGCAGCCAAAACAGCGGCGGACGGTCTCGGGGTCAATGGGATCTCCGAGAGCCTGTGCTATCGTATCCGGTGCTTCCGCCTTGTGACCCGGCGTGATATCTAGTGCTGCGATGCTTGGATAGAAACTGAGCCTTCGTTCGGATCGCGCGACAAAACGTAGTTGTAAGTGTCGTCGGAGAATTGCAATTCCCGGCGCTGATGGGGAGATGTCGAATCGGCAGGCCGACGAGCGGCATTGAACATCGGGGTCTTCTGCTGTGACGCCGCGATTTCGGCATGACACCGAACGCACGCGCTGGGGCCTACGTATTCACGAAATGAGAGCGATCCCTTAGTGGGCCACCAGCCGGCAGCATTCCACCGGTCGGGCGTAGCCATTGAAAACTTGCTCCGCGGTTCATCCTGACCGCGAGCTACGCAGATCACCAAACCTGCTACGAATAACGCAATACAGAGGATCTTGGTGAAGCTGAGGTTCATACGAATGCGCCATTGTAGCGTACCGGGAAATATTTGCTTGCGCGGTCTCCACGATGGAAGAGGCAGTCATGAACGTCGCAGCCAATTGCTCTTCAGAGTGTCGTCTTGACACGGAGGAGTAGAATCGCTGCCGTCGTCGGTCGTCAGTGAGTTCGAATCTTCATCAAAAAGTGAGAGCCATCATGCCAAGCAAGGCTGCAAGCGCAGGCTTGGCATTTCATTTCCCCGCGCTCTCGGCAAAGCGAATGGCTTGGTCGATGTCCGGGTCCTGGGGCGTGAGTTTTTTGGCTTCGATCAGCTCTGCGAGTCCGTTCTTCAGATCTCCTGAACGGCAGTAGGTAAGGCCGAGGTCTTTATGCAGCAGGGCCAGAGCGTTGCAGCTTCCACAAAGTTCGAGACCCTCTTTTAGCTGCGAGATGGCTTGCGGCCAATCGTGCGCAGCAGCGGCCGACAGCGCGAAATTGCCCAGGGTTTGGGCACGATCCATGATGTGCTTCTGCGCTTGTAGGGCCTCAAAGCGATCTTGAAAACGCTGTGCCTCCTGGGGATCGGACTTCGCCAGTTGGCGGGAAAGATTGTAGAGAGCCTCGCCGTGATCAGGATTAATCTCGATTACCTTTCGCCATTGGG